>Ga0209056_10000251_pt1 | contig 60155 bp, 53 predicted proteins | sample GraSoiAngelo_114_FD_185876 | JGI IMG/M metagenome (GOLD analysis project Ga0209056, IMG submission 185876) | Grasslands soil microbial communities from the Angelo Coastal Reserve, California, USA - 14_0903_13_40cm (SPAdes) (version 2) | ecosystem: Environmental > Terrestrial > Soil > Grasslands...
ACCGCAACCGCATTCGCTGTTTCGCGTGCGGGCATTGCTGTCCCATTCTCGAAGGTCAGCCTGGCGTCTGCAAAGTGCGTTACAACCAAGGCGGGAAACTTTACGTTCCCTGGGGTTATGTCGGCGGAGTACAATGCGATCCCATCGAGAAAAAGCCATTCTTTCATGCCTACCCGGGCGCACTGGCGTACAGCTTTGGCATGTTGGGATGTGACCTGCACTGCTCTTACTGCCAGAACTGGGTGACGTCGCAGGCCCTGCGCGATCCGCACGCGGTTTCGGCACCGCTCGAAGCCTCACCGGAATTATTAGTGAAAGATGCCCTCAGGCTGGGGGCCAAAGTTCTGGTCAGTACGTATAACGAGCCGCTGATCACCGCCGAATGGGCAGTCGCAATTTTCAAGGAAGCCAGAGCATCAGGACTGAAGACCGCATTCGTGTCCAATGGGAACGGCACGCCTCAGGTACTCGAATACATTCGTCCGTGGGTTGATTTTTACAAAGTTGACCTTAAGAGTTTCGATGACCGCCACTATCGGCAGCTTGGAGGCCGGATTGGCCCGATTCTTGATACCATCCAGCGCCTTCACGATATGGACATTTGGCTCGAAATTGTCACGCTGCTGATTCCCGGCTTCAACGATTCAAATGACGAACTGCGCCGGCTCGCGGATTTCCTGGCCGGCGTTTCGCCTGACATCCCCTGGCACGTGACCGCTTTTCACAAAGACTACAGAATGTCCGATCCGGCGAACACCACTGCCGAAGACTTGATGCGGGCCGCTGAAATCGGTAAAAACGCGGGCCTGCATTTTGTTTACGCGGGAAATCTGCCGGGCAAGGTTGGCGCGCTGGAAAATACCCGCTGCTCTCAGTGCGGGCATACCCTGATCTCGCGGTATGGCTACTTCATCGAGGAATACTCGATCAGCAGTAATGGCTGCTGCCCGAGTTGCGGAACGAAGGTTCCGGGGTGCTGGGCTCAGAGATTCGAAGGACAAATTACGGATCACCCGTTTGTGCCGGGCCACAAAAGCAACTTCGTTACGATCGAGTAAGCATTCCCGAGGTCTAATTCAGAATCAAATCTTGTCATTCCGAGGCGTCGAGCGCAGCGAGACAACGAGGAACCTGCTGTTCAGCTAGAACGCGGCATTGTCCATTGAGGGAAGAACATCAGGTTCTCACCCACCTGCGTTTGGCAGGCGAGTTCGGAATGACAGGATGGAAGCAGGGATCAATTTTTAGCGCTTGCCACTTTCGTGCGCTTGCTCTCGTCCCGATACCGAGCAATGCCTCTGTAAAGGGATTCTGCAATCTGCTGGCGGTACTCTGAACTCTGCAACTTGCTCTCGTCTGCCGGACTACTCACAAAAGATACTTCTGCCAGCACTGCCGGCATTTGCGTGCCGGTGAGCACGACATATTGCGCTTCTTTCACTCCCCGATTTCTTACGTCGGGGTTTTGTGAGACCAAGCCACCATAAAGCGCCTGCTGCACATCGGCCGCAAAACGGTGCGAACCAGTCACCTTCTCGCGAATGTCAACTCCGGTCCAATTCACTTCCTTCAGCGCCGCAAAGTTGTCCGCAGTACGCGCCTTCACCGAGGAATAGGTGTTGGTGTAATACGTCTCAACGCCGCGCGCGGTCGTCAGATCGCTGTAGTTCGCATGAACCGACAGAAATAAATCGGCACGGGCAACATTGGCGATTTCGGCCCGCTTCTCCAGCGGAAGATAAGAGTCATCCTGACGCGTGTAGATGACGTCAGCTCCCAGCTTCTCTTCGAGCATTTGTCCAAGTTTCTGAACGATGTCGAGCACCAGGTCTTTTTCTAATAACCCCTTCTTGCCCACCGTTCCCAGGTCCCACCCGCCATGGCCCGCGTCCAGGACGATCCGTAGTTCTGTGGAACTAACCACTGCCGCGCTGGAGGAGGCCTTTTTCTTCGGGGTTGCCGCGATTGCCGGAGATGGCTTGTTCAGATTTGACGGCACCCCCTGCACGCCGGGATTGTGGACTTCGATCGTCAGCCGGTACGGATTCGGGTCAAGCTTCACGGAAAAATCGGCTTCGGCCTTGGTCTCGAGCACCACGCGCGTGATGCTGTCGCTGGGTTGAGCCATGCGTACTTTCTTGAGAAAAGCGTCGTTAATGGCGATGCTCTGATTGAGCAATCCGGACGCCATCTTCGTGTCGTGCAGGTCAAAATAGATTCTGGAGGGTCTGTCGATAGAATGGGCCTCGTACTGCACTTGGTCTTCGAGATCAACCACGACCGTACTTGATTGCGCCGAAGACCAATGGCGAATTCCGGTGACTTGCGGGGTTGCCGTAGATTTCACATCGAGAGTGGTCGCCGAATCAGGCCCGGTCAATTCCGCCGTGGTCGCCTTGACGGTTACGAGGGGAAGTCGCGTGTTTGCGCTGATGGATTGCCCTACGTGCCGCGCCTTCCACACCACCGCCCAGCCTAGTCCTATAACTACGAGCACGAGCGCAACAGTGAGGAGAATTCCAGGGAACCTCCGCTCTTCCTTCGGGCGTGATCCAGGGGCCTCCACGGGCGCGGCGCGAAGATTGAGCTTCGGCTCGGGTAGAGGTGGGATGCTGATGAACTTGGCAGGCTCGGGTTTATCGGCTACGCGAACTGGCGCAAACTTTTCATCGACAATGACCTTCGCCGGCGAAACCTCGGGCGGCGCTACAGCGATCGATTCGGCTTTTGCTCCCGCGGGAGCAGGCGATGCAACTGCCACGTAGGGCTTCAATTCTGCAGAACCAGACGTGGCAACAACTGGTAATTCGACTTTCACTTCCGCGGTAGCAACCGAGGGAGGAGGCGTTGGAAGAATTCGTTCGGCAATCTGCGCCAGTCGGTCTTCTTCTTCCGGACGGATCGCCGCCAAGATTAGCTCCCCGAGCAAATTCAGACTGCGAACGTCGCTGTCGTTAAATCCAAATGGCTCCGAAGAAAAGGCTTCAATCAGGCCCACCACTCGCGTCTTGGCGGACAAGGGGACCGCAATCATGGATCGGGTCCCGAGGTCGCGGCAGGCCTGCGCGTTTACCCGCGCATCGTTGTCGGAGTCGTCGCAGCGTACGGTTTGCCCACTGAGGAGGCACGCGCCGGAAAATCCGGAATTGGGATCAAGGCGTACACCTGGCGGAGGTGCGATACGGCCGACTGACGCGCGGCAAACAATGGCACTTTCTTCGGCGATCGCTATGGCAACGCCGTCTGCGCCGGTGATGGAAATCGCACGTGCTGCGACGAGCCGCAGAACTTCATCCAGCGCAAATTCTTCTTCTTTGGTGATTAGCGTCTTAGTGGAATCTTTGCCCTTGCGCCTGGCTGCCTGTTCGTGGATGCAGGCAAATGCCAATAGGGCTTGCAGCGCGTCGCGCCCGCTGCTTTCCCCGAGGTCCGCTTCTGGCGGACCTGAAGGCGGCGTACTCCATGCCGCTCCTGCGTGATTCGGAGTCGCACTCATTCCGGCTACAAGATTGCCCTTTTTTCGGCGAGCGGCGCGCCGGCTTGTTTCCCGACTGTGAAAGCGAATTCTAATTTTCCGGCAGCTCGACCGCCGAAACATTTCTATTCAGTACGTTACCGTGGTTTATGTCTCACCGCAATATTTCTCTTGGGCCAAGCCCGCTTGCGCCATTGGTGTTGCGATCTCAGCGGTAGGCATTTGGAGAGCCTGCTAAAATAGAACCCTCAGGTTCGCAATGGCGTCTGATTCAAAGAAGTCGCGCTGGAAACTTCCTCTCGGCCTAATGGCGACCGGCGTTGCGGGGGCTGCAGTGCTCGTGCTCCGAGGTTGCTGGCACCGCAAGATGAGCTGGCCGGTCCGCTATCAGGAACATTCCTATCAGGTTTGCCTTGGGTGCGGCATCAAACGTCTTTTTGATGAAAGGTCGTTCCGTGCCTACGGGCCTTATAGCTACGATCTGAACCAGCTCATTGCAAAAGAAGCAGCGGCCAGACACCGCGACGAAGAGCCGCAGCAGCGCCCCGCTTAATAACACGTTTATGCGGACTTGCTCAGGGGCTAAAGCCTTAGTCATGCCGCACGACTTACGCGGCGCCGAAAGCGCCGCTCTCCACGTTGGTGCAAGCATTCACTAATTCCGCAAGATCGTGGAAGACGTGTCGTCCAAAGCGATCATAGGACACTCGAACCATACCCGTTACTGCTCCGCCCCACGTATTCGTAGCTAAGATTTCAAGATGCCGTATTGCGCGGAGCCCGCGGAAATCGACACCCAAGTCACTCCCCGGCGACGCAGGTGTCCGCGCCAAACTTTACGAACCCTGGCCTATGTCAACCTGGATCAGGGCAATGGCGGAATCATCCGCGACCTTACCGACTCCGGCATTGCCGTTCACGCGGTTGCGGCTTTGCGGCCGGAACAGGAAGTCAGTCTGCGTTTTGATTTGCTCTCGCCACGGGTGCGAATAGAAACGCGAGGACGCGTAGCCTGGGCCGATCCGACCGGTCAGGCGGGAATTGAATTTATCGAAGCCAGCCCAAGAGTCAGGCGGGCGTTGCGGGATTGGCTGCTTGTACAAATGTTGGCGTCGGCGGTTGCTTCTGGGCGCGATTCGATATTTGTAGCCGCACGAGAAGACGAGCTCACCTTTTCTCCGATACTCCAAGCCCCAATATTGGTAGATTCGGAGCCCACGCATTTTGCCGGAACATTATCCACACCACGCGTCGCATGGGCATGGTTCAGATTTTCGGAACGCACCTTCTCCATTCTGGTGGACGGGTTGGTCCTGCTCTGCGCAGTCCTGCTCTTCTCAATCAGCTCTATTGTTGTGATGGGTGGCGTGCCTGCGTGGCCGCTTGCGGTGGCGTTGTTGCTCACGATCGCGACCATTTTCGTGGCCGTCTATCAGATCATGTTCTCTGACTTTCTTTGCGGCGCCACACTTGGCGCCCGCCTAGCGCGGCTGGCAATCACGGATCCAGCGGAGGAAGGGCAATGCCAAAGATTCCGCTAACGGGATCCGTTACGCCTTCGCCGCTTTTTGCTGCCCGCGATACCACTCCACCGTGCGGCGCAAGCCCTCTTCAAAATTGACTTTCGGCTTGTAGCCAAGGTATTTCTCAGTGCGCGACAAATCGGCCAAGGAATGTTTGACATCGCCTGCCCGGTCCGGACCATACTTCACATCGCCTTTGAATCCGATGATCTTCTTCAACAACTGAAAAGTTTCATTCAAATCCACGCGCGCGCCGGTTGCGACGTTGAAGACCTGCCCGGCTGCCTGCGATGCGGGCGCCTTCGCGGCCAGCAGGTTGGCTTCTACGGTGTTGTCAATGTAGGTAAAATCGCGGCTCTGGGTACCGTCGCCGAAAATTGTCGGCTGATCGCCTGCGAGCATCTGCGTGATGAACCTTGCCAGCACGCCAGAGTATTGGGAAGTCGGATCTTGCCTCGGTCCGAAGATGTTGAAGTAACGCAGGCAGACCGTCTCCAGCCCATAACAGCGGTAGAACGAAGTCATGTAGTATTCGCTCGCCAGCTTGGCTACGGCATACGGCGAGATCGGATTCGGCGGCATGGCTTCGTGCTTGGGCAAGGTCGGCGTATCACCGTAGGCTGAGGACGAAGCCGCATAGACCACGCGCCTTACCTTGGCATTTTTTGCCGCGACCAGCAGATGCACCGTCGCATCTACGTTGGCTTGGTTGCTACCGAGCGGATCGAGCACGGACTTCGGTACCGAGGGAATTGCCGCTTCGTGAAAAATGTAGTCAACACCACGGCAAGCGTCGTGGACCGCATTCAGATTGAGCAGGTCGGCCTCGCGAAAATCAATTCGGCCGATGATTTCCGCGATGTTGTCGCGCTTTCCAGTACTGAAGTTGTCGATTCCACGGACATCGTCGCCTTGCGCCAGCAACCCGCGCGCTATGGATGAGCCGATGAAGCCTGCTATGCCAGTGATGAGATAAAGAGCCATGATTTCAATATACCCAATGAGCGGAATTTGCACGGGATGCCGAAAGTAACGGACGCACGTGATGCGTTCTCGATGGAACTCTTGGCCCTCTGGTAAATGATTTTCCTACAACGCGATTTCCTGCAATTGATTCGAAGGGTCGATCGCAGCGCGGATCTCGCGCCACAACGCATCTCGACCGGTACCCGTCCTCGCTGAATAAGGCACGATGCGCAGTTCCGGTATAACTTGCGTGAACCCGTCGAGGGCCTTACGAAGGGCGTTCCCGGAGAGTTTGTCGGCTTTCGTGCCAACCATCACAAAGGGGCGGTCGGTTGATTGGAGGAATTCCAGCAACTGCCTGTCACTCTCCTGCGGAGGCACGTTCAAATCGACGAGAGCCAGGCACAGAGCCAAAGACCGTCGTTCCTTGAGATAGGGCTCGATGAAGCCTGACCATTGTGCAGAAATCTCGCGAGGCACGCGCGAATATCCGTATCCCGGAAGGTCTGCAAACACGACTTCGGGCTGGGGCTTACCCGGCCATCGTACTTCAAAGAAATTGATGGATTGGGTGCGCCCCGGAGTTGAGCTAGTCCGCGCGATTTTGGCCCCCAGCAGGGAGTTGAGCACGCTGGACTTTCCGACGTTCGAGCGCCCCAGAAAGGCGACTTCCGGCAGGACCGGCGCGGGAAAGTGGTCCACGCTGGTGGCCGCGCCAACGAACTTCGAAAGGACCCGCACACTTCAGTTTCGGGGTTCCGCGCGGAAGTTGCAAGTCGCGAAGGGCGGATCAGTCAAGACCCAACGGGCGCTTGTTCTCAACGTCCTTATCGCTGACCGGGAAATACTTGTTTCGTAAGTAGAGTATGACCGCAATGACGACTCCGAGCCCCAAACTGATCGCAAAGAATACACGATAGGCTGGCAGTGCGATGAGGAAAAACACGATGATTGCTGCGGCAATCAGAAGCCCAGTCGTGCCTCTCACTCGAATTGAGAAGCGTTGCAGCATGGCTACTGAGTGAATTGTAGTACCAGAAGGTAGCAATTGTGGAGGGGCGAACTTCCCCGCTGCGCCTCACCTGTATTGCTTATTGCCGCGCCGTCGGGCCTTCGGATGGACTGGTCAGCGGGATTGGCTGTGCTTCTGCTGGAAGTCCGGTTTCCGGCAGCGGCTGCTCAAGAGCGACAGCCAGCACTTGGTCCATGGTGTCCACGAAGTGCAGCTTCATAGCGCTACGCAGGTTTTCCGGGACTTCAGCCACGTCCTTTTCGTTGTCTTTCGGAAGGATGACCTCGAACAATCCGGCGCGATGCGCTGCCAGTAACTTTTCCTTCAGGCCGCCAATGGGAAGAACTTTGCCACGAAGCGTGATCTCCCCCGTCATCGCCAGATCACGGCGGACAGGAATCTTACTTAACGAACTGGCGATGGCGGTAGCGATTGTGATCCCAGCCGACGGGCCGTCTTTCGGAATCGCACCTTCTGGTACGTGCACGTGAATATCGAAGTTCCGATAGAACTCGCGAGTAAGTCCGAGCCGTGAAGCGCGCGAACGAATATAGGACATCGCTGCGTGGGCTGATTCCTGCATGACATCGCCGAGTTTGCCAGTCAGCGTAAGCTTGCCTTTGCCGTCAACCACAGTAGCTTCCGTGCTGAGAATCGAGCCACCGACTTCGGTCCAGGCCAGTCCGGTGACCAGACCGACCTCACTTTTTTCGTGGGCGACAGTGTCGCGGAACTTGATCACGCCGAGGAAGTCATTTACGTTGTCCGTCGTGACCGCAACCGCGTAGTTCGAGCCTTCCTTGACCACTTTGCGCGCAATTTTGCGGCAGACGTTGCCGATTTCTCGTTCCAAGTTACGAACGCCGGCTTCGCGGGTGTAGCTGCGAATCAGGCTGGTAATCGCGTCATCTGTGAACTTCACGTTTTTTTCGTTCAGGCCGGCCTGTTCCATCTGCTTCTTAACCAGGAACTGCTTGGCAATTTCGACCTTTTCCGGCTCGGTATAGCCGTGCAGCCGCAAGACTTCCATACGGTCCTGCAGTGCAGGAGGAATGGTATGCAGGACGTTGGCCGTAGCCACGAAGAAAACCTGCGAGAGGTCGTATTCAACGTCGAGGTAGTGGTCAATAAACATGAAATTTTGTTCGGGATCGAGGACCTCGAGCAGAGCTGCCGATGGATCGCCACGAAAGTCCATGGACATCTTGTCCACTTCATCCAGCATGAACACTGGGTTCTTGGTCCCAGCCTTCTTCATCATCTGGATAATCTGGCCTGGAAGCGCGCCGATATAGGTCCGGCGATGACCACGAATTTCGGCCTCGTCCCGAACTCCGCCTAACGACATGCGGACGAATTTGCGCCCTGTGGCTTTGGCAATGGACATTCCGAGTGAAGTCTTGCCGACTCCCGGAGGACCAACGAAGCACAGAATTGAGCCTTTGGGATTTTTCACCAACTGGCGCACGGCAAGAAACTCAAGGATGCGCTCTTTGATTTTCTCGAGGCCGTAGTGATCTTCGTTGAGCACCTTTTCGGCACGGGAGATATTCCGGATTTCTTTGGAGCGCTTTTTCCAGGGAACGGCCAGCAGCCAGTCGAGATAATTGCGCGATACCGTGGATTCGGCCGACATTGGCGGCATGGCCTCGAGCTTCTTGAGTTCCTGTAAGGCCTTGTCTTTTACTTCCTTCGGCATGCCGGCGTTTTCGACTTTCTTCTTCAGTTCATCGAACTCGCTCTTTTCGCCGCGGCCAAGCTCTTTCTGGATGGCCTTGATCTTTTCGTTGAGGTAGTACTCTTTCTGGGCGCGCTCCATTTGCCGCTTCACCCGCGACTGGATGGTTCGATCCATGTTGAGTTTTTCGATCTCAACATCGAGAACGTCAGCGATCCGAGTGAGACGGTCAGCGGGATCGAAAATTTCGAGCAGTTCCTGTTTTTCTTCGATGGAGAGCTGCAGATTGGCGGCGATGGTGTCGGTCAGTTTGGCTGGATCTTCCATGCGCACTGCGGCGATCATGGTCTCGTAATTGAGCGACTGGCACAGCTTCACGTACTGCTCAAAAAGAGAGGTCACCCGTTGCATGGCAGCCTCAAGCTGAGCATTCGTCTCAACGGCGTAACGGGCTAGACGAACCGAAGCCTGCATAAAGCCCTCGGTGTCAATAATCTGGAGGACTTTGCCGCGCTCAATACCCTCTACAAGGACTTTGATATTGCCGTCAGGCAGCTTCAGGCTCTGGACGATATTGACAACCGTGCCGACCTGGTAAATCTCATTGGCTTTGGGTTCGTCCACGCTCGCGTCATGCTGGGTAGCCAGAAAAATCTTCTTGTCCGAGGCCAATGCCTCCTCGAGTGCGCGAACGCTCGACTCGCGGCCGACAACGAACGGGGTCATCATATGAGGAAAGATGACCACGTCGCGGATGGGCATCATGGGAAGTTTTCTGGTCTCGAATTTTTCCTTTGAAGCGGTCAATGAATACTCCGAAACGAGCCGTGAGCTATGCGCACTGAGCTGTGAGCAAACAACACACCGGTTGCTTGAAGCTCACCACTCGCTGCTCGCAGCTGCTTTATCCTGCCTTCTCCATCATAGTAAGCGAAACGTTCCGTTTTTCAACCATTTCGCGTGTCACTTCGAATTCCTTGACTTTCTTTTGGCCAGGCAGGTGGTACATCAAGTCTAGCATCAGCTCTTCGAGAATCATACGCAGGCCGCGGGCGCCGACTTTACGCACCATGGCCTGGCGCGAGACGGCGCGAAGCGCCTCCTCGCTGAACTTCAGGCGCACATTCTCGAACTCGAACAAACGCTGATACTGCTTGACGATAGCGTTCTTGGGGCGGGTGAGGATTTCGATGAGGGCAGTTTCGTCGAGGTCTTCTAGCACGCCCACCACAGGCAAACGGCCTACGAACTCTGGGATGAGTCCAAATTTGATTAAATCTTCCGGCTGTATTTCGCTGAGCAGCTCGAAATTGCGCTTGCGCTCGATCACTGGCTCTACCGCTTGGTCTTCTTCAGCTTTGAAGCCTAATGATTTCCTGCCGGCCCGGCGGCCAATGATTTTGTCCAAACCTACAAAAGCGCCTCCGCAGATAAACAGGATGTTGGTGGTGTCCACCGGCGTGAATTCCTGGTGCGGGTGTTTGCGTCCACCTTGGGGAGGAACATTGGCGATCGTTCCTTCTAAAATCTTCAATAATGCCTGCTGTACGCCTTCGCCCGAAACGTCACGGGTAATGGACGGGTTTTCGTCCTTGCGTCCGATCTTGTCCACTTCATCTATGTAGATGATTCCGGTCTGCGCCCGTCCTACATCCCCGTCGGCTGCCTGCAACAGTTTAAGGATAATGTTTTCAACATCTTCGCCGACGTATCCAGCTTCAGTTAGCGTGGTGGCGTCCACAATAGCAAACGGCACGTCCAGCATTCGGGCCAGAGTCTGAGCCATCAGCGTCTTACCGGTGCCAGTCGGCCCGATCAGCATGATGTTCGATTTCGAAAGCTCAATGCCATCGCCTGCCGCTTTCTGGCGATTCATGTAAATGCGCTTGTAATGGTTGTAAACCGCGACGGCAAGCTTCTTTTTCGTTTGCTCCTGCCCGATTACGTACTCGTCCAGGAAAGCCTTGACCTCGTGTGGCTTAGGAAGCTGGTTCGGAGTAGTGGCGGCTGGCGTTGCGGCTCGATCATCTTCGAGAATTGAGTTGCAGACCGCTACACACTCATCGCAAATGTAAGCGCGAGGGTAGTCGCTGGGAGACGAGATCAACTTGGCAACGGCGTCCTGCGACTTATGGCAGAACGAGCAGCGCAGAATTTCTTCGGTTCCGGTCCTATTTTTCACTCGGCCCAACTCCTTTTAGGTGCAACTTCCAGCTGCCGTGTTTCCCCCGGCCAGAGCGGCCCGCCGGAATTTCTTGCGCCGAGACCCCCGGAAAGTTGACCGGCGGAAGGCCGATCATACAACCTAACGGGTCTTGTAGATGATATCGTCAATGATTCCGTATTCCTTTGCCTGTTGTGCGTTCATAATGAAGTCGCGCTCAACGTCCTTTTCCACCTTATCCAGCTTCTGCCCGCTGTGCTTCGAGAGCAACTGGTTCGTAATGTCGCGCATCCGCAGGATTTCCCGCGCATGGATGTCAATATCCGTTGCCTGGCCCGATAGCCCACCCATATGCGGCTGGTGAATTAGAATTCGCGAATTAGGCAAAGCTAATCGCTTTTTCGATTCACCCGCGGCCAGCAATGTCGCCGCCATACTGGCTGCCTGACCAATGCATATTGTAGTCACGTCGTTCTTCACGTACTGCATGGTGTCGTAAATTGCCATTCCCGAAGTAATCGAGCCCCCGGGAGAATTTATATAGAGCTGAATGTCCTTCTCAGGGTCCTCTTGAGCGAGGAACAGCATCTGGGCGATGACGAGATTCGCGACGTTGTCGTCAATAGGAGTGCCGATAAAAATGATATTGTCCCGTAGCAGGCGCGAATAAATATCGTATGCCCGTTCACCCCGGCCAGTCTGTTCAATGACCATGGGAACCAGCATCATGCGTGCGTCTTTCTCGCTCACTTTCACACTCCTGCCCGGAAATTCCGGATTTTGGGGGATTAGAAGCGCTCCGCTTTACGCGGACTGACGATACAGAAAATCGAGGGCCTTTTCGTTGCGGATCCTGTTCCGGATTCTATCCAGCGCTCCATCACGTGTCAATCGAGCACGGATCGCCTCGGCCGTCTGTTTCGTCTGTGTTGCCAGCGTTTCAATCTCGCGGTTGATTTCGTCGTCGCCGACCTCGATTTTTTCTTCGTCGGCGACCTTTTCCAGCAGCAGAGTAGCCTTGACTTCTTGTAAAGCCTGATCGCGCTGCCCGGCGCGCAGCCTGGGAAGGTCCATTTTCTTCATATGCTCGGAACTCATGCCCTGGGCAGCAAGTGCGCGAAGCCCCCGCTCGAGACGTATATCTATTTGATGCTCCACCAGTGCGTCCGGAACTTCGAACTCATTGCGGCGGATAAGGTCCGTGAGTAGCTTGTCTTTAGCATCGCGTTCCGCAGCATGACGGCGCTCGTGTTCCATGCCTTCGCGCATTTTTTGCTTCACTTCGGCGAGCGTTGAAAATTCTCCGAGTTCTTTTGCGAAGTCGTCGTTCAGCTCGGGCAACGATTTCTGCTTTATCGCATTTATTTTTACCTTGTAGCTGAAAGTCTTGCCGCGCAGGCGCTCGTCGGAAAAATCCTCGGGATAGTTCACCTCAAACGTGCGCTCATCTCCCGCGTTCGTGCCGCGCAGGTTCTCGGTAAACTCCGGCATCGTGTTCTTGCCGCCGATTTCAACCAGCACATCATCCATGTGCACCGGTTTAGTTTCGGCTTCATCTTGCTTCGGAGTTCCATCCAGCGAGACCTGGGCATAATCGCCGTCAGCAATCGGCCGTCCTTCAATGGGCGAAAACGTTGCCTTCTGCTCCTGCAGAGCTTTGAGTGATTCTTCGACCTCTTCGTCAGTCACCGTGATTTCCGGATGATCGGCGCGCAGTTCCTTATACCCTTCGACTTTGATTTCGGGCATGACTTCGAAGCTGGCCTTGAAATGCAGGCCTTCACCGTCGTGCGCGTGCAGGTCCGTCACCCGGGGTTGCGAAACAGGCATCAGGCCGAGCCTCTCCGTTTCTTTGCGGAAATACTTGGGAACGAGCGCGTCCACAACGTCATTCTGTATGTCCTGCGAAAACCGCTGACGAATGATGGAAGCAGGCACATGGCCGCGACGAAATCCGGGAATTCGAGCGAGCTTCTGGTATTTCTGGATCAGAGCGTCGGTTTCACGGGAGACTTCTTCGGAGGGAACTTCGATTTCGATCTCTCGCTTCGTGCTTGCGGTGGTTTCAGTTGGACTCACTATCTACCTTTCGGAAAATCGTCGTTGGTCATTGCTCATGAACCGTCGTTTGGTCGTACGTCGTTGGTCGTTCGCCAAAACCTCTCGATTGCATAAGAACCTTTGGGCCAATCGCTAACATTAGGATTTTGCCGACGGCCAACGGAACGATCAACGACGCGTTTCTCACTCTGCTGGAGCGTAGTATCCGTGTCGGCTGCGGACCTTCATTCCCTTGTGGTCGGCCATAATTTCAATCGTCCGATACCGGCCGTCGTGAGTAAAATCTGCCGGACGGTAGGACAGTGCATACTGACTGCGCAAGTCATCCTGAATCTGCGCAAACGCATTGGCAACATCCTGCGGCTGAAACGGTCGAAATGTGCGACCGCCGGTTGCGTCGGCGATGCGTTCCAAGATCTTGTCGTACTTGTCCGTATTGCCCGAGCCCGAATAATTCGTACTGATCGTATAAATTATGACGTCAGCTCGGAGCGCCATTTCGATGGCCTCCTCGCGGGTCACGTGACTCTCGTTATCGTCGCCGTCGCTGACGAGCACGATTGCCCTCCGCACCGAATCGCTCTGCGCGGACTGCAGCAGCTTTTCCCGGCAAGCGTAGTAGAGTGCGTCGTAAAGTCGAGTCGCGTTGCCCGGCCGCAGCGACCGAATACCCTTTGACAATCTTTCAGTGCTATCGGTGAAGTCCTGTGTAAGTTCTAGGCTGCTATCGAAGCCAAGCACGAAGGCCTTATCAAATCTTGGCCGGATGGTCTCATTCAGAAATTCAATTGCGGATTCCTGCTCGAACTTGAAACGCTCGCGAATTGAGCCGCTGGCATCAATCAGCAGCCCGACCTGAAGCGGCAGATCAGATTCGCGGCGGAAGCTGCTCATTCTCTCGATGGGCTTCTCGTCGTCGACGACTTTGAAGTCGGTCTCTTTAAGATCCTTGACGTAGCGGTTGTGCTTGTCGGTAACGGTGAAAACCACGCTGACTTCGTTGACTTGCTTCTTAATCAGTGGGCGGCCCTCGTTGGGTGTCTCAGGATTGTCGGCCGGCCCAGGCGCGGCGCTGGCTTTCTCATCGTTGCCTTGCTGCATATCGGGCTTGGGTGCGGGACGAGAAGTTTCTACTGGAGCCGGATCAGTGGGCTTAGCTTGCGGAGTTGAGGCTGGCGCTCGCGGCGCTTTTTCCTGCTGAATCACCGCTGACGGAGCAGAGGGAAGGTCGTTTCCACCCTGGGCTGCCGATCGTCCGGTCAACACCGAGACCCAAACCACAACTACCACAATGCAAGTATTCCGGGACCGATCCATTTGAGTCTCATTATATCCGCTTGCGGGCAGCAGAGGGCCTCTCCAAATCCTGCAGGAAGACTTGTAATTGGTCCGAAATGGGACTGACGAACTTAAGCATTTCTCCCGTACGAGGATGCATGAACTGAACTTCTGCTGAATGCAGAAAATTGCGCGGCAACGAAATTGTTGTGTAGGGGCGGCCCTCCAGGTCCGCCCGCTGCTCGGTGCGGCCGCGAATTTCACGAGGTGCTCCGTACAAAGTATCGCCCACGACCGGATGTCCCAGGGACGCCATGTGCACTCGAATCTGGTGAGTCCGCCCGGTGGCGATTTCCACCCGCAAAAGCGTGAACTTCCCAAAGTCCGATTGAATCCGCCGCTGCACTTCATAACGCGTCATGGCCTCTCGACCGCCGCTGCGCCGGGTAGTCATGCGGATGCGGCGAATCGCATCGCGCTGAATTGAGCTGTTGATCGTGCCGCGGTCACTTGGCAGCCAGCCATGTACGAGTGCGATGTAGGTTTTCCTGACTCGCCGACCGGCAAACTCAGCAGACAACGCTCGATGAGCCACGTCGTTCTTGGCCACCACGATCAGGCCGCTGGTGTCCTTGTCCAGGCGATGCACGATCCCGGGCCTCAACTCGCCTCCGACAGCAGACAACACGCCAAAGTGATGCAATAAGGCGTTGACGAGGGTTCCGCGATTGCGCGCGTCTTCGGTAGCGCCCGCGCCGGCGTGCACCATCATTCCCGCAGGCTTGTTGATTACCGCCAGATCGTCGTCTTCGTAAACCACGTCGAGGGATATGTCTTCGCTGATGGCACGTAGTGGCGGTCGATCCAGCTCTCCCAGAACTTCGATCTGCTCCTCACCACGCAGTCGCAGAGAAGGCTTCGCAGGACTTCCGTCCACCAGAATCTGGTGCTGGGCAATCAACTCCTGCACGCGGGCGCGGCTGGTACTGCCGAGCTGAGTGACGAGGAATTGGTCCAACCGCTTTCCCGCATGCTCTGTGGTGACGGCCAACTTTGCCTGGGACACAGTGACGCCGATTATAGGCCGAGTCACCCTTCCAGCAAGCAGGTCAGGCGCTCTTCTTAAATCGATCGGCGCTGCGGGTTGCGCGAATCGCCTTCGTATATCCTTTTGGTTTCTTCGCCGCTCTTTCCGGATGCGCAGATTTTATCCGCCGCGGACCGAGCCCTACGTCACGCAATCCTTCGACGGGGAACAAAGCGGCCCGCGCTTTGATTTTGGGCAGGGCTTGCCGGGGAAACTCCTTTACCTCCAAAAGTTCCTCCCAATGCGTGAAGTAGCCATGACGTTTCCGATGGTTTGCAATGTTGTAGGCGACGTTTTTGGCGATCCCGGGAAGCGGGGTCAATTCCTTAGCGGGCGCATTATTGATGTTGATTCGATCAGGCATGGAAAGTTAGATGAGAGCTGGGCGTTATTCACTTTGGGTGTGCGAGACGGATTGCGGTCCACTTGCGGCCAACACAATCTTAGGCGCAGGCCGCAGATACCAGATCAGGCCACCAGTGAGCACTAGTCCAATTGCGATCAGCTGCGTGCCGCTCAGAACTCCCCCGAAAACGGAACCGCGGCCGGGATCTCCGCGCAAAAATTCAATGAAGAAACGCGCGATGCCATAGAGGAACAAATACGCGCCAAAAATCTGGCCATCAAATTTCTTTCGCTTGAACATCCAGGTGAGGAAGAGAAAAATACTCAACTCAACCGCGGACTCGAATAGTTGAGTCGGCTCAAGCGCTTCGTGCAAAGGCGTTCCGACCAGCTGATTTGCGAGGGGATTCGTAAACGTCACACCCCAGAAATGAGTCGTCGGTTTTCCGTAGCAGCAGCCAGCGGCGAAACACCCCAGCCGGCCGATCGCGTGACCCATGGCAAGCCCCGGAGCGAAGGCATCACAAGTTGCCAATGCAGGCATTTGATGTTTGCGAAGGAACCATGCCGCCACCACAAACGCGGCCACTAGGCCCCCCGAGAACACGCCGCCGGCCTGCAATGTGTCGAGCGAAAAAATGTCGCGGAGATTCTGGCCGTAGGCATGCCCTGTGCGCCAGTCGAGAATCACATATAACACTTTGGCGCCAACGATTCCGGCAAGAACGACTGCAATGCCAAAATCCCAGGCATTCTCAGCTCTTATGCCCTGCTTGGCAGAATTGCGAACGCTGATCCAGAGGCCGACAAGAACCCCGAGGGCGACCAGCACGCCATACGTAGGTATTCCAAAATGGCCGAATTGAAGGAGTCGGGGGAACACGAATCTAGTTTATTAGATGCGGGCAGGACGGGGAAATCGGGCGATCTCGCGATCGGATCATCGGGCAATCTAAAGCCCAATTCCGCAGCGATTCAAAATCACCGGATGACCCGATCATCCGATGATCCGATAAAATTTCAAGCCGACCCACTGGACCGTGTGACGGGCCGAGAATGAACCGTCGGTAGACGTTGGAGCCCTCCGAGACCCTTTAGGCCTCTCCGCATGGCGGAGCGTGGCACACCGGATCTTAATTTCGAGTCAGGCCCCGTTCATTCAGGCATTGGTTCAAAAATCGGTTACCGCCATCACCAAACCCGCAGGTCGGCTTTCATCACGGATGCTAAGTGAAAGCTGCACACTTCCGCAAGGGGCGAAACCGAAAAAGTTGGCACCAAGGTTGCGTCCAATTTCAAAATTCCGCCGCGGATTCACGCGGATTTTCGCGGATATTAACATTTCAAGTCCGCGACATCCGCGTAATCGGCGGCAGGTTCTATTGATTCTGCTGTCGGCTGGCTGGCGGGACAATTCCATTCATCCGGAGATATTCGACCATTTGCCCGTAATGGTCCATGACATGCGCACTCGAAAATGAGCCCACGCTAAGTCGCGCGAGCTTCATCTCTCCGAAGAGCGACACCTGATCCAATTGATTCTTGTCAGTTATTGAATCCACCGCTTTATGCAGATAGGCGAAAGAGTCTTTCAGGAACTTCATGATTTCGGCTTTGCTCTTGACCGACGCAGGTCCTTTTTCTTCACCCGTATCGACCGGCGGCTTCTCCTGCAAAATGCTCGCTCCGAAAACGTAGTTGACGGCAGCGACATGTTTTACTTGCTCAGCGAATGTGCGGACGCCTTTGAATTCTCCGGTGCTCGGCGCGAAAGAATATTTGTCTTCCGGCATTGCATCCGCGGCGGATACGAACTCGCGTTCCGCAATGCTCAAAGGTGCATTGATCGCGTCCCCGGGTGTTTTCGCGGGCGGAGGCGATGCCATCTGGCCGAGCGAAACCATGGAACAACCAAGTACAGCTAAGAATCCCAACAGCGACTTCTTGCGCATAGCATCTCCTATTTGTGTGCGGTTTTTAGATTCCGCGAAGGACGTCAATCTCTAACCACGGCCGGCGCCAATTCAAGTTCCTTCACGGTGAGCCGGTAACGCCGCACCGTAAGCAAGCCCAAGATTAACGTTATTGCGGAACAGAGCATTGTATTCGGGATACCGATTTTTGTCGCCAGTGCCCCCCACGCGGCGCTGCCAATAGCCATACCACCCTGCAGTACGAGCAAATACATGGAGAGTGCCCGCGCCCGCATCCACGGAGGGGACATGGTTTGGGCGGCTACGTTTAGGCAGGCAAGAATCGCGATCCAGGCTGCGCCGCTAAGAAATAAGACAAGCGCCAACCAATGAAAAATATGCACGCGACCAGCGGCGAAAGTCATAAGAGCAAATAGAAAGATCGCAGCTGTAACGACGCCATCCACGGAGAAGAGTGTTCGCATGCGAGGCAGCAACATCGCTCCGGCGAGTGCACCAAGGCCGAAAGAGCCCAACAGCAATCCATATCCGGTAGCGCCGTATTCACAGCTTGAACGCGCAATGAGTGGTAACAGCGCCAGCAAAGCACTTGCGGCAAGGCTGAATGCCGCAGTGCGAACCAGGACGCAATGCACAATTGGCGCCGAACGCACGTAGTGGAATCCGGCACGCATGGATTCGAATACTCTTCCGCTCCCGGTATTTTCGAAGTGCGGGCGCCTCCAGCGATACAGAAAAAAAATCACGCCAAAAAATGAAGCTGCATTCATCAGGAACGCGACTCCCGAACTGGTCGCGGCAATCACCAATCCGCCGAGCGCTGGCCCGACGGCGCGGGCGACATTGAATCCGACGGAATTGAGGGCCACTGCCGGGGCATGGTTTTCGCGGCAAACAACTTCCGGCGTAATCGCTTGCCAAGCGGGATCATTCATCACCGCTCCCAGACCCAGCACAAAAGTAAATAGCAACAAGATCCACGGCGTGATGGAGCCGAGCAACGTAAAAATTCCGAGCAGCCCCGCCGCGACGACCATCCAAGCTTGCGTGATCAGCAGAAAACGGCGGCGGTCCACCATGTCAGCCAAAGCGCCCGCTGGCAGAATTACCAGGAACACCGGCAGTGTGGTTGCAGCCTGCACCAGGCCCACCTTGAAAGGATCCATGGTGAGCTGTGTCATCAGCCAGCCCGCGCCGACGTTTTGCATCCAGGTGCCGGTGTAGGAAATCACCGCGGCAAACCATAACGAGCGGAACAGAGGCTCACGCAGTGGGTCCCATGCGGAGCCATGGGCGGCTAATTGGGGCATCGGAGCGTTCAAAGAGTCTGCCATCAGCTAGCCTGAATTTCAGCGGGGGAAGCGAGCGGCTGAGTGAAAGGCCAATCTCGATTGCGAAACGCGCGCACCGCATAAATGACGAGGCCAGCAATAACTATGACAGCTGCATAACGGATTTCTTTGAGTGCCTCGTGCCGCTTCACGACGATGTAGGCGAATCCGGCGAAAGCAAGAATTGCGGGCAAAGGGTAAAGCCACATGCGGAAGGGCCGGGGCAGTTCCGGCCTGCGGATGCGAAGCACGATTACCCCAACCGCCTGAAGAATGAACTGCAGAAGAATGCGAATAACCACCAGCGCCGAGATTACGTCGGACAAAGGGAAAAAGCAAAACAGTATGCCGGCGCCTCCCAGCGCGAGTAGCGAAATATGCGGAAACTGATGCACTGGATGCACACGGGCGAGGGCCTTGAAATAGTTGCCGTCGAGCGCCGCAGCGTATGGCACCCGGGAATAACCGAGGATCAAAGAGAACACCGACGCGAAGGCCGTTATCATCACCAGCACAGTTACAAGATTCGCCGCCCATGCGCCGTAAATTCGCTGCATGAAAACAGAAAGTATGTACAGCTTATTGTTGGACTGTGCAGCCGTTAACATCTCGTGCCAGTCAACCACCCCGAGGACGCTGAGATTCATCAGAAGGTATAGACCTGCTACCAGCAGAATGGATAGCAACACCGCTCGGGGAATTGTCTTTCCGGGTTCTTTCAGTTCGTCAGCGATGAAACACACGTTATACGCCCCCCAATAATCGTAAGTTGCGATCAGCATGGCCGAGCCGAGTCCGAACCAGAAATTTTTATCGAGAGAGAATGCGCCGGCAGGAAAACTGAAGGCGCGCGCGGAATTGAAGTGGGTAAATCCAGCCACAATGATCCAGCCGATTGTCGCGATAACGATGAGCCAGAGCAGCTTGGAAATGCGTCCAATTTGTGTGATTCGGCGATACAGCAGCAACATTGCGAGGGCGACAATGCCGATGGCGAGGAACGTTGTGCCCGCCACCACCCATGCCAGTTTCAGAGTACCAAGCAGCGGCAGTTGCAAGCTCACTTGCCGCGCCGCGTATTGCGTTTCAAGACCGGGCAATAAGTAAGCGGTGTACTTCGCGAATCCGATCGCGCCAGAAGCGATGGACAATGGCGCGCTGAATGAGAGCTGCCAAATGAAGAGAAACGAAACCAGTTTGCCTAGGCGCTTGGGGCCATAAATTTCGCGAAGATACACATACGATCCGCCCGATCCCGGCATCGCCGCCCCGAGTTCGGCCCAAACCAGCCCGTCACAAATCGCAAGCAGAGCTCCTAGAATCCAGCCGAGCAGCGCCTGTGGGCCTCCCATTGCGGCCACCACGAGCGGCATGGTGATGAACGGCCCCACGCCGATCATGTCAATCATGTTCAGCGCGGTGGCGCCGCCCAGGCCAATGCCACGGATGAGTTTAGGGGGGGACACGGGCTGGGGGACGGTGGACATTGAGTTAGCTTCGAGCGAAGAGCGACGAGCCTGGAACTGTTTGCTACGTGCGGAGCTGCTAATTCCGAGCAATCCCGCACTCCTCGAGTGCTGCCATTCCGAACCACTTCAGTGGTGAGGAACCCTGCTGTTTGCCTGCGCCGCTCGAAAAGCAGGTTCCTCATGGCTAAAGCCATTCGGAATGACAATGAAGACTTTGATCGTCAGCACCCAGAAGCTAGTGGCTAGAAGCTGCCGTCCCTGCACTCACCAAATTTACAAACAACCGGATCGCTCCCGGCACTCCCGCTGGCAACTGCCGAAAGAACGCGTACCCCGTGTAGATGTAAGTGCCTTTGCCATATTTCGCGACGAGTAGCCCGCCGTTCTGATCCGCCTCATTCGGATCGTGGCACGAGAGCAGCGGCTTGAAGTGGTCGTCCCACTTGTCCATGAAATACAGACCGCGCTCCTGCACCCAGCCGTCGAAGTCTTTCTGCGAAATTTCATTCGGATAATGAAAAACCGGATCGTCCGGAGCGAGTATCTGCACCGGTGCCTCTTCGACAGAAACACGAGCACGGCTTAGTTCGGCGTCGTAGGGAGTGAAGTGCCCGCTATTGAAATCTCCAACGCTGTTGTTGTTCTGAACCATCAATGTTCCGCCGGCCGAAACGAAATCGAGTAGCTTCTTATTGTTCGCGACCAATTCTTTCTGCGTGTCGTAGGCGCGCACGCCCAGAACGATGCTTCCATACTGTGTCAGGTTTTCGGTGGTGATCCTCTCGGCTGGAATGAGCGTGACGTTCATCCCGATCTGCTGTAGGACAGTTGGAATATCGTCCCCGGCGCCCATGATGTAGCCGACTTTCAGGTCTTTGGGAACTTTCACATCCACGATGCTGACGTGTTGGACCGCGGGCTGAAAGTAGTAGAACGAGCCGAGGTCGTCGCGGGTGACACGGGTGTAGCCTTCTGTGTACGAGATTCGACCGGAGTCGAGGGCGGCGCGAATCTCGGCTCGGCCCTCTTGTAAGTTCGCGGGAGTGATAGTGAAATCGGACTGTCTTTTTTCTCCTCTTTTCGACGCTGACAGCCTTAACGTGGAGGGTTCTGACCGCCAGCCGTTGGGGACTGCCAGATGCAACGTACCGCCTATCGTTCCGGTCAGATTTGAGTAGGCCTGGGCTTGCGCCATGCTCGTTTTTCCCTCCGCCACCGACAGCACCCTCTCGCTCGGCTCCAGGGCGAGTGAAACTGCGGGGGTAATCGCGAGCGGGATGCGACGTTCAACTCCGTGATCGTCCCTGAATCCGACCCGAACATCAGCGCCGATCGCCCCCTCCGGGAGTTCTCTCGCATGTTTCTTTTTGAGGAATTCGGGGGCGGGTGAGTGCAGACCTTTGTGGCCGGCGATTTCATATTCAACATTGAGGTGGAGTGGAGAAGGCGGTAGCCCAAGCGTCTGATATTTCGCGTCAACCTCGTACACGGTATCCCTGGCAGGATCATTTCTGTTCCAGTAAGGGCGTGTAATGGGCGCATTCGCGGGAACCTGAATTGCGAAATTGGCATAGTAGTCTTCGCCCGGCGCGATTGTGACGTGTTCGGAATGTACGCGCCTCACCCAGCTTTCAGAGGAAATAAGTGTAGCGCTCCGAATCGTAAGCCAATACCTTTTCGATCCATTGTGTAGTTTCCCAACTACCATTAGCTTTTGCCCCGGCGAGACCGGCGTCAGGGCCTGGGCGCGGGACGGAGGTGCCGCGCCAGCGCCCTGCGGCGGCGCAACCTCGGCCGTAAACCCCAGGTGGAGGACTAGATTCAGCGCGTGCTCCGTTTGGTCTTGCTTCTCTGAAAGCGCCCATTCCAATGGAGATTTCAAAGGTGTGTCGAGATCGCTTTCCTTTAACCTTTCAACCATGTCTCTTAGTTCAACAGCATTATCCGAAAGCGAATTCACGTCGGAGAGATCCCTCCCACTTATCTTCTTGAGCGTTGGCAATAACCAGGGCACATCATTCAGTTCATCTGCAACTCCGCGTGTGAGTCCGGGTAGGCTTGTATCAACTCCGTCGAACAAATCCATCTCGTGCCCCTTCTCGTCTTTCGTGTTCGGCACGACGGAATCCACGAGCTTATAGAACGCATAGCGCGGACCGGAGGGGACTTTAATGTCGCCCAATCCCTGCGATTGCTGGTGCTTTAGCCCTTCGACAGCGAACTGCACATATGACATCCCCAGCACGGGATCGACTTCGCCAGTGTTCAGCTGGATCGTGTAGTTCTCATCGGGGCAAGTTGTAGCTCCAAAGCCGCATACATTTCCGATGTACAGCTTCTTCGGCTGCCAGGGCTGCAACCCTTCTTTGATCTGTTCTGGAAAGCGGTTCGGATCGGCGGCGGCGCGGAATGCTTCCTGGGTAAGCATGCTCGATGCCTGGTGGTGGCCATGGCCGTCGCGGCTCGTTCCGGAAAAGCGCGCAATCAGAACGTCAGGACAGAACTCGCGAATGACACGCACGATGTCCGCAAGCGGCACATCGTGGCCGCCCCACTTCTGAAAGGTTTCTTCAGGGCTTTTTGAGTAGCCGAAATCGGCGACGCGGCTAAAGCGTTGCTCGACTCCGTAATATTTGTCGGCTGCAAGAAGTTCAAGCGTTCGCAGCACCCCCAGTTCATCGGAAAAAGTGTTGCCAGTTTCGTTCTGCCCGCCCTCGCCGCGAGTCAACGTCATCAGCAGCGTTTGTACGCCCTTACCACGTGCCTCACGCGTGAGCAGGCCGCCATCTTCGTCATCCGGATGCGCGACCACCATCATCAGCCGGCCGGTAGTTTGAAGTTTTCGAAGCTGGAGTTTGAGCCCTGCCTCTCCCGTGTCCTGAGGGAGCGGATCATAAAAGTCGGGCGAACTCGCGGGGGCTGCTGCGGGCGAAGTCGCCGGGGCCTGCGCGAAACTCGCCGTGAAAAGAAGAAGTACAACTAACAGAATTCCGAAGCTTGTTTTAGGCCAGACCTCCGTGCCTGCAATTTGCATAATCTATGAGACTGCTGCGCGCTCCTGTGGGAAGCAAAATTTGTGAAGCGTTCGTTGCCGATTCGTAGAGGCGTAGCTTGCTACGTCTCGGGCGTGACCTCGGTCGCACATAAGGAGACGTTGCAAGCAACGTCTCTACAATACTCACCTGGGACAGGTGGGCCGCCTGTCCCACGTGTCATGGTCGAACGCTCGCTATCAATTCCCCGCCTTCAAGGCCCTCGACGACCGTGCGAAACCATCGGTTTGACTGATGCCTTCCCCAGATTGCCATTTTCAAATAATTGTCCGTCAGGGCCTCAATCCATGCCCTATCAGCGCCTTCGTTGACCGTGCTCAGCGTGATGGCCGTTAGCGGTGTGCCTATAAAAGAACGCATGAAGGCATGCTTCTTCTCGGCAGCTAACTCACGCAGAATGCGGTTCCTTTCTCGGGCCACTCGCACCGGCACTTCATTCGGCATTGTTGCCGCCGGCGTTCCAGGCCGCGCTGAAAATGTGAAGACGTGCAGATACGTGAATGGCAGGTCTTCGATCATCCGCCGAGTTTCTTCGAACTCAGCTTCGGTTTCGCCAGGGAATCCCGTCATAACATCTGCGCCGATCGCAGCGGTTGGCATGGCGGCCCGAATCTTTTCGATCTTCTCGCGATAGTGCCAAGGCCGGTATTTGCGATGCATGCGCCGCAGCACAGCATCACTTCCAGACTGCAAAGGCACGTGCGCATGCTTCGCGATTCGTGGGCAGTCGGCCATTAGCTGAATGAGCGAGTCGCTCCAGTCCATCGGCTCGACAGAAGAGATGCGGAGCTTTTCGAGGGACGTCTCATCGAGAATGGCGATGATCAACTCTTCAAATTTCGGCGGGCCTGGGCGCCCGCCCCACATTGGCTGACTAAGATCCCGCCCCCATCTCCCCAGATTGATTCCGGAGATCACGACCTCTCGATATTCAGCCTCCACCAGCTGATTTATCTCGCGTACAACCTCTTCCAGCGGAAGCGACCGGCTGCGTCCTCGCAAGGATGGAATAATGCAGAATGAGCAGCGATTATTGCAGCCATCTTGGATCTTCAGATTGGGACGAGTGCGCTCATTCGCGGAATCGAATACCGGCGCGGCAAGCAGTTCGGTGTGCGCAAAAATGTCAGAGACAAAGATTTCCGCGCCCGGCGGAGCACTCAAGCTTGAAGCGGGAACGAAACAACCTTCCTCATAACCGCCCTTCTCCGAGTCCTTCCTCAGGGCGATCTGTGCCAAGTTACTCTTGTGCGAGTTTCCTACCACCGCAAAGACTCCCGGCAAAGCTGCGATTTCGGCGGGTACGCGTTGGGCATAGCAGCCAGTAACCACGATTTTGCAGCCAGGATTCTGCCTTTTGGTCCGCCGGATGGCGGCCCGCGCATCCTGTTCGGCGGAAGCGGTAACCGCGCAGGTGTTCAGGACTACGTAGCGGGCGGCGTTCCTGTCGGGCGCTCGGTCCAGCCCCAGCTCGCGAAACTGGTGCTCGATAGCGGCGCCGTCGGCCTGGGTAGCGCGGCAGCCGAAATTTTCTATGTAAAAGCTGGACACCGAACTATACTAGCGTATGTCGTCTACCGGTCGCTCATGCCGGAGCGTCTGCGCCGCTTGCCGTGTACGAGGTATCAATGAAACGTAGAATTTTATTGGTGGACGATGACGTCACGGTGCTGCTTACCCTAAAGGCAGTGCTGGAGCTGAATCAATTTGACGTGCAAACGGCCGGCTCCGCAGCGGAAGCATTGCAGAAACTCTCATCCGGCATTTACGAAATGGTGATCACCGACTCACGCATGGAGACCGACGATGCCGGCTTTCATGTGATTCGGGCGGCGCGGGCACAGACTTACAATCCCGCAACTGCATTGCTCACCGCATACCCGCCACGCAATCTGGACTGGAAACACGACGGTGCGCAATCGCTCTTAGTGAAGCCGATTGGCACACAGGACCTGTTACGGCAGATTGAAGCGTTGCTCGTGCAGCACGAGGACGACAAGCAGTCGGCAATCAATGCCGCACCGAACGGGCATTCCACGCAGGCTGAAGCCCGCTACTCTCAAAAACAGCAGAAGGCGAGCTGAGGCCGTTTTACCGAGGAGTCCGGGCTCAAGCGCTGGCGGCGTGTCTTTTGTCTCGAAAACAATCTCGGCAAAAGACCGGTCTGCCTTGAGTGGGGCGGAACGGGACCGTGGTTTCTTTGCCGCATTGTGAGCAGACGGCTTGCGTCTCGACTTTGTTATGCCCGGCGGTATGGCCTTGGAACGCCGGTCTTTGGGGTGCGGCACCCAAAACTGAAACGCGCCTGGTTTTGCACGCTTTGCAGCGCTTGGGCTCGTTCCTGAATTGTTTGTCGTGAAAAAATAGTTGTTCGCCGGCGGTAAAAACAAAATCCGAACCGCAGTCAATGCACTTCAGCATCCTGTCCTGGAATTCCATTGCGAGCTCCTTTGGCCTGGTGCACCCCACAAACGCGCAGCTCTAGTGATTTACGCGAATGCGTGTGCCTTGTCCCCCCTTAACTTTGCACTTCTTCCCTGGGTTCGGCCCTCCGCGCCGGGGAAAGTAGCGCGGTCACTGCTTAAGAAAAATTCATCAGGACGTGAATGCTTTTGAGTGACGCTTCGTGAAAGCGGATGGGCCACGTTCATCAGCGTGGCCCATCGTCGTTACTCCTGCTCTTTGCGTGTCTTCTTGCGGGCGCGCTTACGTGCCAGCGCTTCTTTCACCCGCTTCTTCTCGCCGGGTTTCAAGTAAAAGGAGTGACGTTTCACTTCCTTAATGATGTCCTCGGTCTGAACTTTACGCTTAAAGCGACGCAGGGCGTTTTCGAGCGACTCGCCTTCCTGCAATCGAACTTCTGCCAAAGAAACTACACCCCCAAACTGGTCCTGGTTGAACTCGTTAGTTATTGCAAGATAGCCATGTAAAGTCAAGACCTATATGGAAATTCTTCGAGAATAAATTCCCGAAGGAGATGCCCATCCTAGTCGCGCTTTTGCGGCCGAGGGCGAAGTTTTCAGAACGACATTCTCAGAGCAAACTGCAATTGCCGAGGAGCGTAAGCACTCGTGGCCTTCATGAAATTCATCGGCACCTGGAAATAAGCAGGGAAGTAATTGATTCCAATGTGCTTTGTTCCGGTAATTGAACCGTGCGGCGTTGCTCATGGTGCCGTCATCAGTAAGCTGAAATCGCCGGTTCAATCGGTTGAACAGGTTGAATGATTCAGGTGGCTGATCAGCCGCCAGGAAAGAGCGCTGGTGAGCGATGCGGTGGCGGTTTCGGTTGCGACGTGCTCGACGCCATTGTCGGAGATGCCGTAAGTTGCGACCGGGCTTGAGGGATCGAGGAATACGTTGTTCGCACCCGAATACCCTCGGCAGTGACGCGGGCAGAGTAGTCGCCTGGGGGCAACAGCTCGAACGCGAATTGGCCATTGTGGCCTGAGGTTTGCTCGTAGTGAGCTCCTGTCGCGTCGTTCACTAGGGCAAGAGTTGCGCCGGCAACTCGGTTGCCCGATGGATCGAGAACGGTCCCGCGGATTGCTCCGGTCGAGCTGTCCTGGGCCAGGCATAAAATGAAATCGTGACGAAGGCAGCAAGAGAAAAAATGCAACGCAGCATGGATTCACTCCGCGCAGAAGTGAGTCCAGCCTCGACGGGAGACGCTCATCGTATAGCACGACGCACCCGAATTCGTCAGTGATGTTTGCAGAAATCCTGCGCACGCTTTCCGCAATGGGAAATTTTGGTAGGATTTGAGATCCAGCAATCAGCACTCAGCAATCAGCATTCGCCAGTTCAAGTCCGCGCAAGGAGCGGCACACTCCCGAAGTGCTGAATGCTGAATTCGAATGATTCGCTCATTCAATCGCATCTCGCCGACGATTCCCGCGTCCTGTTACGTGGATCAGTCCGCGCAGATCATCGGCGACGTAGCGCTGGGCGAGCATGCCAGCGTTTGGATGAACGCGGTGTTGCGCGGAGACGTGCATTCAATCCGCGTCGGTGCGTATTCGAATATCCAGGATTGCAGCGTGCTGCACGGGATGAAAGAACAATATGGCGTGTTCATCGGCGAGTATGTGACTGTGGGGCATTCCGTCACACTCCATGGTTGTGCCATCGGAGATCGCTGCCTGATCGGCATGGGTGCCGTAATCTTGAATGGCGCCTGGATAGGGGCCGATTCGATTATTGCTGCGGGAACCCTGATTCTAGAAAAGACGGTAGTTGAAGCAGGTTCGCTGTGGATGGGATCCCCAGGCGAATTTCGCCGGAAACTGGAAGATAAAGACCGGGCGGCGGTCATGCGTTACGCGAAGAATTATTTGGGATATAAGGACGCGTATCTGGCGGAGAAGAAATAGCAGTCAGCACTTTGCAATCAGCCTGCACGCGTGGGGCGGTATATTTTTGCGGCGCAAACCAAGACGAACCCTAGGAGAAGTAGCGGTCAGTCAGCACGTCTGGATTTTTAGCGCAACAGTTAAGCGATGGAGTTTTGCGATGCGACTGAGCGGCGCACCAAGACGAGTCCCGGCGGGACTCTTAATAATAGCCCGGCGTTTTAACGCCGGGTCCGGCATCGGAAGGAGCAAGTCCCGGAGAGACGACTGAAGAATCTGCCTATCAGCCGTGCCCTCCGGCACCGCCTCAACCCACGGCGGACCCGCCGCTGAAGCGGCGGGCTATTGGCAAATTTCCCCTCCGGGAGCAGGCGTAGGGCCAACGACGACCGACGAACGACAACGAAAAATGATTAAAGCCATTCGAGGAACGCGCGATCTGCTCCCGCCGGAGATGGCGCTGTGGAACTTTGTTGAGGCCGCAGTACGCGACGTTTTCCGCGCCTACAACTTCCACGAAATCCGCACGCCGATTTTCGAAGATACGCAGTTATTTTCGCGCAGCGTCGGCGAAGAAACTGACATCGTCTCGAAAGAAATGTATACGTGGCAAGATCAGGGACGAGCGCAGAGCGACAAGGGCCAATCTCTCACTCTTCGCCCCGAGAACACAGCCGGTGTCGTCCGAGCTTATATCGAGCACAATCTTCAAGCTCGTGGCCTCAACAAGCTCTACTACATCGGACCACAGTTTCGCCGCGAGCGGCCGCAGAAGGGACGATATCGCCAGTTTTATCAGATCGGCGCCGAAGTTATTGGACCAGCAACAGCGGGCAGCGAATCTCCTGCGCGAGATGCGGAGATTCTCGAACTTCTTTCTACTCTTCTTGATCGGCTTGGAATCAAGGGCTGGACATTACATCTGAACTCAATCGGCTGCGCCAACGATCGCGCAAAGTACAACGAAGCTCTGCGCAAAGCGCTCGACCCGGTCAAAGACAAGATGGATCCTGACTGTCAGCGTCGAGCGGTGACCAATCCGTTGCGCGTCTTCGATTGCAAAGTTCCAGAGGACCAGCCAATCATCGAGAAGCTGCCGCGCATCAGCGAATTTCTCGACGAGCCTTGCCGGCAGCACTTCGAGCAAGTACAGGAAATCCTGAAGTCCGTGGGTGTCGAGTTTGAATTAAATGATCGTCTGGTTCGGGGCCTCGATTACTACACGCGCACAGCATTTGAGTTCACGCATGGAGCGTTAGGCGCGCAGAACGCCATGCTCGGTGGCGGACGTTACGACGGTCTTTCGGAATCGCTGGGCGGACCACCAGCTCCGGGGATTGGGTTTGCCATCGGCGAAGATCGCCTTGTGATGTCGCTGACTGAATCTGCCGAAGCTGTTGTCCGCAAGCCGGATGTTTACATCGCGCCCCTGGGTCCCGGCATGAACAAAGAAGCCGCGCGCCTGGCCCGCGAACTGCGCCGCCACGACCTGGTTGTTGAACTCGGTGATGAAAGCTTCCGTCTGAAGAAGTCGCTCGAAACCGCCGCCAAGCTTGGATCCGAATACGCGCTCATCGCCGGCGAAAATGAATTGAGCACTGGAGTGTTCGCCCTCAAGAATCTCGCGACCGGGGAACAAAAATCCATCGCCAGAGATGCTCTGGCCCAGACGATTCAGCGAATGTAGAGATGTTGCTTGCAACGTCTCGGCCGGCCGCGTTGATACTCTCGGCTTAATGTAGAACGCATGCGCATTGCAAAAGACGTAGCAAAGCTACGTCTCTCCAAACCGGCGTTTGTATTTTTTTATCCGCCTCATTGACGAATCACCTACTTTCGCCTATTATTTGCCCTCGGGAGAAATCCTTACAGGAGAGATCTATGAAGCGCACCTCAGAGGCGGTACTGCTTTTCTGCGTGATTCTCATGACAACAGCGGCAATGCATGCCCAGATGGGGCCTCCAACGCCCGCGCCAGAACTGAAGAAGCTCGCCTTTATGGCCGGTGATTGGAACGCCGAGGGCACCATGAATCCTGGCCCGGGAATGCCGGGCGGCAAATGGACTATGACTACCCACGCCGACTGGATGGAGGGCAATTTCTTTCTCGTCGAAAACAGCAATATGGACCTGGGGGCGATGGGTAAAGGTAAAGAGGTGGCCTATCTGGGCTACGATCCCGAGAAGAAGGTGTACACCTATCATGCCTTCAACAGCATGGGTGAAGCTGAAGACTCAACCGGCAACGTGGACGGCGACACCTGGACCTGGACCAGTGACGAACACATGGGTGGCATGACCATGAAAGGTCGCTTCACCATGAAAGTGCTGTCCCCAACTTCCTACACCATGAAGTTCGAGCTTTCGCAAGACGGCACCAACTGGATGACTGGAATGGAAGGCAAGGCGACGAAGAAGTAGTTGTGCAGGTGTGGGGCGGACGCCCTCGTCCGCCCTCATCGAATTGTCCAACTCCTTCCATCAAGCTCTTGATGTCAAAGCGCACCATTCGCATATTTTGGTCCTGCGTCGGCGGCCTCCAGCTACTAGGGTTCGTGCTCGGCGGCAGTCTGGATGATCCGATGAGAATTCTCGGATTGATAATGCTGGAGCCGGGTGTGTCCTTGATATGGGATTGGGTACCTCGGCACGTCACTACTCATGCTGAATACGAAGGGGCGATTGCAATGGCTGTTGCCATAAACGTGTCAGTGGCTGCCTTAGTTTTCTTTATTGGGGCGATTTTTCAAAAGACAAGATTCAAGCTGACGAAGTCTTCGCGAAGTTAGCGTTTATAATCTTTCGTTCGGCCCCGCCACATTCAACTCAGCGTCAGCACCGCAATGCATGTGCTAAAAGCTGAAGGCTGATGGCTGACAGCAGTTTCCCGAAAGGCAAAGCTTGCTCGACTTTTTAGGTGACTTAAAACGCACACATATGTGCGGCGCTCTCCGTGCATCTGACGCGGGGAAGAAGGCCGTGCTCATGGGATGGGTCAATCGCCGCCGCGATCTCGGCAGCATTATTTTTATTGACTTGCGCGACCGCACCGGCGTGACGCAAGTCGTTGTCAATCGCGAACTGAACCCCTCAGCCCACGACAAAGCCGAGCAATTGCGAAACGAATACGTCATCGCCGTCATCGGCACAGTCAAACAGCGTGACCGCGACACCGTGAATAAGAACATTCCCACCGGCGAAGTCGAGCTCATCATTGAAGAGCTCCGTCTTCTGAACGAATCGAAGTCACCGCCATTTCTTCCTGGCGAGGCGATCCTGCCAAATGAAGAGATGCGCCTGAAGTACCGCTATATTGACCTGCGCCGTGATGCCATGCAGTTCAACATCGAACTGCGGCACAAGGTTTCGAAGGCGGTCCGCGACGATCTCTCGGCGCAGGGCTTCTTCGAAATCGAAACGCCATTCATGACACGCTCCACTCCGGAGGGCGCGCGCGATTATCTTGTCCCCAGCCGTGTTCAGCCGGGCAGCTTTTACGCCTTGCCGCAATCGCCACAAATGTTTAAGCAGATCCTGATGATCTCGGGATTCGACAGATATTTCCAGATTGTCCGCTGCTTCCGCGATGAGGATTTTCGTGCCGACCGCCAGGCCGAATTCACGCAGATCGACCTGGAAATGACGTATCCGCAGACCGACACGGTGTGGGGAGTCGTCGAAGGATTCCTGACTGCCGCGTTCAAAGCTGCTGCGGGACAGGAAATCAAAGCGCCATTTCCGCGCATGAGCTACGACGAAGCCATTAAGCGTTACGGAAACGACAAGCCAGATATGCGCCTGCCGGCGATGGTTGACGTGCGTGCGGCATTAATGCCCGAAGAACTCGACGAGCTGGCCGGGAAGTTCCGCATGCGTAAAGAATTCCCGTTGCAGCTCATCCGCATTCCGAAAGCCGGCGAGATTTCCGGGACTGAACGCCGAACGATCGGTACTTATGGCGCGTTTCAGCATGTGCAGGGGCCGTCGTTCGTGCAGTTGATGACCGATCCGAAGCGCTTTGCCAAAGACTATCCCGCACCGTCTGAAAAGGTTCAGGCTTTTGCGAAAATAGAGCCTGATGATTTGTGGCTGTTGGCCGGAGCAGCGAATCACCCAGAAAAGGCCGCGGTCATGGATCAGAGGGTGCAGCATTTCTGTGAGAAGTGCGGCTTCCTGCGACTCGATCTGGCGCAGAAATACGCTTCTCGTCACAAAGCCTTCGAGAAAACTGGCGATCCGGCGAAAGATTTTCGTTTCCTGTGGGTCTCCGACTTTCCTATGTTCGAGTGGGACAACGCCGAGAAACGCTGGAACCCGGCCCACCACCCGTTTACGACGCTGCACGAAGAAGATATGGCCAAGCTCGAGGCCAACATTGATTCCGTTCACGACCCCAAGTCTCCGCTGGGCGAAATTCGCGCGCTCGCGTACGACGTTGTGTTGAACGGCACCGAGTTAGGCTCGGGCTCGATCCGTATTCATCGCCAGGACATTCAGAAGAAAATTTTCCAGGCCCTCGGCATGAGCGACGACGAAGCCCGCGCCCGCTTCGGCTTCTTCCTCGAAGCGCTGGAATATGGCACGCCTCCCCACGGCGGCATTGCACTCGGATTGGACCGCATTGTGATGATCCTTGCCGGCGCCGAAAGTTTGCGCGAGGTCATCCCATTTCCCAAGACCGCCCGCGCGGTGGACCTAATGGTTGACGCGCCCACGCCGGTAAGCGAAGCTCAGCTGAAGGAGCTGGGGATCGCGATTCGCAAGGCCAAAGAATAATCAGTTGCACCATTGGTCTCCGAGTACGTGAATTTCGCCCGCCAAGCCGGATATAAGAGAATCCTCCTCTGGACGCAAAGCGAGCTGCATGCGGCAGGGCATGGGCATCTGTACGAGCAAGCCGGCTTCGAGCGGATTGAGCGGACGCCGCACCAGAGCTGGGGAAGAAAAGACCTGGTCGCCGAAACCTGGCAACTCACGCTCTAGCCTCATTCACCGTAGAGCCCGCTAAGATCGCCGGAAAAATCCAGCAGGTTCTACGTACTCTGCGTACGGTGGTAACGTTCCGCGCTGCCCTCCCCCAAATTTCACAAGATTCTTCTTGCATCTGTGGAAATTTTCCGTACATTAAATTCTGCGGATTAGCTTCGAGCACCGAGCTGTGAGCGCCGAGCGAGCTGGATTCTACATCGCTCAAAGCTCGGCGCTCACTGCTCATGGCTAGCCGCAGAACCTAAACCCAACAGCTAAGAGCTAACCGCTGATCCCAGGAGGAAGCCATCGGAATTGGCAACAGCTAGCGCCGCACGTCACGAAGTCCTGACCCCAACTCTCGCCCCGAGAATTTTCCCAAGCAAGAAGAAGTCCGTCCGCCTGACGCTCTGGCCCTTGGTCGCCGCCACGTTCTTTATGGTTTCCGGCGGCACTTACGGAATTGAAGATATCGTTCATGGTGCCGGGTACGGCCGCGCCATCCTCTTTCTGGTGCTCACACCGCTACTTTGGAGCTTACCGACAGCGTTTATGATCGGTGAGCTTTCGAGCGCGCTGCCGTTCGAGGGCGGGTACTACGCTTGGGTGCGGCGGGCAATGGGCAACTTCTGGGGATTTCAGGAAGCTTGGCTGTCTCTGGCTGCTTCGATTTTCGACATGGCGATTTATCCCACGCTGTTCGTTGCCTATCTCACGCGGCTGTTCCCGTGGTTCGCGGTAAACCGTCGCGGCGTGATGGTTGGACTGGCGGTGGTGATCGTTTGCGCGATTTTGAACATCGCCGGAGTGAAGGTGGTCTCGACGACTTCGCTGTGGCTGTTTTTTGCTTTGTCATCGCCGTTCGCGCTAGTGGTGCTGCTCTCGCCATTAAAGTACGCCGCGCTGTTTCACGCTGTGACTACGCCGACGACCTCCAAAGTTGACCTAATCGGCGGCTTGCTCATTTGCATGTGGAACTACATGGGCTGGGACAACGCCTCGACGATTGCCACGGAAGTCGAGCGCCCGCAACGGACTTATCCTCGCGCGATGCTCGTTGCAGTCTGCATCGTGGCTTTGAGCTACATCGTGCCAGTCGCCGCGGTTTGGATGACGAGGCTTCCTGCCGGCGCATGGGAAACCGGCTCTTGGGCTGATATCGCCGGTTTACTCGGCGGTCCAATTCTGCGCATTGCGCTGGTGGTGGGAGGAATGTTCAGCGCCTTCGGCATGTTCAATGCCTTGGTGATGAGCTATTCGCGGCTGCCGCTTGCGATGGCTCAGGATGGCATGTTGCCGCGCTTCGTCGGAAAGCTGAATCGTCGCCGCGCGCCATGGGTGGCGATCATTGGTTTAGCGATTGGATGGGCGTGCTGTCTGGGGCTGGGCTTCGAACGCCTCGTCACGCTGGACATCCTTATATACGGCCTCAGCCTGACATTGGAATTTGTCGCTCTTGCAGTCCTGCGGGTCCGCGAGCCGCAGTTAAGACGCCCGTTCCGCGTTCCGGGGGGCATGGTCGGAGCCATTGTCGTTGGAATCGCTCCCGTCGCCCTGCTCGGCTTCGATCTCGTTCGTAGCGAGAGTGAGCAGATCGCCGGCATGAGTTCGTTCGCGTTCGGCGCAATGGTGATTGGGGCGGGGGGGTTGGTGTACGTCATCAACCAGGCGGTGAAGCCCGCGGGTTGGGCCGTCAGAGACAGAGCGCAGCCAGTTGCGTAATTCCAGCCAAACGTAACTGTGGTCATCACACGCTGTTTGCTCTGGTGCTACATTAGTCCCAATATGAGTATCCAGGGTGCTTACCGCAGGATCCCAGACTACCTGGCATTGCCGCTGGCATTTCTGGCTTTCGCCGTCATAGCGTTGGCAGTCGCAGCCATTGGCGCTCTGACAACGGGTTTCCTTCTTGAGAAGCTGGACGGAGCTGACGGGCCTGGTGCAGGAGTCTTGGTCATCTTATTAGTTTTTCTAAACATGGCCGCTTCTGCATTCATAGGTGGCGCGTCAGTCTTGGCCAACTTACACCCTCGGAGCTCATGGCGAATTCCGGTACTAGCATTTGTGTTCTGCGTCATTTTGGTCCGAGCACTCGGACCATTTGACGTTCAATTCGCCCCGTTTTATGTTGGGATCGGATTGGTGGTATGTCTCTTGAGCTGCTGGTTCTTGAGAAGAAAGGAGCTTGCGTCGACAGAACATGCCATCTAAACGCCGCTCCAAAGGTGCGTACATGATCTCGGCGGTCGCCGAGATGTATGGAATTCATCCGCAAACACTGCGGCTCTACGAGCGAGAAGGACTGCTGAAACCGTCGCGCACGGAAGGCAACACGCGTCTCTACACCGACGAAGACCTGCAGCGACTGGAGTTCATTCTGAACCTGGCGCGTGATCTCGGCGTGAACATCAGTGGGATTGCCATCATCCTGCAAATGCGCGAGCGCATGGAAGAGATGCAGCGGCAGATACAGGATTTCGTGAAGTATCTCCAGGAAGAAGTGATGTCGCGCGCCAATGCCGCCAACGATCCTTCGAGGGGCGCGATCGTGCCGATTGGGCGGCCGTTCGCCCCGGTGCCGTTAGCTCGCAAAAAGCAAAACCCGTGATTGTCATCCCGAAGTCGAGCTCCGAAGGAGATCGGCAGAGGGACCTTACGTCGGCAAGGCGTCGCCGATGCTGGTGCCAGGTTCGATTCCACGGTGATGATCTCGCACACGTCCCTGCCAAAAGTGCGCGCATCGTAAGGTCCCTCTCTCGCCCGCTTTCAGCGTGCGAGTTCGGGATGACAATCAATTTGGATATCATCGTTATATTGCATGCTGTCCTTCAAGCTCATTTACAGCGACAAGTATTTCCTTCCCATCGGGCAGCATGTTTTCCCGGCGGAGAAATATCGGCGCGTGCACCACAAATTGATTGAAACCGGAATAGCAGGTCCGGCTGACTTCATCACCCCGCAGCTGGCCTCCGATCAGGACATTCTGCTCGTCCACACGCCACAGTATGTGAACAAGCTCAAGACCGGAACCTTGTCCGCGCATGAGGAGTTGGAGCTTGAGATTCCTTACTCTTCCGAGTTGGTGGACGCGTTTTGGCTCGCTGCGGGCGGCTCCATTCTGGCCGCAGAGCAAGCACTGAAAGACGGGGTGGCAGTCAACATCGGCGGAGGATTTCATCACGCATTTCCAGACCATGGCGAAGGATTCTGCATGATTCATGACGTGGCGGTGGCAATTCGCCGCATGCAGCGCGACGGCAAGATTCGCACTGCGATGACCGTGGACTGCGATGTTCATCAGGGCAATGGCACGGCAGCGATTTTTGCGGGAACGCGAACTCTCAGCGAGCCGTTGCCTTCAAGCGGCCAAGCGGTTCTCGGAAAACGCCCGCTGATGCGTGGCGCCCATGCAGGGGACGTTTTCACTATCTCATTGCACCAAGAAAACAATTATCCGGCGCAGAAACCGCCGTCTTCGATTGACGTGGATCTGCCGGATGGCATCACCGATGACGATTATCTTGCATGGCTCGACAATTCCCTAAGTTCAGGCCTGCGGCAGTTTTCACCGGACTTAATTTGCTACATCGCCGGCGCCGATCCCTATCGCGAAGACCAACTCGGGGGTCTGGCATTGACCATTGAAGGATTGAAGAAGCGTGATGAGCTTGTATTCCGCGTGGCTCGTGCGAAAGGTATTCCTGTGATGGTGACCTATGCAGGCGGATACGCGCAACGTGTAGAAGACACAGTGACGATCCATTGCAATACAGTGGTGGCGGCGAAGGAAATGTTTGAGGCTCCCTCGGCCACGTAGTCCTGGGGTCTTCCGATGCCCATTCGGAAGCTACTCCGTTTGACTTCGCTCAGGGAGACTTAGCGACGGTTAGCGATCGCGCAAGAGCGGCTCTTTAGAGCGCGTTCGCAAAGGCAAGAATTCGCCCTTTAGGACCTGCCGAGCTAAAGCTCGCATCTATAAGATTTCGAATCTACGCGGCCATGAATGGCCGCTCTTCCACGGTACCGCCTGTCGGTCAGGGCCAACCGAGAGCATTCGCGGGCGAGGGTGCCCGTACCACACTAACCTGCCGCAGTGCCGAACGGCACGGAATGGGAAAGCCCGCCACGGCAGTGCCGGATATCTTAGAAAACAACAGAGTCCTGCAGGGACGACACTGAGCGGATAGAACGCCACCCGAAGCACTTCTGACCGCACTGGTAAAATGAATTTTCTATGTTTGAGAACCTTCAGGAACGACTTCAACGGACCTTCAAATCGCTGCGCGGGCAGGCAGTTCTCAATGAAGAAAACATTCAGGAGACCATGCGTGAGCTGCGCTTGGCGCTGCTTGAGGCCGACGTCAATTTCAAAGTTGTAAAGCAGTTCATCGATCAGGTGCAGGCCAAGGCGGTTGGACAGCAGGTGATGTCTGCGCTTTCGCCGGGCGAGCAGGTGATCAAGATTGTCCGCGACGAGTTAGTCGAAATTCTAGGCAAAGACACGGTTCGGATGAAGTTTGCCTCGCAACCGCCGACCGTGGTGCTGATGGCTGGCCTGCAAGGCTCCGGCAAGACCACGACCTCAGGCAAGCTAGCCCACTGGTTCAAAAATGGCGGCCATCGTCCGCTGCTCGTTTCTGTGGACGTCTACCGCCCTGCTGCGCGCGAGCAGTTGAAAGTTGTCGCACAGGCGATCAAGGCGCAAATTTATCAAGGCGAAGTCACCGAAGCGAAAACCGCGACCGTCGAGCGCTTGGCCAAAGAAGCGCGACGCGAAGCTGTGAACTCCGGCTGCGATGTCCTGATCGTAGACACTGCCGGCCGTCTGCACATTGACGATCAGCTCATGGAAGAGATGCAGTCGCTCAAACGGCTGCTCAATCCATCCGAGATTTTATTTGTTGCTGACGCGATGACTGGGCAAGACGCGGTCCGCTCGGCCGCCGAGTTTCACAAGAAGCTATCCCTCACCGGCGTCGTGCTCACAAAAATGGATGGCGACGCACGCGGTGGTGCTGCACTTTCAATCCGCAACGTTACCGGCGCGCCGATCAAGTTCATTGGTGTGGGTGAAAAATACGACGCCCTCGAGCCGTTTCACCCTGACCGCATTGTTTCGCGCATTCTCGGGATGGGCGACATTCTTTCGCTCATCGAGCGTGCCGAGCAGACGGTTGACAAGAAAAAGGCCCAAGACATTGCCGCCCGTGCGCTCTCCGGCGATGGCTTTTCTCTGGAAGATTTTCGGGACCAGCTGCGTCAGGTCCGAAAAATGGGCTCGATTCAAAATCTAATGGGAATGTTGCCCAGCATCGGCCCATTCGCTGGACTGCACAAGCACGCCGACCAGATTGACGAAAAACAGATCAATCACGTGGAAGCAATTATTAACTCAATGACCGCCTATGAACGCGGTCACCACGATGTGATCAACGGCAGTCGCCGCAAGCGTATCGCCCGCGGATCGGGCAGAACGGTGCAGGAAGTAAACAACCTTCTCCGCCAATACGCGCAAATGCGAAAGATGTTCAAGCAGATGGGCAAGGGCAACATGATGCGCAAGCTGGCGGGAATGAAGTTGGGATAAAGGTTGGTTATGGGCGGGGCTAAGGGCGTGCTTTTTGCGGATCTTATCTCGTGTACGCGTTAAAGATTGCCATTCGTTTCTTTAGGTTTCGCGGCTGTCGTAACTGGCCTTCCGCAACAGCAACCGTGACTGCGCTGCCACTTACGACGGGGGGATGGGGTTGTCCCACCGTCGAGATTCCCTACAAGTACCACATTGACGGCGAACCCTATACTGGTTTGCACGAAGAACCGTTTTTACTGGCTAATTCGCTTGGCGAGTATATTGCGCAATTTCACGGCTGGAACCTCGATTGTCGTACGCACAAGTCCGTCGCAACCTTCCAGCATCTCGTGCCCACGTTGAATCCAGGATCGGCCCTTTCGCTGCCGGACTTGCACCGCCAGTTTTGTCCACAAGGCCGCAGTTTGCTACATCTTCACGCGAGAGCTGTTGTCCTTCTTTGATGGTGGAAGTATTTGCGCCGCAGCTCACCGTGATGCCGCTCTTGCGCGCAATGATCTGGACCACTCCGCTCGCCGCGAAATGTAGAACTCTGTCCAATTGTCAGATGCGGGCGTTATTTTGAAGTCGCGCGCGAAAACGCTCAGTCCGCGGCCGGTTGCCACGGTAACGCTGCCTCGGTCAAGTGCCAGCCCGCCGCTTTGAAACCGTACGATGGTATTCGATTGGATCACCACGCTGGATCCCGCAGCATTCAGGTTGGCGGCGCCCGTGCCCTTGGTTTGGATCACGTCGCCGTTGGTCACTGCCGACGAGGTCGCAAGCCGCGCCGTTCAGGTACACGGCTCCGGTGCCCTAGAGCACGGCGGTATCACCCTCCGCCGCAACCATAGCCGACGGGATTAGCAAGACCAAAAACAGGCTTGTCAGTTTACGCATCATTCCGGAACCCATTCCTTCAAGCATCACCCACGCGACAAAGGGCGACGGCCGACTACAAGGCCAAGTTACGGCCACTTCTTGCGGCATACTCCCTCGTGGTCAATCGGCTTTCGCGGGCGGAACCCTTCCGGTAACCACTACCGCCAGCGGTCCACTGCCTCCCACCACACCAGCCGTAGCCATTCGTCAAAATTGAGTTTTGCCCATTGACGGTGTCTCCACCACGAACCGCCAAACTGTTGCTGATCGGTGGCGGCTGCAACGGAAATCTGCATGCCCGGCAGTTCGTGCCTGAATGTGCTAAGCGCGCGCCGCGTGTGATAGTCGGATGTGACCACGAGCACGCTGTGGACGCCCAGTGTCTTCAGGCATTGCGTTACGTCTTGCGCTTCGGCTTTAGTCGAAAGTCCGTAGATAGGGCAGATGCTCACCGATTGCGCCTGTGGCAACTCGTGCACATACTGCTGTGCTAGTTGCAGCATATTCATCTGATACAGCCTGGCATTTGCGGGAACGTCGAGCACCATTTTGGGCGCGTAGTTTTCCTCTAGAAGTTGCAGACCGAGCGCCGGACGACAGTCAGTCTCGCCAGCCAGCACAACGATGGCATCGGCGTGTTGAGGGCGGTTGGTGATCAGAAAGGTTCCTGAGGTGGTAAACAGGAGCAGGATCGCTGCGAGTAGAACGATAACTACTGTTCTCAATTTCTTCATCTATCGAGAAGCTCCGTGCGCTCCGGGAGAACGTGGAAACGGAAGTAATACTCAAGCATTGAAATCTCCTGCCTTGACGTTCACAAATCTGCGAACCTGAAGGATGCCGAAGCTCCTGCATCAGAACTATGGCGTGCTAGAATCGGCTTTTCCGATCCAATTATGAGCACCCAAACAATATCTGCAACGCATTTTTCTGAGCTGAAGACCAAGATTGAGCAACGCCAGGCACGCGTGGCGGTGATCGGCCTGGGATACGTGGGCCTGCCGCTGGCCCTGCTTTACAGCGAACAGCAATTTCCGGTTACTGGCTTTGATATTGATCAACGCAAGATCTCGACGCTCAACGCGGGTGGCTCGTATATCTTCCGCATTACCGCGCCGGAAATTCAGCGCGCCCGAACGCAGGGACTGTCTGCCACGTCGGACTATTCACGGCTGCAGCAGATGGACGCGATCATTATTTGTGTGCCGACGCCGCTTAACGAATATCACGAGCCTGACCTTAGCTACATCACCGGAACCGCCCAGTCCATTGCGCCGCATCTCCAGCCTGGGCAACTCGTAATTCTCGAGAGCACAACCTATCCGGGAACGACGGAAGAGGTCCTGATTCCGATTCTCGAAAAAGGCAATCAGCAGGGATTGAAGGCGTCACGCGGAAACGCGGCAAACGGCAAGTCATTTTTCGTGGCATTCTCGCCCGAGCGTGAAGATCCGGGGAACCAGAGCGTAGCTCGCCGGGATATTCCGAAAGTAGTTGGCGGTCTTGATCGATCGGCATCCGAACTCGCGTGCGCGCTCTACGGGGCAATCTTCAATCGTACCGTGCCAGTTTCTTCTCCCGCAGCGGCGGAAATGACCAAGCTGCTCGAGAATATTTATCGCTGCGTAAATATAGCCTTGGTGAATGAACTCAAACTGCTCTCGCTGCGCATGGGGCTTGATATTTGGGAGGTGATTGAGGCAGCTTCCACTAAGCCTTTCGGATTCCATCCGTTTTATCCGGGTCCGGGACTCGGAGGTCACTGCATTCCGGTTGATCCGTTCTATCTTTCGTGGAAGGCGAAAGAGTGGGACTTCCACACTCGGTTCATCGAACTGGCGGGAGAGATCAACACCAATATGCCGTATCACGTGCTCGAATCAGTTGCAAAGGCATTGAACCAGCACAAGAAGGCGCTGAACGGTTCAAAGATTCTGGTACTTGGCGTGGCTTACAAGAAAGATATTGACGACCTGCGCGAATCTCCCGCTTTGACCATCATTGAACTACTCCAAAAAGACGGGGCGCAAGTCAGTTATAACGATCCATACTTTCCTGAAGTGGGCCGCGGTCGCAAATATGACCTACAAATGAAGTGCGCGCCACTGGAGAATCTCGGCCAGTATGACTGCGTACTTATTGTTACCGACCACTCTGATTACGATTACGAGAAGATTGTGCGGGAATCAAATCTGGTGGTGGACACGCGAAAAGCGACCCGTGGAATTCAGAGTCCGAAGATCATCCACTGCTAAGTTCGAGCCTTAGCCGCCGGGGCCAAGATTACTCGCCACGTTTGAGAAAGTGCTGTTGGCGTTGGTGCCGATCAGTTTTACCGTGCCAATCACGATGAGCAGAATCACTGCCAGCATCACGGCATATTCTGCAATGTCCTGACCCGCTTCATCCTGCAAAATTTGCTGAACTTCGCTAATGGTTTGTCTCATCCCTGTGCTTTCTGGGCGGAGCACGGAAACTTGCTTAGGTTTAACGTAATGGCGCTGCCCGGGATCAACAATAGCCCAAACGTGCCATTCAGCACTTAGCCTCAGCATCAGGAAATGGGCTTGAAGGGAAGCGACTGGTTGACCGCGAACAGTGCGAGTTCAAGCCTGGTTGAAACTCCCACCTTATCGAAAATATTGCTGAGATGGTGCTTGACCGTGTCTTCACTAATCTTGAAATGCTGGGCGATCTCTTTGTTCGCATAGCCCGCAACCACAGCCGAGATGACTTCCAGTTCGCGAGGGGTTAGTCCATATTTCTTTTTGCGTGCGTCGTGGCTGGAAGAATCAACCAGGCCGCGCAAATATTGGACAAGATTCGAAACACTCTCTCTGCCAACCCAATACTCGCCATTCATTACCGCACGGATGCTCTTGAGCAGGATTTGGGTCGCGGAGTCTTTCAGCACCACACCTCGTGCCCCAAGCTGCAGGGCCTCGACAATCTGGTCTTTCTCGGCGGCTGCGGTGAGCAGGATGACCCTGGCGGACAGCGGTTCGGCCCCCATTTCGCGCAGTGCTTCAAGTCCCGCGCGACGCGGCATCGCCAAATCCAGCAGGAGGACTTCAGGCTTAAGCTGGCGGACAAGCGTGACCGCGTCCACTCCGTCGCAGGCCTCGCCAATCACCTTGAATTCGCGCTCCGATTCGAGCAGGCGTTTTAGTCCATCGCGAAAAATCGGATGGTCGTCAGCAATAAGAATGCGGATCTGGGGAGTCTTCTTGTTCTCGATCGCCATGCGAGGTCAGGTCACCAATTGCACTTGAGACACCAGAATTTCTATTCGCGCGCCCCGGCCAGGCTTCGATTCTATCGTGAGTTCGCCTTGAATCAGGCGTACGCGTTCGCGGATGATCGCAGGCACGCGCCCGGTGGAATCCATTTCGGCTTGCAAAATTTTCCCTGCAAACGCAAATCCGGTGCCGTCATCCTCGACAATCAGCTCCCATTTCCCGCCGGTTTCGAGAAGCTGAACTGTGACTTGCTTCGCCCCGCTGTGCTTACGCACATTCACCAATGCTTCTTGCACAATGCGCGCCAACTCTCGGCACACGGGCGAAGGAAGGCTGACCTCGTCAACGTCCAGCAGGAACCGCGCAGCAATACCGGTTTCACGTTGAAATCGCTGGACCGCGTCACGCAAGAAGCCAGGCAGCTTGCGGGCGTCAACCTCTGACGATTTCATTTGTTGCATAAGTTCGCGCAGCTTCAACACTTCTTCACGGAGCAGGTTCTGAATGCGTTCCAGTTCCGTCGCCATCAGTTCCGAGTGGTTCGCAGTTGCGGGATGTTCCTCAGAGTGGCCATTATAGCTTCTGCGCAACACATCCACCTGCATCTCGACCCCGATCAAAGATTGCACGGCGCCGTCGTGCAGTTCCCGTACCAGGCGGGCCCGTTCCAGCGCGCCCGCCCGCCGGCGCAGTCGGCGTAGCAAGTAGAGGTTATAAACAGCGGGACTGATTTGCCTGACCAGCTCCTGCAGAAAGCGCAATTCGTCATCAATACTAGAAATGAAATGTGGCTCGAGCAGAAAAATCCTGCCTGAGAGTTCCTGTCCGACCGAAAAATGAATCGCACACATCTGCGCAAATGGATGGACCTCAGCAAAACGTTGCACCGGGGCGGGATCAATCTCACGCACAAGCTCGCCGGCAGAATTCATCGCCAAAACGGTAAATTCCATTGCGTCCCGATGGCTATTGGCATACCACGCGGATGCGACGCTCTCGCCCAAGTATGTCTCCGCACCGGACGGTCCAGGGTCGAGCCAGTCTATTGCTGGAATCCCGTTCTTAACCGCCAAAGATCCCACTGCGATTCGAGAACTGGATCCCTCACGCGAGACAATCAGCGCTCGTCGAGCCCCGTAAAGCCTCAGCAGTTCGCCCACAATCTGTGACAGCGCGCCCGCGAGTCCAGCGTCCATGCGCACCAGGCCGAGCATGCGCGCAGCAACCTCCTTTTCGGCCCGCAGTTTCTTCTGTTGTTCGGCGAGATATCCGAGAAGGAAGCCCATCACGAGGAGATAGACCGAACGCATAAACAAACGTTTGGGATCGAAATCGGCGATAGTTACTTTGACGATTTGCAGGTGATGGTGAGCAAGCCAAATTCTCGTCGATGCAATGCTGAGCACGAGGCTGCCCAGCCAAAGCAGCGAAAGGGAGGCGACCGCGGTCATCACGGTCTCCCACAGGCCCCACCGATATGCCGCGGCGGCAAGCACGAAAAGAAAGAAAAGAAAGAAGGGATTGCTCTGGGTCGTCGTAAACAGCGAAATCAGTGCCGGCCAGACAACATCGGCGCCATGCACCATATAACGAAACGATGGAGTTGACTGCTGATGCCAACGCAGCAGCAACATGATTGCGGTTCCCTGGGCGATGTAAATGGCCAGGAGAGCATAAGCCCATACGGAGCGGATTTCCGCAGGATCCATCCAAACTGCAATCAAGGCAGAGATGGCCAGAAATACCCTTGCCGTGGCCAGCCAACGCTCGGTGCGCCGGATCTCCTCCGGACTAAAAGGCACCCGGTTCCGCCAAAGAGAGCGAGGCCGTAAATGCATCGTGAATTGCGCGGGTAAATGCAAACGAGTGTTCTTGCATGGATATTATGGTTCCGGCAAGCAATAGAGCAAGTAGAACTTATAGCGCAAATTCGATCATCGGAGCAAAAGATTCGACAAGTAGGGGCAGGATTTCCCCGCAAAGCAGTGGTATTACCGAAGTAACACCCTACACGACGCAATGGGCGCTAGAATTGGCAGCACGGGGAGCTATGTCGGAACGCAGCAGGGCGTGGGCGGCGGCGCTGGTGTGTCTCGTGGTCTTGCAAACCATTGCGTCCCTCTTGTCATCACGCAGCTTTGCCCTGGTAGCTCTCAGCGATTTTCTTCAGTTAATCCTTCTGTTGTCCGCAGCGCTTTCGTGCTTACCGAGCATTTTTAAAAATCGCGGTCGAACGCGGCTGTTCTGGTCGTTAATGGGCCTCGGTCTGGCGTCGTGGGGGACGTACCAATTTCTTTGGACTTATCTCGAAGTACAGGGACGCGATGTCCCCAATTTGTGGGCGCCTGACATCATTCTGTTTCTGCACATTGTGCCGATGATGGCCGCTCTTGCACTGCAGCCCAGCGTCGAACAGCACGATCGTGATCTCAGGCTGGGGTCGTTGGATTTTGCGCTGCTCTTGCTTTGGTGGGTCTTCGTGTATGTATATACGGTCATTCCATGGATGTACGTTTTCGCTAACGAAGGAGCCTATAACCGTGACTTGAACTACTCCTATCTGGCAGAAAAGGTGGCGTTACTCGTCGGCCTGGCCGTGCTCTGGTTTCGCAGTTCGGGATCGTGGAAGACAATTTACGCGCACTGGTTTGGCGCGGGCCTGCTCTATTCGGCAAGCTCGTTTGTGGCGAATCGAGCGCTTGGGTTAGCTCCGTCATCGCACTGGGCCTACTACTCAGGAAGCCTATACGACGTGCCACTGGTGGCGTCCATGGCGTGGATGAGCCTTCCAGGACTACTTGCTCTAAACATGCCCCCAGAGCAGGCGCGCTCGGTAAAATCTTTGCCCCGCGGACTATGGGCTGCCCGTTTGGGCATGCTGTCGGTTTTCTCTTTGCCGGTGTTCGCGTGGATTTCCGCCTTCGATCAAGCGGTACCGACTTCAGTCCGCAACTTCCGACTTACACTGACGTTGGGTGCCATGTTGATCATGGGATCGCTGGTCTTTCTGAAGCAACATCTTCTTGACATCGAATTGATACGTTTGCTGCGCGCATCGCAACAATCTTTTCAGGAACTCCAGCTTTTGCAGACGCAGCTCGTGCAATCGGAAAAGCTGGCCTCGCTTGGTCAACTGGTGGGCGGTGCAGCACACGAATTGAATAACCCGCTAACCGCGATGCTGGGCTATTCCGAACTGCTGGCGACGACCAATCTCACATCGGAGCAGCGGTCACTTGCCGAGAAGGTTAGTCAACAGGCAAAGCGCATTCGAATTCTAGTCGCGAGCCTTCTGAGTTTTGCCAAGCAGGCGCCGGTGGCGAAGTCTGCTCTTGACGTGAACACAATCGTAGCCACTGCGCTCAAGCTATGCCAGCCGCAGATGCGAGTTGCCAAGGTCCAGTTTGTAATCCAACTGGCCGACAGTTTGCCGCGGGCGCAGGGAGACGCCAACCAGCTTCTACAGGTCTTTTCGAACATCATCAACAATGCGACTCATGCCATGTCCGATCGCGGCGGCACCCTCACCGTCACCACTTATGCGGCTGGAAATGTAATCAGCGCCGAGTTCTCCGATACGGGGCCGGGGATGCTGGAGCCGGACCGCGTGTTCGATCCGTTCTACACGACGCGTCCTGTGGGGCAGGGATCGGGCTTGGGCCTGAGCGCTTGCTATGGAATTATTCAGGAGCACGGTGGGAAGATTTCTTGCCAGAACAAGAAGGACGGCGGAGCGTCTTTCCTCGTCGAACTCCCCGCGATAGCAAACGGCAAGGCCGCCCCACCGCAAGCTCAGGCGCATGCGGCTAACTAGCCACCTCCATCGTGCGTTTGAGTTGCCCGCAAGCGGCATAGATATCGCGACCACGGGGCTTCCGGACGTATGTGGGCACACCGGCGTTAATCAGGATTTTCTGAAACTCGGTTACGCGCAATTCTTCCGGTGTTTTGAACTCGATCCCTGGTCCGGGGTTCAGTGCGATGAGATTGACCTTGGCTTTCAGTCCGCGCACCAGCTCAGCCAGTTCGCGCGCGTGGGTGTCGGAGTCATTGATTTCCCGCAGCAGGACATATTCGAAAGTCAGGCGTTCGCGATTGCGCAAAGGAAATTCTCGGGCCGCTATCAGTAGTTTTTCCAAATTCCATTTCTTGTTCAGCGGCATGATCCGGGTACGGAGTTCGTCGTTAGGAGCATTCAACGAAATCGCCAGTTTCGGGCGCACAGGCTCCGCGCCAAGATCGTATAGTCGGGGCACGATACCGGCAGTGGAAACCGTCATTCGCGATTCCGGAACTCCCACGCCCTTTACCAGCAGCCGTACGGCCTTGATGAAGTTCTCGAAATTCAGAAACGGCTCGCCCATACCCATGAACACCAAATTGACACGATCGTTCGGCGGCGTAACGTTCTGGTCGCGCAACACGGCAATCACCTGGCCCACGATTTCGCCAGCGCTCAGATTGCGCTTCACTCCCAGCAATGCGGTAAGGCAGAACTGGCAATTCACAGCGCATCCCACCTGGCTTGAAACACAGATCGTCGATCGCCGCCAGCCGCGGACACGCTTTTCAACCTCCTCACCGGCTTCGCTGCCGTCACCACTTTCACCCTCGTCCCCTTCAGGCATCCAGACGGTCTCAACGGTTTCCGCGTCGCTGAGTTCGATCAGATAACGCACCGTTCCATCCACCGAGATGAACTTCTTTTGAATTGACGGTACTTCCACTGAAACGCCACTACTTGCGAGCATGGATCGGAATTCCTTAGACAAACTGGACGCCTGGTCCAAGGAAAGGACTCGTTCCACGTACAACGCATGGAAGATCTGCCGGGCCCTGTAAGCAGGCTGGTGGGCCTCCTCTACCAGAGCTGTCAGCTCCTGCAAATCAAGCCCTAAAAGATTTCTTGGCCTTTGCTGGTTCATCGCATCCAAAAGCGTGGAATATGCCATTTTAGCCGAGGCGACCCTGCCAGACGCTGAGGCTGGAAGTTAAGACCTTATATTTCAGTAACTTAAGCTGCATTTGTCCGCATTCTCCGCGAGTATGTGAAAATAAGATGGTGGATGAAGATCGCAGCATTCGTCGTGAAGTGATGCCCAACGGGCTCACCTTGATCACCGAGGAGATGAAGCACATTCGTTCGATCTCCATTGGGATTTGGATCAAGACCGGCTCCCGGGATGAAGACCTGCCATGGAACGGCATTTCGCACTTCGTCGAGCACATGGTCTTCAAAGGCACGCAGCACCGTTCAGCAGAGGAAATTGCGCGACAGGTGGATTCTATCGGCGGCAATATTGATGCTTTTACCGCCAAAGAATGCGTCAGTTTCAGCATGAAGGTGCTGGATGAGCATTTGCCAATCGCCCTCGACGTGCTCAGCGATTTGGTATTGAATCCGGTCTTTGACGACCAGGACATCACCCGCGAGCGGGGAGTGATTCTCGAAGAAATCAAGATGGACGAGGACAATCCCGACTACCTGGTGCATGAAATCTTTACGCAAAATTTCTGGAAGGACCATCCGCTGGGCCGACCCATCCTGGGTACCCGCGACACAGTGAAGCGTTTCGAGCGCGCGCCAGTATTCGATTTTTACAGTCAGCGTTTTGCGCCGGGAAACGTAATCGTTACGGCCGCAGGAAATTTGAACCACGAGCGTTTTGTCGAGCTCGTGAACCGGCACTTTGAGGAGATGAAACCCGCGACTAACGGCTTCCACAGCGCTCCTCCGAAGATTGTGCCGAAAATCATTCTTCGGAATAAGAAATCATTGGAACAAGTGCAAATTTGCGTCGGTGTCCCTTCCTACCCGATTACGCATGAAAAACGGCATTCCTCCTACATCTTGAATACGCTGCTGGGCGGCGGGATGAGCTCACGGTTGTTTCAGAACATTCGTGAACGGCAGGGACTGGCTTACGCGATCTATAGCGACCTGAATCCCTATCGCGATACGGGCTGCCTTTCGATCTATGCCGGCACGTCGCGAGAGTCCGCAGTTAAGGTCGTGGAGAGTGTGGTTTCAGAATTTCAAAAACTGAAAACGGAGTTGGTGCCTGCTGAGGAATTGCGGCGCTCAAAGGACCAGTTGAAGGGCAGCCTGATGCTGTCTCTCGAGTCCTCGACTGCGCGCATGTCGAACCTAGCACGACAGGAAATGTACTTCGATCGGTTCTACGGTTTGGACGAACTAATCGAAAAGATTGAGGCGGTCACTGCGCAAGAATTACAAGAACTCGCCAACTTTTTCTTCCAGACCGAAAACATCGCGGTCACGATTCTCGGGAATCTCAATGGCTTGAGGCTTACACGAGAACAGCTGGCTTGTTAGGAGCAGCGGTTGGCACTTTGTAATTTGTACTTGGAATCGTGTCGGCTGAAGGGCCAAAAGCCAAATGCTAACTGCCAAGGGCCTAAAATAAAACGGGCGTCTCGACTCGGTTTAGAGTCGCGAGACGCCCGGGCAGCCCTCCCCCAGAACTGCTCATGAAGAAGGTACTTTGGTAGCAAAAACTTGTGAATGGCACTAACGTGCCAAGGATGCTGCCCAATCGTGCCAAATGCCAAGCCTGGCTTGGCATTCGTCTCAATCCCTGAATCGGTCGGCGGAACTCCGAAACACAGCTCAACGTCCACATGAAGTAGTCGGCCCAGCCTGCCGATAAATGAACCGGGCCTTTCCTGCGCCTGGATCGCATTGTTGTTATCCGCAGTTCATTGGGGAATCATAATGTTCGCGATTATAGGCATCGTAGTCGTCTTCGGAGCGGTGGTCGGCGGATACCTGATGGTTCTGCTGCAGCCGGCGGAACTGCTCATCATCGGCGGCGCCGGGGCAGGTACCGTCCTGATCGCGAATCCTCTGCACATCCTGAAACAGATTGCTGCGGGTATCGGCGTGGTGTTCAAAGGATCGAAGTTCACAAAGCAACGCTACATGGAGTCCCTCAAAATAGCTTACGAGCTTCTGAACAAAGCCCGTCGGCAGGGCCTCATGTCGCTGGAAAGCGACGTAGAGACTCCTGAGCAGAGTCCTATCTTTTCCAAAGACCCCGAGTTTCTGAAAGACCATCACGTTCGACACTTTTTTTGCGACAGCATGCGTATGGCAATCAGCGGAATGGAAGCATTCGAGCTCGATGAGTTGATGGACCTCGATCTTGAAGTTCATCACCATGAGGCCACTCAGCCAGTCTCATCGCTTTCCACCCTGGCCGATTCGCTTCCCGGCCTCGGAATCGTGGCCGCCGTTCTGGGGGTTGTCGTCACGATGGGAGCCCTGGGAGGGCCCCCGAAGAAATCGGGCACAAAGTCGCTGCGGCCCTGGTGGGAACGTTTCTCGGAATTCTGCTTTGTTACGGGCTGGTTGGCCCGATCGCAGCAAACATGGGAAAAGCGGCTGACGAAGAACGTGCCTATCTTAACGTTCTAAAGGTTTTGATCGTTGGTTTTTTGAAAGGGACGGCGCCACTCATGGCTGTAGAAGCCGCACGGCGGGCAATTCCCGGACATGTGCGTCCAACCTTCACAGAACTGGAGCAGGCTTGTGGTGGGGGAGGCGCTTCATCAACGACAACGCCCAAGGCGCCAGGAACTGAGGCCCCAGCAGCCGAATCCGCTTCCAGCGGAGGATAAGCCGTGGACGAGACTCGCCCCATCATTATTGTTAAGAAAAAGTCCGGCCACGCTGGCCATCACGGCGGTGCGTGGAAAGTTGCGTACGCTGATTTTGTGACTGCAATGATGGCGTTGTTCATCGTGCTCTGGCTTCTCAACACCAGTAAACCTGTACGCGAGGCGATTGCTGGATATTTCAGAGATCCCGCAGGCACGGCCGGCAAGTTAGGCACCAGCACGGCAGGACCAGGTGCGCAGGTCGTGGTCGCCAAGGACGACATGTCGAAGCTGAAAGAGGAAATCGAAAAAGCCATCAGCCACATGCCAAACTTCGACAAGCTAAAAGACCAGATTGAGATCAAAGTCACCCGGAAGGGCTACGAATCGAGCTGCTAGAATCAGCAAAGGGAACTTTTTTTGATCTCGGCAGCCCAAAGCCGAACCAGAACGGCGAAGAGTTGCTCGATCTGCTAGCCGGCGAGCTGGGCAAACTGCCCAATAAGATTTCCATCGAGGGTCACACGGATTCCAAGCCTTATAGCGGGAAGAGGAACTATGCAAACTGGGGAACTCTCAACTGATCGCGCCAACTCCGCGCGCCGCCTGATGCAGCAACAAGGGCTGGGAGAGAAACAGATTGCCCAAGTGCGCGGCTTTGCCGACCAGCTTCTGCGCAAGCCTGAGAATGCGGTTGATCCATCGAATCGGCGGATTTCACTGATCGTCCAGTACATCGACCCGAGCGATGCGCAGGAGGCGAGGACAGCCGAGACGGTGAAGAGCCGGGAGCAAACTGAAAAGAAGTAGCCATTGTCTTCGTTTCGCAGATTTCAAAGTTTCAACGTTTCAAGGTTTCCGCGTTTGCCGGGAGGCTTTACCTTGAGACTGAAACATGTGTGAAACCTTGAAACTTTCAAGCCTGATTCACTTCACCTCAAACGTTCCCTGCAGTCCGCTGGCGGAGTCCGGTGCGACCCAAACATCGTAAGTTCCTGTGGGGACGATCCAGTGCATATTCGGATCATAAGATCCGAGATCGTTTACCTTGACCGTAAACTCTACCGCCTTGTGTTCTCCCGCTGCCAGCGTGACCCGTTGGAATCCCTTGAGCTCGCGGACCGGCCGCGACGTGGGAGCCACTCGATCATGCACGTACAACTGCACCACCTCTGTGCCTTCACGCTTCCCGGTGTTCTCAACTTCGGCGCTCGCATGCAACGTACCGTCCTGAGGCACTCGCGAATCTGCTTTCAGATTTCGGTAGCTGAATGTCGTGTAGCTGAGCCCGTAGCCAAACGGAAACAGCGGGTCCTTAGCCAGGTCGAGATATCCGGTGTGCCAGCGGTCGGGAGCTGAAGGCCGCCCAGTATTTTTGTGATTGTAGTAAATCGGAATTTGCCCGACGGAACGCGGCCAGCTTAAAGGCAGCCGCCCGCTGGGCGAAGCATCACCCAGCAGCGTATGCGCTATCGCATTCCCCGCTTCAACTCCTAAGTACCACGCCTGCACGATCGCGGAGGCTCTTTCAGGCGCCCAGCTGATGTTCAGCGGTCGTCCGCTTTCGAGAACCAGCACGACAGGCTTTCTGGTTGAGATCACCGCATCAATCAACTTCATTTGATCGCCGGGTAGATCGAGCGATGCGCGCGAGCTTGCCTCACCACTCATCCCTGCGAGTTCACCGACGAAAAGCACAACAACATCCGCCTTGTTCGCGGTTGCCAACGCATCATCAATACTTGCCGGTCTGCTTTCGGTCTCCGCATTCTCCACACCAGTTGCCGACGGAGGCGCAGGCGCGGCCACTCCTGCGGCGAGCCCGCTCTCGAAGGGCGGGATGTCCACACCCTTCGCGTACCGCACGTGATCGTCACCCATTTTTTGACGGAAAGCGGCGAGTGGCGTAATCGCGTCGCCGGCTTGACCATTTCCCGCCCAGGGGCCGAGTTGCGATGACTTGTCATTCGCGAGCGGCCCGATTACAGCGATGGTCTGGTTGCGGTTGAGTGGCAGCACGTTGTTCATGTTTTGCAGAAGGACAAGAGACTCGAATGCCAACTTCCGCGCCACTTCACGATTTTCCGGCGTCAGGATATCTGTCTTCTCACGCTTGGGATCGGCGTAGGGGTGCTCGAACAATCCTGCCTTGAATTTGATTCGAAGCACGCGCCGCACGGCTTCATCCACGACGCTTTGAGGCAATTTTCCTGACTGCACCAGCGCAGGAATCGAGCTCAGATACGCGCCGTCAACCATGTCCATGTCCACGCCAGCGATCACTCCGCGAAATGCGGCTTGAGAATCATTTGCGGCTGCGCCGTGTGCGATCAATTCGTGAGTTGCACTCCAATCGCTCACCACGAAACCATTGAAGTGCCACTCGCCGCGAAGGATTTCAGTCAACGTGTGATGGTTGGCAGAGGCGGGAACGCCATTCAGGTCCTGAAATGCCGACATCAGAGTTCCCGTACCCGCCTCAACCGCAGCATGGAAAGGAGGAAGGTAAATTTCGCGTAGCAACTGCTCCGAAATATCTACTGTGTTGTAATCGCGACCGCCTTCAACCGCGCCGTAAGCAACGTAATGTTTGGCGCATGCGACGACGCTTTCTGGATCGGCTATGTCCTTACCCTGAAAGCCGCGCACTTTGGCCGCGGCGATCACCGAGCCCAGATACGGATCTTCCCCTGCGCCTTCGACAATGCGCCCCCAGCGTGGATCGCGCGCGATATCCACCATCGGCGCAAACACCCACTTCACGCCCGAAGCAGTGCTTTCTTTTGCGGCGACTCGCTCGGCTTGTTCAATCAACTGTGGATCGAAACTTCCGGCGCTCGCGAGCGGCACGGGAAAAATAGTGCGATAACCGTGGATCACGTCGTAGCCAAGAATCAAAGGAATCTTCAGACGTGAGCCTTCGACGGCTGCGCGTTGTGCCGCATTCGCCTGTTCCGCGCCCAGCACTCCAAGCAACGATCCAACCCTTCCTTGCTTGATCATCTCCATGGTCTGGGGATTGTTGCCCGCGAATTGCGTAAGCTGCCCGGCTTTCTCTTCCAGCGTCATTTGCTGCAGAAGCGAGTTCACACGCTGCTCAATTTCCTGATCAGACAATTTCTGAGCGGAGACAAGCGCAGAAGCGAATAGCAACACAAGAGCAAGACACAGTTTGGGAGAGTGAAACATAGGTCGTCCTTTGCGGAGATTTGCGAGATCGACAGTGTAGCATAGTCAGCTGTAGAAAATCGTTATTCTTGCCGTATCTCTAGTGCGCGGCTGCCACACTTTCTCGATGGTGACGGTATAGCTCGGCAATCGAATAGGTGACTCCGGCGACGAACATTGCGTCTGGAATGTTACCGGTGAAGCGGCCCATCATTCCGAAATCAAAAACCAGACGCGGCCGCGCGGTATACGTCCCAGAGCCGATAAACTGCGCGCTGCCTGGCGTGAACGCATTTGGAGAAGTGATGCCAGAGAGCTCGGCAGTGGCTCCCCACTTTCCGCGAAGCGGATGAGACCACGCCAGCGCGTTGAGATAGGTCCGATCGAACCCACCCGGCGGCCTCCCGAGAAGATTCGCTACCAGATTGAAGTCGAAGTGGTGTTTGCCGAGATCCTTGCTCACCAGTAGAGTGAACACGTGATCGGCCTCTCCTGAGCCCAGTACATCTCCCGCGGTCGGAAGCTTCGTCATGTACATCAATGCGATCGAAGGTTCGTGACCTGAATCCTGCGTCAGGCGATATTTGAAACCGAGAGCGGTATCGCCGACACCATGAGTGCCGGAGTCCGCAGTGAAGGGATTGTTGGTAAAACGCAATTCGAAGTTCTTGTTGACCCCGAACTTGAGTAGGCCGTTGATATCCTGGTGCGAAGCCGCAGCGTCAATTCCCCACTCGGTTTCGAGCACTCCCGGCTGCACTGGCTGTGCGGTAGTTGAAACCGTTGGGCGATTAGGAACTGCAGTGAGATCGTCTTGCGCACGAATGTACGGCGAGAATGCGCCTGCGAAGAGAAATATGATCGTAGCGCGGAGCGCAATTCTGAACTGCCGCATTTGCCTATTCTGAATCGAACCGCCAATTTCTTAAAGACAGAACGGAATAGGAACGGCAGTATTCCATCTTTCAACTAGCAGAATTCTGGCGGAGAGGGAGGGATTCGAACCCTCGGTACAGGTTTTAGCCCGTACAACGGTTTAGCAAACCGCCGCATTCGGCCACTCTGCCACCTCTCCGGCGGCATGGGAACAGTTTATCACCTGCTCTTGCGAAAGAATTGTTGGGCGTGGAAACATCTCGAAAAGGGCGCGGCAAAATCCGAAACAGGGTCAGCCAAAAGGCGCAATTGAAAGGACGCAAGTTCGGCATCGCTGAAGCGATGCCCCTCCCGATCTCAGTGAGTGCCAGTTGGCGAACCGGCTCCCTTCCTCTTGCTCCAACCCACCCTACTAATACACTCTAGTTAAACATGGACCTCGAGCAGCCACATCCCGACCCGCCGTCGTTGCTGGCGACCAGAATCTGCGATTTGGGGCTGAAGATGGACGGCTCGCAGGTCGAAAAATTCGTGCAGCAGCTTTACCGGGAGCTGGAACAGAAAAGGATCGTGAAGTTCCGGCCCGGAGTTTACTTGACCGACGAATGGGGATGCCCGTCGGGCGAGCCGGTGATTGGAATTCCGTTTTATCTTGCTCGAGCGGACCTCGGCCAAATTGAGAGAGAGAACAATGATCTCGAGACCGATCGCGAAGTCATGATGTATTTGCGCCACGAAGCAGGGCATGCTTTCAATTACGCTTACCGGCTGCACCGCACGCCACAGTGGAAGCAGTTGTTTGGACCATATCGCAGACCGTACCGCGAGAACTATCGCCCAGTGCTGTTTTCGAAAGACTACGTGCGCTACCTGCCGGGTTGGTATGCGCAGAAGCATCCCGATGAGGACTTTGCTGAGACGTTCGCGGTGTGGATGACGCCGCGCTCCAGTTGGCGGAAGAAGTATCGTGGGTGGGGCGCGATGGCGAAGCTCCATTACATGGATCGGATGGGGAGAGAACTCGGCAGTGTAGATCCACTCCGCAAGCGCGGCACGCCAGACGTCACTGTCGCGGAGATGGAAATGACGGTTGAGGAGTTTTATCGTAATTCCACCGAACAGGTCCCGCTGCTAGAGGTCACGCAGGATGGCGATCTGGCGACAATCTTGAATGCGCCGAAGAAATCAAAGACCGCGGTGCCAGCGGGACCCTTTCTGCAGAAGAACCGCAAAGTTCTGGTAGATCAGATTGCCAGTTGGACGGCAATGCCGCGCCCGCAGGTGCGCAGACTGATGGAGGCCATAGAGAAGCGAAGCGCAGAACTGGGATTGCTGATTGACAGTAGAAAAGAGGCGGAGCACCTGTCGGCGTTTACGGTGTTTGCCACCACCTTGGTAATGAATCATCTGGCGCGGTACAGGTTTTTTCAAGCGTAATGAATTACGCTGGAGGTGGAATGGGCGACAAACTGAAAGTCGCTGTGCTGTACGACGTCTGGGCAGAAGAAGAAGCTGTCGAGACCGATGCCGCTGACGCGGGGCGCAAGCGAAAAGTAAAAGAAGACCGTGAGGAAATTACCGACGCTCTGACGAAGCTCGGTCATGAGCCGTTCTATCACGTGCTCGATGGGCGGCCGCAATCGCTTTATGGCTTGGGAAAATGCGGTGCCGACCTCATCTTCAATCTGACAGAATCCTATGCCGGCGACGATACCAAGGAGATGAACGTCGCCGCGTACATGGATCTGCTGGGGATCCCGTACACGGGTGCTGGGCCGCATGCGCACTTTCTGGCGCAGGACAAAGGAACGGCCAAGAAGATGTTTGCGTTTCATGGCATTCGTACGCCATATTTTGCGACGGCGTATCGCGGAAACATTGATCATGCTCATGACGTGAAGTTTCCGCTGATTGTTAAGCCCCAGCTGGAGGATGGCTCCATCGGAATCGACGCCGAGGCAGTGGTAAACGGCGTAAAGGAGTTGATGGAACGCGTGGAATATGTTCAGAACGAGTTCGATTCACCAGCCCTTATTGAGGAGTACATCGAGGGACGAGAAATTTACGCAGCGATTCTCGGCAGCTACGAGCGTACGGAGGTGCTCCCGTTAGTCGAGCTGGACTTGTCGAAGCTTCCGGAAGGAACGCCGAAAATTGCCAGCCGCGATGTGAAGTTCGAGAGAGAGTCGCGGGCTTACAAGCTGACTAAATCCAAAATTGCGGACGATCTCGATGAAGCGACTGTCCAGAAACTCTCGGACACGGCACTCGCGGCTTATCGTGCAGTGAAACTCCGCGATTATGGACGCATTGACATGCGTCTCACGCCTGAAGGCGAAGTATATGTGATTGAGGCAAACCCGAATCCGTGGCTCTCGAGCAAGCACGAGTTTGCCATGGCGGCTAAGAAATCGGGCAGGAACTACACACAACTGATAGGCGAGATCGTGGAACTCGCCGCGCACCGTGGCAAGATCAGGACAAAGTCGTCGACAGCTTAGCGGCGGATGGCCCTCTTGGATCGGATTGGCTTGGTCTGTTTCGGCGGGGCTGTGATTTCAATTCTGTTTCTCCCTCCTTTTTTGGCACGATAGAGAGCCTGGTCCGCTTCTTCGATGATTTCATCCATACTTGCCTTTGACCTCGATTCAGCAACCCCGATGCTTACCGTCACTGATATGAAAGTGGAGGTTCTGCTGTTGCCCGGTGCTTTGCCTTTTGTGCCCTTGCGACGATCGGCATTGCGCGAGATTTTGCGGCGTTCCTGTCCGCTGCGGACGCGGAAGGTGGAGTTCTCAATATTCAGTCGCATCAGATCGAGATAATCCAAGACGCCGCTGGCCGACCGGTTGGGAAACAGAATAGTGAACTCCTCACCGCCTACTCGGAAGGCCTCTCCGCCTCCACCCACGCGGGCCAGCTTCGAAGCAACGAGCCGAAGCACCTGATCGCCAGTATCGTGCCCGTAATTGTCATTAATGCTCTTGAAGTGGTCTATATCCACGACCGCGACAGCATAAGGTGGCTTCAGGCGAAACGACGCGTCATTGAATGACCGCCGGGAATGAAGACCCGTGAGCTCGTCGTTATAAGCGAGTGAATAGGTATTTTCGATGATCGAGCCAGCCAGAGCCAAAGCCGCAGCGCCAAAGTATGCCGTGCCGGGCTTGCCCGTCGCGCCAGCCTGAAAGCCCAACCAGGCCATGATGAGAGACCAGAACATGCCGCTATCAATGGCGCGATGAAACTGCACAAACCGAACCAGAAGAAGACATAGCGAGGCAGCGAACATCAGAATTGCCGGCTGTGGCAGGTGTGAATGGTAGCTACGAATGAATGCAAAGTGCAGGAATGAGGGCGCAGGTTGCTCGGGGCGCGCCGCCGCAGCCACGAACACCGATTCGAAAAATAACAGTATCAGGAACCAGAGCAGCGTACGGCCTTCGTCTCCGCGCTCGGTAAAAAATGTAAGGAATGCAAAATTTAGTGGGATGAGCAACGCAATGGCTTCAAAAGCTACCAACCCCAGCCCGGCTCCTCGTTGGGCGTAGAACTGAACTGCGTGATGGCCAATTAGGAGCACAACGACCGAAAACAGAATTCGGGTTGAGTGAAATCTCCAGGCCAGGAGTCCGGCAGCCACGAACGCCGCATAATAAAAGAAGGTTACTCCGGACTGCGAAAGTGCGATCCATTTCGTATCGAGCAGCAGTATCGAGCCGAGCAGGATGACCCCGCCGGGGAGAAATAAGGAGTTCAAACTCTTTTTGGTCAATAACTCCATGGCTGGCTCAATTATCCTCCGGCGATGATGACCGATGTGCGAGTGACATTAGAGGTTCAATGCTGAATTCAAGGGCCGAGCTTGCTTCGATGACTCCGGAGCCATTCGTGTCTTGCTCCAAAGGGTTACCTGTCTTGGAAGTGAAGGCACACCTTATGAGAGTTCTAATTGCTGAACATGATCCCGCCTTGGCCAGCTTTGTGCGCAAGGGCCTGGAAGCTGAACACTATGCGGTGGATGTGACCACCGATGGAGAGCAGGCGCGTGCCATGGCCGGCGAACTTGATTATGACTTGCTCATGCTGGATTTAAACCTTCCGCGCGTGGACGGAGTCACGATTCTGCGGCATCTTCGCACCCGCAAGCCCAGTTTGCCTATTCTGGTCCTGACCAGCCGGAACCGAGTTGAAGACCGTGTGCAATGTCTTGATCTCGGCGCCGATGACTACATGGGCAAGCCTTTTTCATTCGCGGAACTCTCGGCGCGGATTCGCGCGCTATTGCGCAGGAGCCATTTGCCCGCTGCCGCAGTGCTTTCGGTTGCTGATCTAAAAATTGATCGCGTCGAGCGCCGAGTCGAACGTGCCGGCAAGCGAATTGAGTTGACGTCGAAAGAATTTGGGCTGCGGAATATCTCACGTTGAATGCCGGCCGGCGGGTAACGCGAGCCATGATCATTGAACACGTGTGGAATCTTTCTTTTGATACTGGAACCAATGTAATTGACGTCTACGTGAATTTTGGATTGCGCGTCACAGAGGTGCTGGCCGCGCCACAGGCTTTCGCCTAGCCGCATGGCGGGCATGCGACAACTTCGGCAGTTAGATCGCTTTTGCCGATGACATCGAATACTCCGCACTGGTTGCAATCGAGGAGATGGTGGGCTGCAAAACGCAAGCTTGCCTGACAACTTCATCTGGCCTTCAAGCCGCCTTTGAACGGATGGAGCAGCAGTCAGTGCCGCTGGAAAAGGAGTTCACAGGTGCGCAGGCGCCCCAGGACATGACGCGAATCATTTCGAGCTATGCGGCGAAGCTACCCGCAGATGAAGTGAAGATCGTCGCGTGCGGCCACTTAGCTTGGATAAGAGTCGAAGGTGCACGAGACCCGATGAATCTCCTGTTTCATCTGCCGAACTGACCCGGCACCTGACGCTCTTAAACTAGTCGCAGCGCGAGCCCTGCATCTCGTGTCAAATAGCCCTTGCGGCGGAACCAGGCCTGCATCGCATCGCGTAGTTCATCAACAGGCACACGCTCACCAATTTCCATCAGGCCGTCAGCAAGTGGCAATGTGTCATCGAAAATGCTGGCATTGGTGAAGTTGCGCATAGAAAAACTGTCGAGCCATTTCAAAGGGCAAGGCACGCGCCCCCCTTCGTGTTCATATTCCACGCGAATTTTCCGGGAAAACATGTTGATTGCTGACAGACCTACATCGCCGGCGATGGAGTGGCTTGAGCATGTGTCCCGGCCTCTCCATTAACCAGATCTTTCAGCTCTTTGCTGGGCTTGAAGAAAGGGATCTTCTTTGCGGGAACTTCCACGCGGTCGCCGGTCTTTGGGTTGCGTCCCACCCGCGGCTTGCGCTGGCGCGTCCGAAAGCTGCCAAATCCGCGGATCTCGATCTTGTCGCCAGCCCGCAGGGAGCGCACGACGCTGTCGAAAATCGTCTCGACGATCACTTCGCTGTCTTTGCGCGTTAATTCCGCCAGACGGGAGACTTCATCAATCAAGTCCGCTTTTGTCATAGCCTCTTCGCTCCCCTAAGTATTAATTTTCCTGGGTCCATCGCCCCGGCCCCTAGGGTTGGGGCCTTCCTGTCATGGTTACTCGAAAAGCACGCGTTCCAAGAACCCCACTCGCATAACCTTCTCAAATTTCAGGGGTTGTTGGCAAGAGCCACTTTTCGCCTCACCCAAAAACTTATTCTACTTCCACAGGTAGTAAAAACCCGTGTGCTGGTCGAGCAGCTTTTCCTTGGTGGGAAGCCAGGGCGTCACATCTCCGAACAACAGATCCAGCAGCGACTTGCGCTCCCGTTCAGAATGCACCAGCACCGGCTCGCCGCTGATGTTGACTGATTTGGCAGTGTCCTGCACCGCGGTCCGGAAATCGCCAATCTGGTCGATCAGGTGCATGCTCAGCGCCTGCTCCCCCGTCCAGACGCGGCCGTCGGCAATCGGTTTAATGTCCGACACCTTCGAATGCCGCCCATCAGCGACCGCCTGTACGAACTGGCGGTACATATTGTCAATCAATCCTTGCATGTACTGGCGCTCGGCAGGAGTCAGTTCGCGGGTCGGGTCGCCGGTGTCCTTGA
>Ga0209056_10000254_pt1 | contig 59712 bp, 55 predicted proteins | sample GraSoiAngelo_114_FD_185876 | JGI IMG/M metagenome (GOLD analysis project Ga0209056, IMG submission 185876) | Grasslands soil microbial communities from the Angelo Coastal Reserve, California, USA - 14_0903_13_40cm (SPAdes) (version 2) | ecosystem: Environmental > Terrestrial > Soil > Grasslands...
CCGGCATCGAGATCGTGCGCCGGGCCCTCGAGGAGCCGATCCGCATCATCGCCCAGAACGCGGGCGCGGAAGGCGCCATCGTGGTCGGCAAGGTGAAGGACTCGAAGGACAAGAACTTCGGCTACAACGCCCAGACCGATAAGTTCGAGGACCTGGTGGCGTCCGGCGTCATCGACCCGACCAAGGTCACCCGGACGGCTTTGCAGAATGCCGCATCCATCGCGAGCCTGCTCCTCACGACCGAGTGCGTCGTGGTGGAGAAGAAGGAGAAGGAAAAGGCTCCGCCGATGCCCGGTGGCGGCATGGGTGGCATGTACTAAAGGCTAGGCGCCTAGACGCTTAGACGCCTAGGAAAAACCCTAGACTCCCCCTCGTGTGACGTTCCGCACGGGGGGGAGCGCTATTTTGGTGGGCCATGACCGTCCCTTCGGAAAAGGCGGCCCTCTCGCGAGAGTTGGCCGACTTCCTCATCGAGCTGTCCATCGCGCTGCACAAGCACGCGATGTATCCGGAGGGACATCCCTCGCTTGCGCCGGCGGCGGCGGGGGTGACGCGGCGCGCCGAGCACCTGTTCGAGGAACGCGCCACCCTCGCCCTGGGCGTGGCACGGCAGCAGCTCGTCATCGAAGGCGTTGCAACCGACCCCAAAAACCCCCTCCTCTCCGAGCTCGCCGGCCGTCTCCATCGCCACCATCTCGGCGCCGTGACCTTCCATCGCGGCCTCCGTGTGAACGAGGTCGTCGACGTCTTGAAGACGCTGGCGGTGGAGGCGGAGCGCACCGGCCACCCCCTCGGCCTCGGCGCGCCAGAGCAGCTCCGCGCCTGGGAACACGTCCGGTTGCATCCCGTCACGTACGAACGTCTCGAGCTGCTGCAGGAGGACGACCAGGCCGCGCTTGACGACAAGGGTGCCAAGGAACGCGGTCTGCGGGGCGCACAGCTCTGGGTCGGTCTCGCGCGGGCGGCGCTGAGCGCGGACGCGATGGCGAGCGAGGACGGTCCACCTCCGGCGACCGAACCGTCGGTGATCGCCAAGGCGATCGATGAGCGTCAGAACAACGCCGCGTACGATCAGGTGATCGTGGGATACCTGTTGCAAATCGCCGATGAGCTGAAGCACACCGGCGGCGCGGAAGCGGCGGCGTTGCGACGCCGGACATCGAAGCTCGTCGGCGCGCTACATCCGGGAACGCTGCGACGGCTGATCGAGATGGGCGGCGACAACGCGCAGCGCACCAAGTTCGCGATCGACGCGACACATGGGCTTGCGGTGGATGCCGTCCTCGAGATCGTGCGCGCGATGGCCGACGCGTCGCACAAGACGGTCTCCGACCCCTTGGTGCGGATGCTGTCCAAGCTGGCGCAGCATGCGGAGCAGGGGACTGCGGAAGCACGACCCCAGGCCGACGAGGCGCTCCGCGAGCAGGTGCGCACGCTGCTGCAGGGCTGGACGCTCGAGGATCCGAATCCCGACGCGTACGGGAAAGCCCTGCACCGAATGGCGGCCGCGTCACCCGCCACCAGCGCGCGGAGTACGTGGCAACAGACCGCCGAGCCGCTCCGCATCGTGCAGACGGCGCTCGAGACCGGGGTGCTCGGGTTCGGCGCCTGGCGCGCGATCGAGCGGCTCGTCGCCGAGCACCAGGTGGGGAACCTCGTCGATCTGCTGGCCGTGTCGCCGTCCACGCCCGACGTCGGCCCGCTGTGGACGCGCGTCACTTCACCCGATGTAGTGCGTGAGCTGGCCAGCACCGAGCCACCGGACTTCGCGACACTGGACCGCGTGTTACCGCGGTTGCCCGTGGACGGCTTCGAGCCGCTGCTCGACGTGCTCGGCGCGTCGGAGTCCCGCACGACGCGTCGCGGGCTGCTCGATCGGCTGTCGCACGCCCCGCGCGAGCTCGGTCCTCTCATCGCCGCGCGTCTCGCGCGCGAGATCCCCTGGTACGTCACCCGTAATCTGCTGCTCATCCTGGACGGTCTGCCCGCGCTGCCCGACGGATTTCGGGCGGCGGCGTTCATTGCACACGAGGACGCCCGCGTCCGGCGCGAGGCGTTGAAGGTGTCGCTCAAAGTTCCGGCGGAACGAGAGGCTGCGCTGCTCGGCGCGCTGCGCGATGCCGATCCGCGCATGGTTCGCGTCGCCCTGACCGCAGCGCTCGAGGACTGTCCGCCGTCGGCAGTGCCGCCGATCACGCAGGTCGCGCACGACCAGACGGTGGCCTCGGAGCTGCGGGTCCTGGCCATCAAGGTCCTGGGCCGCGTGAAGAACGTCGTCGCCCTGACCGCGCTGCTCGAGATCGTGGACGGCGGGAAGAACTGGCTGGGGCGTCCGCGGCTCGCGGCCCGCTCACTCGAGCTGCTCGCCGCATTGATGGCACTCGCGGCGGGGTGGCGGAACGATGGGCGGGCGGCCACTCTCCTGGCGCTGGCCGCCGCATCGAACGATCCCGACATCCGCAGCGCCGTGAGTCCAACACCGCGCACCACGGCCGCGATGGCCACGATCAAGCGATGAGCGGCGACCCCGCCCGTTTTCTCAACGCCTTTGCCCAGGCGCTTGCCGCGATGGCACTCTATCGCGACGGCCATCCCGCGCGCGAGCGCGCCCTCGACGTCGCCCATCAGCAGATCCAGGATCTCCAGTCCGATACGGCGCGGCCGCTGTTCACTTTTCTCGGTGATGAGGTTGTGTTCGGACGGCTGCCGCTGCGCGAGCTGAAGTCGTGGGACTGGGGGAAACGCCTGGCGCAGGCCGGCATTCAACGCCTGGAGTTCGAGGATGCGGTGAGCCGCGAGGACTTCGAAGGATTTCTCGAGGAGGTGCTCGCGCGTCTGACGCTGTCTGCCATCAGCACCGAAGCGCGGCAGATGCGCCGTAGCAGCATCCGGTTCGGCGCGGTGGGACTGAAGGGCGAGAGCGAGCTCGCGCCGGAGCCGCTCCCGACTGCGACGATCAGCTTCTCGCTTGGCGAAGAAGTGGACACGGTGCGTTGGCTGCAACGCGAGGTGCAGACGACCGGCGCCGTGCCGCTCGTCGAGGCCGAGGCGGTGGTGCGCTCGCTCGCGATCGCGATGCACGGCGGCCGGCAAGTCATGCTGCCGCTGCTCCAGCTCAAGGAATTCGACCAGTACACCACGACGCACTCGCTGAACGTGGCCGTCCTGTCGATGGCGCTGGCCGAGTTTCTCGGCCTCTCCGCGACCGATGTTCGGACGTTCGGCATCGCGGGCCTGCTGCACGACATCGGCAAGACCAAGATCCCGCTGGAGGTGCTCACGAAGCCCGGCAAACTCACCGCTGAAGAGCGGGCGTTGATGAACGAACACCCGGCGGCCGGTGCGCGCATGCTCCTCGAGGTCGAGGAGGACCTGGACCTGGCGGTCGTGGTGGCGTACGAGCATCACATCATGATCAACGGCGGCGGCTATCCCGTTTTGCGGTACGCGCGCGACTGCCACCAGGCGAGCAAGCTGGTGCACGTCTGCGACGTGTACGATGCCCTGCGAACCCGGCGCCCGTACCGCGAGGCGTGGTCATTCGAGAAGACACTCGGATATCTGGAAGAACGCGGCGGGCTGGAGTTCGACCCGGAGCTTTGTGGCACGTTCGTGCGGATGATGAAGCAGTGGGAGGGACAGGTAGCCCTGCTCCCCGATGTGTCGGCTTTCATCACCACGGCCACCCCGCCGCCTCCAGGTGCCAAACGGGAACGGACCGGGGTATGATTGGGGCCGCTGTTCGGTTCGGTAGGGGCGCAGCATGCTGCGCCCCTACACTAATCCCGTATCAGGACTTGTGATGCGTTGGACGATTCTGTTGGGCGCGTTATTCGTCGCGCAGTCCCCGCCGCGCCTCACTGGGAACTGGCAAGCGCGCACGGGCGACGAGATCCGCCACATCATGGTGCGCAGCGACAGCTCGGCGCAGTTCGGCCAGGATCTCGCGCGCTGGCGCGTCGTGGGCGACAGCCTGTGGATTACGTTGGGCGACGGGGTGTGGCAGGTCTACGGGATGAAGCTCAACGGCGACAAGCTCACGATCAGCGGTGGGGATTTGGAGAAGCCGGTCACGCTGCGCCGGGTGGGTCCGCCGACTGCGCGTCCCGATACGTTGACGATTCCCGACCCGCCGGCACCCAATCAGCGCGCTTGGTAGCCTATTTCAGTTCTGTAACCGCCGCCAACCGCCAGCCCACGTCCTTCCGCTCGAACCGCATCGCGAACCGCCGCCGGTCCACCCGCGGCGCACCGCCGCGGGCCGGGATGTACTCGAACATCGCCCGGACATTGCCGGTTGCGGTGGTGCCGCGGACGCCGAAATCCTCGATCGTGAATTTTGCCGTGATCTGATTCCAGTCGCGGAAAAACGCCTCCCAGCCGCGGCGCTCCGAGTCCGTCAGTCCGGGATATAGCACCCGAATATTGGATATCCGCTGGCTTGCGAGCGCCCGCCCGAGGTCGCTGAGCAACACGTCGATGGCCTCGCGGGCACCTGCCGGTTGTGCGCTCGGTGGCGCGATGCCCGCGTCAATCCCGATCTGCTCGGCACTCTGCGCGGCGACCTTGGCGAGCGTGAAGTCCTGCTCGTGGAGGAGTGATTCGGCGCGCGCCAGGAAGACGCCGGCATTGGAGGCCGCCCGTCCCGTGGGAATGGCCTGGACGACCGGTGTGACACGATCGATCATGTGCTGCGCCTCACGATCCATCGCCCGCGCTTCCTCACGCGCGCGGGCGTAGGCCTGCGCGGCCTCGACGTAGCCGCGCACCGCGAGCGACTGATCGCCCCGCTGCAGTGCCTGATCGGCTGCCTCGAACATCGATTGCGCGAGGATGAGCGCCGGGACGCTGTTTTTCTGCGCACCCGCCACGATCGCGCGGTCGTGCGCCGCAATAGCCGAATCGCGCCTCGAGGTGATGTACATCGAGATGGGAGCGGTGGTGGGCGCGGCGGGCGGTGCGCCCAGACCGGTGGGCGCCGGGGGCGGGGGATTCACAACCGCGGGACTCGACGGATCCTCGGCCGTTTGGCCCGACGCGTAGACCAACAGCAGCACGACCGCCGCGAGGGCGGCCAGCACGGCGAGACGCGCCCTCGTCGATGCATGCGTAATGAGCTTCAACATCGGGCGGGGCAGCGGGGTCCAGCGCCCAAGCGGCTGCGTCGCCTCTTCGTCGGCGCCCGACAAGGCCGCGCGGATCTGCTGCAGGGTGGACATCATCTGGCCGGCCGACTCGTAGCGCTCGTGCGGGACCTTGTTCATCGCCTTCGCGACCACACGCTCGAGCGCCGCCGGGATCGACGGCGCCACGGTCCGCAGCGGCCGCGGCTCGGTCGTCAGCACTTGATAGAGTACGCCGTGCACGGACTCCGCCTCGAACGGCCGCTGGTAGCAGAGCAGCTCGTAGAGCATGCAGCCCATGGAGAAGACGTCGGTGGCGGGTGTGATCGCGCCGTTCGTGATCTGCTCCGGAGCCATGTACGTCGGCGTGCCCACGATCGCGCCCGAGCCGGTGGTGTCGGCCTTTTGCAACCGGGCGATCCCGAAGTCCATGATCTTCACGCGACCGTCGGGCATCACGCGCACGTTGGAAGGTTTCACGTCGCGGTGAATCACGCCGCGCTGATGCGCGAAGTGGAGGCCGGTCAGCACCTCGATCGCGATGTCGAGCTTGCGCTCCAGCGCGAGCGGATCGCGCAACGCGATCATGTCGGAGAGATCGCGCCCTTCCACCAGCTCCATCGCGATGTACAGCTGGCCCTCGGACTCGCCGAGGTCGTACACGGTGACGATGTTGGCGTGCTGGATCGCGCCGGCGGCGCGCGCTTCGCGCAGGAACCGGTCGTGCATGTCTTTCGTCTTGCGGAAGCTCGCGCTCAAGAGCTTGAGTGCGACGTAGCGCCGCAGCACCGTGTCGTAGGCCTTCCACACGATGCCCATGGCCCCTTCGCCGAGCAGCTGATGCAGCTCGTACTTGCCGAGCCGGCGGTAGCGCTGCGACGCGTCGCTCACCGGGTCAACCAATCGAAGGCCCGCGCCAGGTACGAGCGCATCGGCTCCGTCACCTCGACGTGTCGCCGCGGGAGCACCCGTTCGACCGTCGCGAGAAACTTCTCCAGCCTCATCCGCTCGGATGCGGAGCCTCCCCAGGAAAATGGCGCTACGTACTTGGGTGCCTTCACATCGTCGAAGACGCTGGCGCCGGCGCCGATCACCGAACCGGCATCCAGCAACGTGCCGATCGCGGTCTTGGCGTGATCGCCGATGAGACTACCCAAAAACTGGTGTCCAGTTTCCAGCTTCGTGCCCGCGACGTCCAGCCGCACGGGACCGTAGGTGCTCTTGAGATTCGATGTCGTCGTCCCGGCGCCGAAATTGACCCACCGGCCCAGAACCGAGTGTCCCAGGAACCCATAATGGCTCTTGTTGGCATAGCCGAGCATCGCGGTCGTGGACACCTCGCCGTGGACGACGCACCAGGGTCCGATCGCCGAATGCCGGATCGCTCCTCCCGTGATTCGCGTATTCGCTCCTACCCAGAGCGGTCCCTCGAGCCGGGTACCGGACCGCACTTCGACTCCGCTCTCTAGGACCACCGGACCGTTGCGAGTGTCAAAGACCACGCCGGGCTCGACCGCCGCTTCCCGCACCGACACCCAGGCCGCGTCGCCGAGCACGATCGAGCCTTTGGGCACCGGGTCCGAATCGCCCAGCAGCTTGATGACGTCCTCGCGCAGCAGCTGCTCCAGCACGCTGACGAGGTCATGGACCCCGCGGAGCAGCACGCCCTCCACATTCATGGCCTGGGCGTTCGAGACCGGGCCCGTCCAGGTACTCCCCGCCGGGACCGCCCACCCGACGGTGATCCCCTCATGAGTGAGTCGCGCGGCAGCATTTGGTAACGGTCCCGCGAGTCCGCGCGGCGCGAACGTGGAGGAGCCGATCACCGCGGGTCCGGCGACGGCGCGCCGCGCCTCGACCGGTGGCACGCCGGGCTCGGGGAATCCGGCGAGATGGGGGAGCGCGAAAATCGCTACCGCTTCGGTGCCGACGAACGTCTCCCACCGCTCGCGCACCAAATGCGCCCCGGCGCGCAACTCGGACAGCGGCCGGATCCCGGCGAACGGCGCCCACGCGAGCGTGGGATCGGGATCGAGGAGATAGAGCGCGTGGGTCACAGCTTCTGCACCAGCGCTTTGAGTTTGTCCGGATGCCCGGTCGGCATCACCAGCGCGTGCCCGTTGGCGCGCACGACCACCATGTCCTCGATGCCGACGACGGCGACGTCTTCGGTCTCGGCCCAGATCACGCAGTTCTTCACGTCATCACCCAGCGTGACATTGCCCACGGTGACGTTGCCGCGCGCGTCGCAGCGACGAATGCGCAGCAGCGCGTCCCACGAGCCGATGTCGTCCCACGAGAACGCGCCCGTCACGACCGCCAGGCGGTTCGTCCGCTCGAGCACCGCCACATCGACGGCGACCGGCGTCACCGCAGCGAAGAAACGCGGCGCGTCGCCCTTCGTGAGCGCCGGCCACCCGGGAGCAAGCTCCTCCGCATACGCGCCGGCCTCGCCGAGGAACCGCGCCGCGCTCCAGGCAAACAGGCCGGTATTCCACAGGGCGCCGCGTCGCCGCAGCAGCGCTGCCCGCGCTGGACTCGGCTTTTCGATGAAGCGCCCCACCTTGCGCGCGCGGCCGAGCGGCTTTCCGGGCACGATGTAGCCGTACCCCGTCTCGTTTCGCGTCGGCTTCACGCCGACGGTCACCAACACATCGTGCTCGGCGGCGACGTCGAGCGCGTGCGTCGCGGCGGCGCGAAACGCGCGGTCGTCGCCAATCGCCCAGTCGGCATGGAGCGACAGCATCTGGCCGCCGGGGTCGTGTTTGGCGATCCAGTGCGCTGCCCAGGCGAGCGCCGGCGCCGTGGAGGCGGCGCGTGGCTCGGCGAAGACGTTCGCTTTGGGGATCTCCGGCACTATCGCGGCGACGCTCTCGACGAGCGACGGTCCTGTCAGGATCAAGGTGCGCTCAGGTGGCACGAGCTCGCGCAGGCGCGCGACCGTCTGCGTCAGCAGCGGCCGGTCGCCGGTCAGCGGCAGCAGCTGCTTGGGTCGCTCGGGTGTCGAGAGCGGCCAGAACCGCGTGCCCGATCCGCCGGCGAGAATAGCGGCCCACGTACTCACGAGGCCTCCGGCTCCACGTCACCGAACATGATGGCGATGCGCTGGCTGAGCTTCGTCGGACTGAACGGTTTCGTCACCAGCCCGGCGCCGAGCCGGCGCGCCTCGCGGAGGATCCGATCTTCGCCCTCGGCCGTGAGGACGAGGACGGGAAGCCGCGCGGTGCCGTGCTGTTTCCGCAGGTCGCGCAGGAAATCGAGGCCGGAGCCGTCGGGCAGATGGAGGTCGAGCAGCAGGCCGTCGGTTCCGGGATTGGCGCGCAGCGCGCTGCGCGCTTCGTCGAGCGTGCGGGCGACGCTCACGCGGTAGCCGAGCTGTTCGAGATAAGGACGCAAGACGATCCCGATATGTGGCTCGTCGTCCACTACGAGAAGGTGCCGTGCGGAGTCTGCCACCGGCGGACCGTCGGGTTACAGCAGACCAGCGATGGCGGTGCGGTGTCGGCGCAGATCGAACAGCAGCGCGCCCACGTTCGTCGCGGGCTGCACCAGCACGATGAGGAGTGCTTCGGCGTTGAGGACCGCAACGATCGCGAGCCCACGGCCGAATTCGAGAACGGCGGTAGTGAAGTCGCCCCGTCCGCCGGCGCCGCCCAACTCGGCCATGTGCTTGATCGCCGACGGCAGGAGCGCGGCCACGCTCTCGGCATCGACGCCGTTGGCCACGCGCGAATCGATGGGCAGCCCATCGCGGCCCACTACCACCACGGCGTCCACGCCGTTGGAACGGCTGAGCGCGTCTACCACGTCGCGGATGGTCGCCATACGCGCGGGCAACCTAGGTTTCCGCCAAGTCGAAGTCAAGCAGCGACTATGGGTTGACCCACTCGAACATGGCCCTGTAAGTTGTCCACACTCCATGCGCTACTTCATTCTGGCATTACTGGGTTGTGCGGGGGCCGCGGCGTGCGGGAATCCGTTTGCACTGCAACCTGCCGGCAGCAACTTCGTCGATACGCTGGTGACGGTGTACGCGCTCAGCGGCACGCCCGTCTCGCTCCCGTCGGCGTATTCGATCCTCTCCCGAAGCCCAGTCCGCACCGACCTGGGTGGGCCCTTCGATTTCGCGTTCGATATCGACTCGACGGGTGAGGCGAAACTCTTCGTCGCCGGGGCGCTGAAGCTGGCGAAAGTGTCAGGGCTCCAGATCAGTGCCCAGCAATTCGACTCGATCAAGTTTGCGCCGACCACCGGCTACAAGCTCGACAGCGCCGTGGTGGTGCACGAGAACAGCGTCCTGATCGCGTACACGAGCACGACGCCCTGCGTGGGCAGCCTCGGTATCGCGGCACCGTTTTACGCGAAGCTACACGTTCTGACCATCGACACGACGTCAGCGCCGAACGGGCGCCGGATCGATTTCGAGATTCTCAGCGACCTCAATTGCGGATACCGCGGCCTCCAAGAAGGCGTGCCGCGCCACTAAATCGTGATCGACCTGAAGTTGTTGCGCGCCTCGCCCGCCCAGGTGCGAGCGGCAGTCGCACGCCGCGGCGACCCGTCGCTGACTCGACTCCTCGACGAGATCGAGGCGTTGGACATCAAGCGCCGCACGCTGACCGCGCAACTCGACACGCTGAAGGCGGAGCGCAACGACGCGGCGAAGGCCGACGCGCAGATGGCGAAGGCGAAGGGCAAACTCCCCGACGACATCGTGGCGGCGCGCCGCAAGCTCGGCGAGCGGATCACCAGTCTGGAATCGGAGCTGCGGCAGATCGAGGCGACGCTCGACGCGAAGGCGCTGTTCGTCCCGAACCCGCCGCTGCCCGAGGTGCCGGACGAGCAGACGATCGTGCGCAGCTGGGGAACGCCGGCCCCCAAGGGCGGCAAGCCGCACTGGGAAATCGCGGAACACCTCGGCATCCTCGATCTGCCGCGCGGCGCCAAGCTCGCGGGTTCCGGGTTTCCGGTCCTGGTGGGAGCGGGCGCGCGGCTGGCGCGCGCGCTGATCAATTTCATGCTCGACCTGCACACGCGCGAACACGGGTACATCGAAGTGGAGCCGCCGTTCCTGGTCCGGCGTGACGTCATCACCGGCACGGGGCAGCTGCCGAAGTTCGAAGACGATCTCTATCGGACCGTGCCGGACGACCTGTTCCTCGTCCCGACCGCGGAGGTGCCGGTCACGAACCTCCACCGGGACGAGATTCTGGACGGGACGACGCTGCCCAAAGGTTATGTCGCCTACACTCCGTGTTTCCGGCGTGAGGCCGGGGCCGCGGGGAAAGACACGCGCGGGCTGCTCCGCGTTCATCAGTTCGATAAAGTCGAGCTCGTGCGGTTCTGCCTCGCCGCCGATTCGCCGGCGGAGCATGAAAAGCTCACACTGCATGCAGAGACCGTGCTCCAGAAGCTGGAGCTGCCCTATCGCGTCGCGGTGTTGCCCGCGAACGACTTCGGCTTCGCGGCCGCCAAGACCTACGACCTCGAGGCATGGGCGCCCGGCGTCGGCCAGTGGCTCGAGGTCTCGAGCTCTAGCACCTACACCGACTATCAGGCCCGGCGCGCGAACATTCGCGCCCGCCCGCGGCCCGGCGAGAAGCCCGAATTCGTGCACACGTTGAACGCGTCGGGTGTTGCGCTGCCGCGCACGATTGCGGCGCTGCTCGAAACCCACCAGCAGTCCGACGGCTCCGTCACCGTCCCGCCGGCGTTGGTGCCGTATGTCGGCACTGACCGCATTGCCTAGCGGCGCGCTCCGCCGCGCCGGCCCGCCCGCGCTTATCGCCGCCGCGCTGCTGTTCGGCGTGCTCTCGGTCGGGTACGCCTGGATTGTGGCGAGCCACCTCCGCAACGATGCGCGCGAGACGAGCCGCCTGCTCGGTCACGTCTTTGCCGGGTTGAACGATCCCCGCGAAGGCGCGGCGGCCGATGCGCTGCTCGCCCTCGCCGAGGAGGTGCGTCATCTCGGCATCCCGCTGGCGGTCACCGATACCGCCGGCCGCATCACCGCGCTCGACAATGAGCCGTTCGACGGCAGCGCGAGCGCTGCGACGCGGCGCGCCTGGATAGCCGAGCTGGATCGCATCCACCCGCCGCTCATTCAACCGGGCGTGGGCACGATCCACTACGGCGCGCTGCCCGCGGCTCGCGCGTTCACCGGCCTGGCGGTGCTGCAGGGCGCGATGTTCCTCTGTCTCGTGCTCCTGGCGGTGTGGGCGATGCGCGAGCGGGTCAGCGCGGCGCGGGACCGGCTGTGGGTGGCGATGGCGCGCGAGTCGGCCCATCAGCTCGGCACGCCGCTCATGAGCCTCACGGGTTGGATTGATTACCTGCGGGAGAATCCGGGTACGCCGGGAAGCGAGCTAGTCGTCCATCTTGAAGCGGACGCCGAGCGGCTGCAGCGCGTCGCGAAACGCTTCGAGCGCATCGGCCGCCCGTCGCGCCGCGAGCCGGTGGGATTGGGCACCGTGGCCGAACGCGTGGTGACGTATTTCCGGCCGCGGCTGCCGACCCTCGCCCATGCGGTGACCATCACACTCACCTCGCCGGGCGCCGGACCGACCGCGACCGGCGATCCCGTGCTGATCGAATGGGCGCTCGAAGTGATCGTGAAGAATGCCGTGGATGCGTTGAGCGGGCGCGGCGGCCGCATCGAGGTGGACGTCGAAGCCGGGGGCGGTGATGGGATGGCGCGCGTGACTGTGCGGGACGACGGGCCGGGTGTCGCGCCCGACATGCAGCATCAGCTATTCGAGCCGGGCGTCTCCAGCAAGACTGGCGGCTGGGGCCTCGGACTCGCGCTCGCCCGCCGGATCGTCGAGCAGCAGCATGGCGGCCGGGTGGTGTTTCGGCCGGGCGAGCAAGGTAGAGGGTCCGTGTTTGTGTTGGAATTTCCGCTGTCGTAATGACTGACCCCCTTCCTCTGAATCCCGCCCAGCGGGAGGCGGTCGAGCATCCCGGCGGCCCGCTGCTCGTCCTGGCCGGCGCCGGGTCGGGCAAAACCCGCGTCCTGACAGCCCGGATCGCGCACCTGATCACCGCCCTCCATGTCGCGCCGCAGCGGATCTTCGCGGTCACGTTCACGAACAAGGCGGCGGGGGAGATGCGCACCCGTATCGGCCAGCTGCTCGGCGCCGATCCGCGCGGCCTCTGGATCGGGACGTTCCACTCGCTCTCCGCGCGGCTGCTGCGCCGGGAGGCGCCCCTCCTCGGATTCGGTTCGAACTTCACGATTTACGACTCCGACGACTCCGAGGCGCTGGTCAAGCGACTGCTCGAGGCGCGGCAGCTCTCCACCAAGGTCTACCCCCCGCGGTCGGTCCACGGGGTGATCTCGAGCGCCAAGAACCGGATGCTGACGCCTGAGGAGCTCGGCGCGCAGCTGGATACGCCCCTGATCAAAGTCGCGGCCGACGTCTATGCCGCGTTGGGACCGGCGCTGAAGCAGGCCAACGCGATGGATTTCGACGATCTCTTGCTCCATCCCCTGACCCTGTTTCGCGAGCACCCCGAGCGGCTGGCGTACTGGCAGGATCGCTTTCAGCATGTGCTCGTGGACGAGTTCCAGGACACGAATGCCGCGCAGTACCTGCTGGTGAAGCATCTCGCCAGGCAACACGGGAATCTCTGCGTGGTGGGCGACGACGATCAGGCGATTTACGGCTGGCGCGGCGCCGACGTGCGGCATATGCTCACGTTCCAGAACGACTTTCCCGGCACGAAGCTCGTGCGCCTGGAGCAGAACTACCGGTCCACACAGATCATCCTCGACGCTGCCAACGGCATCATCGCCGAAAACACCGCCCGCCTCGGCAAGACGCTCTTCACCGAGAAGAAGGGCGGCGCCCCGGTGACGTTGTTGAGCTCGGCCGACGAGCGTGACGAGGCGGAATGGCTGGCGAACGAGTTCGCCCGCCGCGCCGCGGACGGCGAGGCGGAGTACGAGGGCATGGCGGTCCTCTACCGCACGAACGCGCAGTCCCGTCCGCTCGAAGAGGCGTTTCGGTTCCGCGGCATTCCATACCGGTTGATCGGCGCGATCAGCTTCTACGAGCGGCGCGAGGTCAAGGATCTCCTGGCCTACCTGCGGCTGATCGCCAATCCGGCCGACGACGAGGCGTTTCTCCGCGTGGTCAACGTCCCCCGGCGCGGCATCGGCGACGCCTCGCTGGCCGTGCTTGGCCGGGCGGCGGCGGCGTGGCAGAAGCCGTTGCTCGAAGCCGCCCGCCGGGCCGGGAGCGTGAGCGACTTGCGCCCCAACGTCCGGGAAGGGCTCAGCGGCGTCGCCGCGCTGCTCGACCGGCTGCGCGAGGCGGTGGGGCAGGCCGACCCGGCGACGGCGCTGGAAACAATTCTCGCGACGACCAGCTACGAGCAGTACCTGGCCGATGAGGGCGCCGACGGCATGGAGCGCATCGAGAACGTGCGCGAGCTGATTGCCGGCGCCGCCGCGTGGGCGGAGGTGCAGGACCCCGACGCCGCGGAAGGCACCGGCACTCCCGTGGAGCGCTACCTCACGCAGGCCGCCCTCATCACGCCCGTGGACGAGGATCAGAACGAGCCCGGTGTCACGCTGCTCACCGCGCACATGGCGAAGGGACTCGAGTGGCCGATCGTGGCGCTCGCGGGTCTGGAGGATGGACTCTTCCCGCTCGGTCGCTCGACCGAGCAGCCGGGCGGCGTCGAAGAAGAGCGACGATTGTGCTACGTGGGTCTCACGCGCGCGCGCGAAAAGTTGTATCTCTCATGGGCGCGCACGCGGTATCGCAACGGCCGGCTGGAGCTAGCGGAGCCGTCACGCTTTCTCGACGCGCTGCCGCCGGAAGTCGTCGAGGAGCGGAGCACGACGCCCTCGTGGAAGCCGCTGCGCGGGTCGGGAGCGATGCCGCCACGGCCGTCACGGCCTCGTGGCGCCGCGGCGCGGCGGCTGCCGCCGGACGTCGGATTTCCCGAAGACGTGTCGCAGGACGCGCCACGCTACGTCAAAGGTGAGCGCGTGCGCCACCGCAAGTTCGGCGGCGGGATCGTGCGCGCGGTGTCGGGTGAAGGCCGCGACCTGCGCGTGAGTGTGGACTTCGACGATCCGGACATCGGCACTAAGCAACTGCTCGTCGCCTATGCGGGCCTCGAGCGCGATTGGGAAGGAGAAGGGGCATGAGTGTGTCGCGGGAGGAAGTCCTCCGCATCGCCCAGCTTGCGGAGCTCGACGTGGACGAGGAGGGGTTGCCGACCCTCGCCGAACAAATGTCACGCATCCTCGACTACGTGGCACAGTTGAGCGCGGTGCCGGCGAACGGAACGGTCAAGGTGTTCGTGCCAGGTCCCGACGCGATCCGCTTCCGCGTCGACGAAGTCGTGCCGTCCCAGCTGGCGTTCGGTCCTGAGGACTTCGCACCCGACTTCAAGGAGGGCTTCTTCGTCGTGCCGAAGCTTGGCCAGTTCGAGTGAGTGACGCAAAAGCGGTCGCCGACCGCCTGGTGAAAGCGAAGCGCCTCAACGCGCTGCTCACGCCTCCCAAAGAGCTCCGCAAGTCGCTCAACACGCAGATCGCCGCGGCGCGTCCGACCGGCGTGCTCTACGGCATGCCGGTCGCCGTGAAAGACAACATCTGCACGCTGGAATTCACAACGACGTGCGGCTCGCGCATTCTCGAGGGCTATCGCTCGCCCTATGAAGCGACCGCGGTCGCGAAACTCAAGGCCGCCGGCGCGCTGATCGCCGGAAAGACGAACTGCGACGAGTTCGCGATGGGCTCGTCAACGGAGCACTCGGCCTACGGCCGCGTGCTCCACCCGCTCGACAAGGCGCGCGTGCCCGGGGGTTCATCCGGCGGATCCGCGGCCCTCGTGGGCGCGGGCGCCTTGCCCGCGGCGCTCGGCTCGGAGACGGGTGGCTCGGTGCGGCAGCCGGCCGCGTTCTGCGGCGTCGTCGGTATCAAACCGACCTACGGCCGCGTCAGTCGCTACGGCCTCGTCGCGTTCGGCTCATCGCTCGATCAGATCGGTGTATTCGGCCGGAGCGTGCACGATGCCGCTCGGGTGCTGTCGGTGATCAGCGGTCGCGATCCGCGCGACTCGACCTGCGAGGACCGTGATCCGCTGCGTCTGCCCACGGTGCCCGAGTCGCTCCAGGGCTTCGTGGTCGGTCTGCCCAAGGAGTACTTCCCCCCCGAGCTCGATCCGGCGGTGCGCCGCGCGTGCGACCGCGCCATCCGGATGATGAAAGAGCTGGGGGCCGCCGTCCGCGAAGTCTCGCTGCCGCACACGCCCTACGCCGTGCCGACCTACTACGTCATCGCGCCGGCGGAGGCGTCGTCCAACCTGGCCCGCTACGATGGGGTGCGCTACGGGCCGCGGTTCAACGGGGCCACCGATCTCCGCAGCCTGTATCGCTCGACGCGCGGGCAGGGATTCGGGCCGGAAGTGCGCCGCCGCATTCTGGTGGGCACCTACGTGCTGTCGTCGGGTTACTACGACGCCTATTACCGCCGCGCCCAGCAGATGCGGGCGCTGATCGCCCAGGACTTCCGCAACGTGTTCGATCGCGGCGTCGATCTGCTGTTTACGCCGACTGTCCCCAGTCCCGCGTTCAAGGCGGGGGAGAAGCTCGCCGATCCGATTGCGATGTACATGTCCGACATCTTCACCGTGACGGCGAATCTCGCCGGCCTGCCGGCCATCTCCCTGCCGATCGGCCGAGTGAAGGGGTTACCGATCGGCGGGCAATTGATCGGCCAGGCGTTCCTCGAGGATGAGATGATCGAGGCCGCGTATGCGCTCGAGCGCGTGGTCCCCGCGACGGACGAGGCGTGATGCCGCCCGCCTGGGAAACGATCATCGGGCTCGAGACGCACGTGCAGCTGCGCACCAAGTCGAAGATGTTCTGCGGCTGCTCCACGGCGTTCGGCGCTCCGCCCAACACGCAGGTCTGTCCCGTTTGCCTGGGGCTGCCGGGAGCGCTGCCCGCCGCGAATGGCGCCGCCGTCGGTCTCGCCGTCCGCGGCGCGCTCGCGCTCGGATGCACCGTGCATCCCAAGAGCGTCTTCGCGCGCAAGAACTATTTCTATCCCGATCTGCCCAAGGGCTATCAGATCTCGCAATTCGATCAGCCGCTGGCGACGAGTGGCACGCTGTCGTTCCTCTCGGCCGAGCGCGGGATCGTCAACGCGACGATCGTGCGGCTGCACATCGAAGAGGACGCCGGCAAGTCGATCCACGATCGGTTCGCCAAGGCGACGGCAGTCGACCTGAATCGCTCCGGCGTGCCGCTCATCGAGATCGTCGGTGGTCCCGATCTCCGCTCACCTGCGGAAGCGCGCGCGTACCTCCAACTTCTGAAGCAACTGCTCGAGTATATCGGCATCTCCGATTGCGATATGGAGAAGGGCAGCCTGCGCGTCGACGCCAACGTGTCCGTGCGCCGCGTCGGAGACACGGCGCTCAACACACGCACCGAGGTCAAGAACATCAACTCGTTCGCGTTCGTCGAGAAAGCGCTGACGGTGGAGCGGGACCGGCAGATCGCCTTGAACGAATCGGGCGGGACCGTGACGCAACAGACGATGCTGTACGATTCAAAAGAGAACTCGGTGCGGCCGCAGCGCTCGAAGGAAGAGAGCCACGACTACCGCTACTTCCCCGATCCCGACCTGCCGCCGCTGGTCCTGACCCCGGAGTTCGTCGCCGAGCAGCAGAGTGAGCTGCCCGAGCTGCCGGGGGCCAAACGCGACCGATTCGTTGCGACCTACGGCCTCAGCCGCGAGCACGCGACCGTCGTCACGGCCTCGCGCGCCGTAGCGGATTATTTCGAGACCGTCGCGAAGACCAGCGCCGAGCCGCAGCACGCCGCCAACTGGGTCATGACCGAGGCGCTCGCCGACGCGAAGGACCACAATGACGAGCTGCGGGTGTCCCCGCCCGCGCTCTCGCAGATCATCGGGCTCGTCAAGGGCGGGACGCTGAGCCATCAAGCCGCGAAGCGGGTGTTCGCCGAGGTCGCCGCCAAGGGCGGAGATCCACGCTCGGTGGCCGAGTCACTCGGCGTCATCCAGGTGGCGGATACCAACATCATCGCGGGGTGGGTGACGGATGTGCTCGCGGCGCACCCTACCGAAGTCGAACGTTACAAGAAGGGCGAGACGAAGTTGATGCCATTCTTCGTGGGACAGTTGATGCGGGCGTCAAAGGGGAAGGCGGATCCGAAGCTGGCCCAGCGCGTCCTCGAGGAGAAACTCGCCTCCTAGCCCTCCCGCCACGGACGCTGTGCGCGCGACTGCTTCCAGTAATCGAGCGCCGGCGTGGGCAATCCGAAATGCTGCCGTGCCGTTTCCTCGACGCGCTCGGGCTCGTGCCGCCCGCCTTCGCGCAGCGCCTGGCGCCGCATCCGCTTCGCCAATCCCAGCGCTTTCTCACCCGCGGGGTCCAACCGGCGCGCGGCTGCGTCACTCGCGTCGGCGCCCAACGTCTCCATCACGTATTCGAACGCCACGGCCATATGTTTCTCGATATCCGAGTCGGCGAGGTCCCACCGACTCGTCCCCGCAATGACCTGAAACACCCACTGCCAGCTTTGACTCTCGGTGAGATGCACCATGCCGCGGAACAGCCGGCGATTGGTGCGCACGCTGAACAGAGTGGGCGACAGGATTTCGTCGAGATGGGCATCGCTCGCGGCGTGGTCCTTCAGGATGACGTCGCGGGCTTCGCGCGCGTACGCGTCGCCCAGATGCGTCTCGAAGCGGCTCTCCCAGTAGGAATGGCCGAGCGCGACCGTACTCGAGGTGAGCACCAGCTGGCGCGGGACGAAGAAGTTGTGCGCGATCGTGTCGGCCGCGAGGTGCGACAGGTAGCCCAGCCCAAACGCCCGGAGCGGATCGCTCGGCGCCAGGTCGAAAATCTCCTGGCCCACGTGCCACGCGTGGCAGTGCCGGCCGACGGGCGCGTATTTCTTCGCCATCGACGTGTCGGCCGCGATGTTGCCGTAGAGGAAATCGTAGGGGAAGGCGCGAAGCAGGTCGGCAACGATGGTGGGCAGCTGGTGCAGATTGGCGAGCACCGACTCGCCCAGGAAGATGTGGGTGCCGGGCGTCCAGGCGTGCGCGACGCCGGGGAAGAGCACCAATCCGATCACGGCAAGCGCGATGGCCGCGCCGAGCTGTTTCACCGTCGCTTTTTGCCCTTCAGGAGCTTGCGGCTCCAGCGCCAGACCGACAGGCCGCGGCGGACGTTCCGCATCGTCGCCGCCGCGTCGAGGGCCGTTTCTTCCAGCTCTTCCTGCACCACCTCGGCCAGCGCATCGAGCGAGGTGAGCCGCTCCTCGGCGGCATCCACGGCACGGACAATGCGTTGCCGAACGTCGCGCGACGTGCCGACCAGGGCGTCGGCCTCGGTCCTGATCGAGCCGATCAGCTGGCGGACGTCGGCGATCGCCGGTCCCGCAAAGCCCTTGAGGGCTTTCACCGCCAGCCGGACGCCGAGCGCCGCGGCGGTGATGCCGGCGGCCGTCACCAGGGCTGCGACGGCGATGATGGCGAGACTGATCGCCGACACGACGCCGACCCAGGTTGGCAGCATCACGTAACCTCTGCCGGTCTCGGGCGTGCTGTCAACGGGTGCACGAGCGCGAGTGCGTCCGCGGCCATGACGCTCACGAGCACGGTCACCAGCATCGGGCCGGGTGCGCCCCGTATCAGGTCGAACCCCGCGGCCAGCGCCACCGCGGTGGCGCCCTGCCGAATGACGGAATGGGCGAACGCCGGCGGCGGCGCGAACGGCAGTGACCGCCAGACCGGATCCACTTGATCGAGGCCAAATCGCACCGTCACCCATCGCACCAGCACACGGAGCAACGCGAGCACCGGCGCGGCGAGGAGCAGCCACGCCGTCAACGGGCGGAGCAGGGCCCCGGCGACTATAAGGAAAGTGGCGTACAACGGCCCCTCACAGCGGCTCAGCAACCCGGCGACCGCGCGGCGGACCGTTGCCGGCGAAAAGCTCATGAAGACGGCGGCCTCCAACCCGCACAGGACGAACGGTGAAAGACCGGCGACGTAGCTGAACCCGGCGCCGCAGAGGATCACGGCGAACGCCGCGATGCCGGCGTCGCGGGGTTCCGACAGCAACTCATTCCGGGCCAACGCGACAAACAGGCCGCCGAGTGCCAGCCCTGCCACCAGCGTGAGCGCGAGGCTGCGCAACGCGACGTGGGGGTGGTACAGCGCGACTCCCAGCGTGACGGCGCCCGCGCCGAATGCTGTATCGAGCAGCGCGTTGCGGCGGCCGAGGCGCGGGCCGCGTTGGCTGGCTGCAGTAGTCAGCGCGCCGCCGAGCACGAGGGCCGCGGGGAGCAACGGCCGGCCCCAGACTTCGGCGAGGGGCGGCAGTGCGCGCGCCACCGTCACCGCCATCACGGTTGTCACGACCAGGACTGGAAGGGCGAGCGTCGCTCCGACGAGCCAGGTGCGAGCGGAGATGCGCCGCACCATCCGCCATTCGAGGTGCGCACCGAACACCGCGCCGGTCCACCCTATGGCCAGCACGATGAGGGGTTCCAACATGCGCAGTCCCTCGGCATCGATGACGCCGAGTCCCGGTCCCAAGAGCAGGCCCAGCAGGAGGAATGGCACGCCCGTGGCGATGAGATCGGTGAGCAGCGCGGGGTGACGGAAGGCGGGCCGCGACAGGCGCGTGACGCCGATGCCGGCGAGAATGACGAGCGCCAGCGCTAGCACGGGATGCACGAGGGCCAACGTTCGCAAACGCTTGACGCAGGCGCAAGCGCCCCCGTAGCTTGGGCGGACCTATGCCACCGTCGTTCCGTGTCACGGGGGGGCGCCCCCTCTCGGGCACGATCCGGCCCGCCGGCAACAAAAACGCGGCCCTTCCTATCCTCGCGGCCACTCTTCTCGCCGACGGCCCGTGCCGCATCGACAACGTGCCGCGCATTCGCGACGTCGAAACCCTGCTCGCGTTGCTGCAACACGTCGGCGCGGCGGTGCAATGGCATGGAGCCAATACCGTCGAAGTCGATACCAGCCACGCCGAGCCGAAGTCGCTCGATCCCGCACTGAGTAAGGAGATCCGCGCGTCGATTCTGCTCGCGGGTCCGATGCTGGCGCGCTTTGGTCGCGTCACCCTGCCGCCGCCGGGCGGCGACATCATCGGCCGCCGGCGCGTCGATACGCACTTTTTGGCGCTCGAACGGCTCGGCGCCGAGGTCAGTGTCGGCGACGCCTACAAGCTCGAAGGGAAGCTCAAAGGCGCCGACATCTTTCTCGATGAGCCGAGCGTCACAGGGACCGAGAACGCGCTGATGGCCGCGGTGCGAGCGAGTGGCACCACGGTGTTGCGCAACGCGGCCTCGGAACCGCACGTCCAGGACCTCGCCCGGTTTCTCGTTTCGCTCGGCGGCGCCATCGACGGCATCGGCAGCAACACGCTCACGATCGAGGGCCGCCCGACGCTCACGGGAGCGCCGCACACCGTCGGCCCCGATCACATCGAGATCGGCTCGTTCATCGGATTGGCCGCGGTCACCGGCGGTGCGATTACGATCGACGGCGTGCGCGGCGACGATCTGCGGTCCACCTTGCTCGCGTTCGAGCGCCTGGGCGTCCGGCCGCGACTCGATGGAGACAAACTGATCGTGGACGCGGGTCAGGAGCGCCGGATCCGCCCCGACCTCGGCGGCCACGTCCCCAAGCTCGAAGACGGACCGTGGCCCGCGTTTCCCGCCGACCTCATGTCCATCGCCATCGTCGTGGCGACGCAATGCGAAGGGCTGCTGCTCGTGTTCGAGAAGCTCTTCGAGTCGCGGCTGTTCTTCGTGGACAAACTGATCGGCATGGGTGCTCGCATCGTGCTCTGCGATCCGCATCGCGCCGTGATCGCGGGGCCGTCGGCCCTGCGCGGGCAGTCGGTCGAAAGTCCCGACATCCGGGCCGGTATGGCGATGCTGCTGGCGGCCCTCGCGGCCCAGGGCGATTCGGTGATCCACAACATCGGGCAGATCGAACGGGGTTACGAGCACATCGACGACCGATTGAAGGCGCTGGGAGCACAAATCGAGAGGAATGATGGAACGATGGAACGTGGGAAAGGGAGACCGTGAGCAAGACATCACAGCCCATTCCATCATTCCAACATTCCAACATTCCGTCGCTCGCCGAAATCTCGACCGGCGATGCCGCAGTCCCGCGTCTCGAGCTCATGGAATGGTCCCAGCGCTACGGCGTTGTCGCCGGAATCACGACCCGGCCTCTCAGCCTGGGGTTGTGGAGCGACGAGCCGGTCGGCCAGGTGATCGGGCGGTGGCGCGCGTTCCGCGCCGCGTTCGGCGCGCGCTTTCCAGTGACGGTACTGGCGCATCAGGTGCACGGTACCGACGTGCGTTGGCACGAGGCGCTGCCCGACGGGTGGCTCATCCTCGACGGCGTCGATGGACACGCGACCAACGAGCGCGGCATGCTGCTCACCGTCACCGTCGCCGACTGTATTCCGGTGTACCTCACGGTCCCGCAGAAGGGTGCGATCGCGCTGATCCACGCGGGATGGCGCGGGACCGCCGACGGCATCCTCGAGCAATGTGTGGAGCTCCTCAAGTGGCGCGGCTTTGCCAAGGCGAGCGATATTGTAATGCATTGCGGCGTCGGAATTTGTGGCAAGTGTTATGAAGTTGGTTCTGAAGTCGCCGTGCGGTTTGGACTGAGCGGAACGGTCCAGCTCGACCTCCGCGCGATCCTGACACAGCAGGCGAAGGCCTTGGGGATCGGGGAGGTCACGGTCTCGCCGTGGTGCAGCGCGGAGGAGCGGGACCGGTTCTATTCGCATCGCGCGTCGCGCGGACGGGATGGCCGGATGGTCGCGTACCTCGGTCGCGCACTCGGTTGACATAGGGGAGCGCCCGGCTACATTCCCACCCTGCAGCGGGCGAAGTTCGGCCCGCGCTTTTTTTTCATGCTTACTGAGAGTCTTGTCGAGGCCTTCCGGACCCGGCTCGAAGTATTGGGGTTCGATCTGGCCGACCTGCGCATCGGCGGTACGCCGAATCGACCGCTCGTCCAAGTCCGCATTGACTGTCCGCCACGGAACGTCACTGTCGAAGACTGCAGCCGGGTCAGTCGGGCGCTCGAACAATGGCTCGATGTCGGCGGTCCCCTGGGCAATAAGTATGTCTTGGAGGTGTCGAGCCCGGGGATCGAACGGCCCGTGCGCTGGCATCGCCATTGGGTCCAGTTCGTGGGCAAGGATGTGAACGTCAAGATCGCTGGACTTGGTCGTGTACTCGCCCGGATCGTGGCGGTGCCGGATCAGGAAACGGTGGTTCTGGCGCCGCAAGGTGGCCCCGAGCGGCCGTATCGGTTCGACGAGATCCGTGATGCCCGCTTAGCCAGCGACACTGAAGACCGATGACCGATGACTGAGGACTGAGGACACTGATGGCCAACGCAACCGACGTCGTCTCGGCAATTCGAGAACTGACCAACACGAAGCAGCTCGAACGCGGCGAGCTGATCGACCTGCTCAAGGACGGCCTGCACGCCGCCCTCGTGAAGCGGTACGGCCCCAACGTCCGTGCCGAGATCGGGATCGACGAGATGAAGGGATCGATCCGGATTGTCGTGCTGAAGACGGTCGTCGAGGCCGTCGAGGACCCTGGCACCCAGATCACCCTGGAGGAAGCCCGCTTCGAAGACGCCGACTTCCAACCCGGGGATGTGCTGGAAGAAGAGGTGCCGTTCGAGCAGTTCGGGCGCACCGCGGTGCAGGCCGCGAAGCAGCGCATCATCCAGCGCGTCCGCGAAGGCGAGCGCACCCGCATCCGCGAGGAGTTCTCCGGCAAGGTCGGCGAATTGCTCTCCGGCGAGGTCCAGCAGATCGAGCGCGGCAAGATCGTCGTCATGCTCAACAAGTTCCGGGAAGCGGAGGCGATCATCCCCTATCGCGACCAGAATCATCGCGAGCACTTCCATCAGGGCGATACGATTCGCGCGGTCTTGAAGCGCATCGAGGAAACACCGAAAGGCCCCCGACTCATTCTGTCGCGCGCGGACCCGCTGTTCGTCAAAGCGCTGTTCAAGCTGGAAGTCCCCGAGATTCAGCAGCAGATCGTCGAGATCCGCGCTACGGCGCGGGAAGCGGGCAGTCGCACCAAGATCGCGGTCTGGTCGCGCGACGACGGGATCGATCCGGTCGGCGCCTGCGTGGGCCTGAAGGGCTCGCGCGTGCAGGCCGTCGTGAATGAGCTGAACGGTGAGCGCATCGACATCGTGCCGTGGTCGTCCGATCCGGAGCGCTTTGCCAAGCTGTCGCTCGCTCCGGCCCGCGTCGCCCGCGTCTTCTCCGACCCCGAGTCGAAAACGATTCAGGCGATCGTCGATGAGGACCAGCTGTCGCTCGCGATCGGCCGGAACGGCCAGAATGTGCGTCTCGCCTCCGAGCTCACGGGCTGGAAAGTCGATCTCTACTCGAGCCGCGAATGGCTGGAGCGCGGCGGCGAGGGCCCGCTGTTCGCTCCGTTGCCCCCGGCCGATCAATCCGTTACGCAGGTGGCGCTCTCAGAAATGAAAGGCCTGTCGCCCGAGCTGGTTGCGGTGCTCGAGCAGGCCGGGAAGAAGACGTTGCAGGACATTCTCGATCTCGAGCGCGAGGATGTTGACCGCATCCCGGGCATGACGCCCGATCTCGCCGAGAAGATGATGGCCTTCCTCAATGAGATGACCGAGGAGGGCGGTGAAGAGGAAGAGCCGGGGGCGGCGAGTCCTGACGCCGGGACGCCGACCGCGGCGTGAACACGCGCATCACCCGCTTGCTCGGCCTGGGCCTGCGCGCGGGGAATGTCGTCGTCGGAGTGGCAGGGGTCAGAGCAGGATTGCAGCGCGGAAAGTTGGCGTGCGTGGTGCTGGCGGAGGATGCCGGCCAGCGCACGATCGAAAAAGTGGCGCGGCTCGCGGAGGCCAAGAGTATCCCGGTGCTTCGCGGCCCGGTCGCCGCGGAGTTGGGCGAGGGGCTCGGCAGGCCGCCCGTTCAGGCGGTTGGGGTGGCTGATCCGGCGCTCGCGCGCGGACTGATGGCAGACGGCTGATGGCAGATAGCGGAGGAGTACGAGTGGCAACGACGCGGATTCATGATCTAGCAGCGGAATTCGGGATCTCCAGCGAGCAGCTGATGGGCATGCTCAAGGAGATGGACATCTTCGTGCGCAGTCATCTGACGCCGCTCAAGGACGAGCAGGTGTCGTTGATGCGTGCGCGCTGGGAGCGCGACAAGCGCAAACAGAAGCAACCGAGCGCGCCGCCCAAACGACGCCGCACGGCGAAGGCTGCCGAGCCGCCTCCCGCGCCGCCGGTCGCCGAAGGGCGACCGATGCGCCGGCGTCGCACCGCCGCCGAGGTCGCCGCCGCCGATGCCGCCGCCGCCGAAGTCGCGGCGGCTGAAGCCGCCGAGGCCGAACGCGCGCGTCTCGCGCTCGAGACGGCGGTTCGCGAGCAGGAAGAGGACAAAGTGGCTCCATCGCTCGAAGAGCGCGCCGCTGCGCTCTTCAAGGATCTCGCCCCAGCGGAATCGGCTGAGACGCTGGCGCCGGCCGCAAGCCTGACATTTGCGCCTCCGCCCCCCTCCGCCGCCCCCTCGCCGCCGGTTTTTTCGCCGCCGTCGTCGTCACCGCCACCGCGTCCGTTCATTCCGACGCCGGTTCGCCCGCGCCCCGTGGCGCGCGGCACACCGTCCGGCCCTGGCGGCGCCCCCCCGGTAGCGCCGCGGCCCGTCGCGTCCGCCGCTCCCGGTGCGCCGCCGCTCGATGAGCGCCGGCGCGAGAAGGGCAAAAAGCGCAAGAAAGGCAAGAAATCCCTCGTCGATCAGGAAGCGGTCGCGCAGAACATCTCGCGCACCCTCGCCACCCTGAAGGCACCGGTCGGCAAGAAGGGCGTGCACCGCCGTGAAGAGGGCCCCACGTTCCGCGAGACACAGGAAGAGCGTCGCCGTGAGGAGCGCGAGCGCGAAAAGACGCTCGTCCGGGTGACGGAGTTCATTACCGTCTCCGAGCTCGCCAACACGCTGAAGGTCCCGCCGACCCAGATCGTGACGTTCGCGTTCAAAGAGCTGGGCCAGATGGTAACGATCAATCAGCGGCTCGACTTCGACATGATCGAGCTGATCGCCTCGGCGTTCAGCTTCCAGGCGGTGCGCGAAGAGGAGTACGCCACCACCCAGACCGAAGAGACCAAGGACGCCGACGAAACGTTGAAGCCACGGCCGCCGGTCGTGACGATCATGGGCCACGTGGACCACGGCAAGACGTCGCTGCTCGACTATGTCCGCAAGGCCAACGTCGTCGCGGGTGAAGCGGGCGGCATCACGCAGCACATCGGCGCCTACCAGGTCACGCTCAAGGACGGTCGCAAGATCACGTTCCTCGACACGCCGGGTCACGAGGCCTTCACCGCCATGCGTGCCCGCGGCGCTCAGGTGACGGACATCGTCGTGCTGGTCGTCGCCGCGGACGATGCCATCATGCCGCAGACGATCGAAGCGATTTCGCATGCCAAGAACGCCGGCGTGCCGCTCGTCGTGGCGATCAACAAGATCGATCTGCCGACGGCGAACGTGCAGAAGGTGAAGCAGGACCTGTTGTCGCACGGCGTCGTGCTGGAAGAGTTCGGCGGGACCACGCTCATGACGCCGATCTCCGCCAAGAAGGGCACGAACGTCGACGCGCTGCTGGATCAGATCCTGCTCCAGGCGGAGCTGCTCGACCTGAAGGCGAATCCCGATCGCAAGGCGCAGGGCTCCGTGCTCGAAGCGTCGCTCGATCCGGGCAAGGGCGCGCTGGCCACGATCCTGGTGCAGAACGGCACGCTGCGGGTTGGCGACGACTTCATCTGTGGCCAGTACTCGGGCCGGGTGCGCGCGATGTACGACGAGCGCGGCGGCACCGAAGCCGACGCGGGACCCTCCACGCCGGTGCAGATCCTCGGCTTCGAGGGCGTCCCCGAGGCGGGTGACAGTTTCCTGGCGATGGACGACGCCGCGGCGGCGCGCGACATCGCGCAGAAGCGGCAGCGGCTCGAGCGCGAGGCGCAGCATCGGCGCTCCGGCCGGGTCAAGACGTTGGAAGACTTCATGGCGGAAGCAGCGGCGGGCGGCGTGGCGACCCTGCGGATCATCATCAAGGCCGACCAGGGCGGTCCCGCCGAGGCGCTCGCCGATGCGCTGGCGCAGCTCTCGACCGCCGAGGTGAAGGTGGAAGTGGTGCACCGGGGCGTCGGCGCGATCACCGAATCCGACGTGCTGCTCGCGCGCGCGTCCGGCGCGATCATCGTCGGCTTCCATGTGCGTCCCGATTCCAACGCGCGCGCCGCGGCGGACCGCGAGCGCGTGGAGATCCGCACCTACCGCATCATTTACGAGGCGGTGGAAGAGGTGAAGCTGGCCATGGAAGGCCTGCTCGCTCCCGAGAAGAAGGAAGTGGTGCTGGGCGAGGCGGAAGTCAGGCAGATTTTCAAGATCGCAAAAATCGGAACGATCGCCGGCTGCTTCGTGCGGAGCGGCGTGATTCCGCGCACGGGGCGGGTACGCGTGATCCGCAACGGCGTCGAGGTGTACGATGGCACGCTCGCCTCGCTGAAGCGCTTCAAGGACGACGTGCGCGAAGTCCGCGAGGGCTTCGAGTGCGGCATCGGCATCGAGAATTTCAACGACGTCAAAGTCAGCGATCTGATCGAGTCGTACCGCATCGAGGAGGTCGCGCGGTCCCTCAGCGCTGCTGAGACGTGATCGTGGGGGTCATGGTGTGGGAGCTGCATCTTCCGGCGTGCCAGTCGCTGAAGGACAAGCGCACGATCGTGAAGAGCCTGAAGGATCGGATGCACAACCGCTTCAACGTGTCGGTCGCGGAAACGGGGCATCACGAGCTGTGGCAGCGCACCGAGCTGACGGCCGCGGTGGTGAGCACCGACCGGCGCCACGCCGAGAGCGTGCTGCGCGAGGCGGACCAGCTGGTGGCCGGGGCGGACGGTGCGCGCATCGTGGACACCAGCACGAGCTATCTCTGAGATGAAGCGTCGCAGCCATCGTCCCGAGCGCGTGAGCGAGATGATCCGCCACGCCGTGGGCGTGTTCCTCACCGGCGACGTGCGCGATCCGCGGATCGGGTTCGTCACGGTCACCGGCGTCGAGGTCTCGCCCGATCTCTCGCATGCCAACGTGCGCGTCAGCGTCATGGGCTCCGACGAAGAGAAGGCGAAGTCGCTCGAGGGATTGGCGAGCGCCGCACGGTTTCTGCGGGCGCAGCTGTCGAAGGAGCTGAATTTGCGGACGAGCCCCGAGCTGCATTTCCATCTGGACCGTGGAATCGAGCACGCGCAGCACATCGATCGCGTGTTGAAGGAGCTGAAGGAGACGGACGACTGAAAAACGGTGGGCTCGTCCTGGTGGCCAAGCCGGCCGGTCCCACATCCCATGATGTCGTCGACATCGTCCGCCGCGCGCTCGGCGAACAGCGCGTGGGACACCTCGGCACGCTGGACCCGTTCGCCAAGGGGCTGCTGGTCCTGGTCGTCGGGCGGGCGACGCGGCTCGCGCCGTTCGCGGGGGAGTGGCCGAAGACGTACGAAGGCGTCATCCGGCTCGGCGTCACGACCGACACCGACGACCTGACGGGTGCCGTGGTGGCGACCGCGCCGTGGACGGCCATCACGCCCGCACAACTCGCGGACGTGATCGGCGGATTCCGCGGCACCTACGAGCAGCGGCCGCCGGCCTACTCGGCGGTGAAGATCGAGGGAGAGCGGGCGTACCGGCGCGCGCGCCGGGGTGAAGTCGTCAAGCCCGAGCCGCGGCCCGTCGAGATCCGCGAGCTGGAGATCGTCGAAGCGGCAGTGCCCGATCTACAGTTTCGGGCGACGGTCAGCGCCGGGACCTACGTGCGGTCGCTGGCGCGCGACATCGGGGCAAAGCTCGGGTGCGGCGCCCATCTCACGGCACTGCGGCGCACGGCGGTCGGGCCGCTGCTGCTCGCCGATGCGGTGGCGCCCGAAGCGGTCACGCCGGCGGCGTTGCAGGATGCGGCGGTCCTGGTCGCGCATCTGGCGCGCCGGCAGGTAGATAAGAAGGAACGGGATGCAGTCCAGCACGGGCGCGCGATTCCAAGCGTCCGGATGGCTGACGCAGGGCAGCCGACGGCCATTTTCGAAGGCGCCGAGCTTCTAGCCATAGCCGACCAGGTGGGCGACCTTCTGAAGCCGCGTGTGGTCGTGGCGGACGACTGATGGCGCAACCTGCAGTCGTCACCATGGGTACCTTCGATGGCCTGCACCGCGGCCATCAGGCGGTGCTCGCAGAAGTGAAGCGGCGGGCGCGAGCGGCCAAATTGGCGAGCGTGCTCGTCACGTTCGATCCGCATCCGCTCGCAGTGGTAAATCCGGCGGCGGCACCGAAGCTGCTGACGCTGCCTGCAGAAAAAGAAGCGCTCGTGCAGGCGGAGGGCATTGACCGGTTCGTGCTGATGCCGTTCACGCCGGCGGTGGCGCAGCTCGACGCGGAAGCGTTTGTCCGCCGCCTGTGCGACGAGTACGGCATGCGCGAGCTCGTGATGGGATACGATCACGGGTTTGGGCGCGGGCGAGCCGGTGACGTGGAGCTGGTGGAGCGGTTGGCGCGGGAGCAGGGATTCCGCATGGCGGTCGTCGATGCCGTGCGGGATAACGGTCAACCGATTTCGTCGACGTTGATTCGTACGGCAGTCGCGCACGGCGATCTGGAATCGGCGACGCGCTGGTTGGGACGGCGGTACGGTATTCGGGGAACGGTGGTGCGGGGCGCGGGGCGCGGCAGGACGATCGGGATTCCGACGATCAACCTGGAGTCGCCCGATCCGAGGAAGCTGTTGCCGCCCGACGGGGTGTATGCGGTGCGGGTCAGGATCTTGGGCTCCAAGATCTTTGGGGGCATGATGAATCAGGGCCCGCGCCCCACATTTGGTGAACAGGCTCGCGCGCTCGAAGTGCATCTGTTCGATTTCGACGGCGAGCTGTACGGAGAGACGGTAGACGTGGAATGGGTCCGCCGCCTGCGCGATGTGCAGGCGTTCCCGTCCCGCGAAGCGCTGGTGGCGCAGCTCGAGCGCGACCGCCAGGCGGCGCAGGCGACCCTCAACCGATAGAGAGACTGATGGATAAGCGCATTCGCAATCGGCTCTGGATCATCGTGGGACTGGTCGGCCTCAGCGTGGGGTCGCTGGTGCCGCGCAACACGAAGCAGCGGGTCATCGATCGGGAGACCGGCCGCATGAAGGACACGACGGTCCGGCGGCTTCCGATCAACCTGGGGCTCGACCTCCAGGGCGGCATTCACCTGGCGCTCGAGGTCGATCAATCCAAGGGACCCGTCCCCGATTGCGCCGACGCGATCCAGCGCGCTGAGAAAGTCGTGCGCACCCGTATCGACGAGTTCGGGACGACCGAGCCTGTCGTGCAGATCCAGGGCCGTTGCCGCCTGATCGTGGAGCTTGCGGGCGAGAAGGACCCCGCGCGCGCCAAGAGCATCGTGCAGCGGACGGCCTTCCTCGAGTTCCGCATCACCGACATGAAGGGCCTGTTCAAGGATGCGCTGCCGCAGATCGACGCGGGGTTGCGCAAGGCGGGCGTGAAGGCGCGCGGCGCCAACGCCCCCTCGGCCGTCGCGCAGCTGTTCGGCGGGGACACCACCAAGGCGGCCCGCGATTCGGCTGCCGAGGCGAACACGCCGGGCGTGCTGTCGTCGCTGCTGTTTCAGGGGCAGCTCCCCGGCGAATTCCTCGTCCCCGAAGAGCAGTGGCCGCTCGTCGACAGCCTGATGAACCGGCCGGACGTGACGTCGCTGATTCCGCGCGGCATGGAGCTCCGGTGGGGTGCCCAGTCCGAATCACGCGGCGCCCGCGCCTATCGGGCGCTCTACGCGGTCGAAGCCCGGCCGATCATCACGGGCGAAGAGTTGGTCAAGGCTTCCGCCCGGCGCGATCCCGTGACGAATGGGTCGGTCGTGACGTTCCAGCTCAGCCATCGCGGCGCCCGCAAGTTCTCGGATGAAACGGCGCGCCACATCGGCGACTACATGGCCATCATCCTCGATGGTCGAGTACAAGGACAGCCGCCGGTCATTCGCAGTCAGATCGGTGCGAATGGCCAGATCGAGCTTGGCAGCAAGCCGCTGCAGGAAGCGAGCGACTTGGCGCTGGTGCTGCGCGCCGGCGCACTCCCCGCGCCGCTCACGATCGTGGACGAACGCGCCATCAGCGCCACGCTGGGCGCCGATTCCATTCACGATGCCGTGATCGCGGGCGTGGTCGGTGTCGTGCTCGTGATCGTCATCATGGTCGGCTATTATCGCATGTCCGGCGCGCTGGCCGTCGCGGCGCTCACGCTGTACTGCCTGTTCACGCTCGCGGGCCTGGCGATGTTCGGGTTTACGCTGACACTGCCCGGGCTCGCCGGCTTCGTGCTCTCGATCGGCATCGCCGTAGACGCGAACGTGCTGATCTTCGAGCGCATACGTGAGGAGCTGGTCCACGGCAAGTCGCTGCGGCTCGCCGTGGATGACGGGTTCCTGCACGCCATGAACGCCATCGTGGATTCGAACGTCAGCACCATCCTGACGGCGCTCATTCTCTACGCCGTTGGGACCGGCCCGGTCCAGGGCTTTGCCATTACCCTGATCATCGGTATCGTCGCCTCGATGATCTCGGCGATCTTCGTGGTGAAGACGCTGTTTCTCATGTGGTTGAACCGGCGGCCCGACATGGTCACCCTGAGTATCTGATGATCAGACTCTTCGCGAACGCAAACTACGACTTCATCAAATGGCGCCGTGTGGCGTTTTCCCTCACGGGCGGGATCATGCTGATCGGCGCGATCTTCCTCGCCACGCGCGGCCTCAATTACAGCATCGAGTTCACCGGCGGAACGTCGGTGCAGTTTGAAGTCGCGCACCGGGTCGAGACGGGGAAGATCCGGGCGGCGCTCGACCAGGTGGGCCTCCGGGGCGCCGACATCTACAACTTCGGCTCCGACACCTCGTACCAGGTGCGCGCACGGCTCGGCGCGAATGCGTCCGAAGGCGACGCGGGCACACAGGCGGTCGCCGATTCCGTCGCCCGCGCGCTCGACCAGAGCGTCGGGCAGGGGCAATACCAAATCGCGCAACGCCAATCGGTGGGCCCGAAGGTGGGCCGCGAGCTGCAGGGAAAAGCCCTCCTCGCCATCCTGGTCAGCTTTCTCGTGACGCTGATCTATCTCGCGGTCCGGTTCGAATGGCGCTTTGGTCTGGCGGCGGTCATCGCGACCGCGCACGACATCGTCGCGACCATCGCCTTCATCAGCGTCATGCATCTCGAAGTGAGTCTCGTCGTGGTCGGGGCGGTGCTGACCGTGGTCGGATACTCGCTCAACGACACGATCATCATCTTCGACCGCGTGCGCGAAAACCTGCGCAAATACCGGCGCCAGAATCTGTACGAGATCCTCAATCTCTCGATCAACGAAACGTTGCCGCGGTCGGTGCTGACGCACGGGACCACGATCGCGACCACACTCTCGCTCCTGATCCTCGGGGGCGAGGTGATCCGGCCGTTCGCCTGGGTCATGTCGTTCGGAATCTTCACCGGCACGTTCTCATCGATCTACATTGCGGCGCCCGTGCTGCTCTGGATCGAGAAGCGCTGGCCCGGTGAGGATGCGCGCGGCGCGCGCGCGTTCGGCTCGCGCCCGGCCACGACGCCGTCGGCGCCCGCAGCGCCCGCGATGTCGTCGCAGCCTCGCACGCCGCAACCGACACGGTAGGACGGGCGCAGCATGCTGCGCCCCTACCTTGTGGACACCCATTGCCATTTGGGCGATGCCGCGTTCGATGCTGACCGCGATGCGGTCCTGGCCAACGCGAAGGCAGCGGGAGTCAGCCACGTCGTGGTGATCGGCGAGTCGTTGGCCGGCAGCGAGCGCGCGGTGGCGCTCGCGCGCGGCGCCGCGGGACGGTCGGCGACGGTCGGGGTGCACCCACACGGAGCCAGCAATTGGTCGGACGACGCACGGCGCCGTGTCCTGGATCTGCTCGCCGCGCCCGAAGTCGTCGCCGTGGGCGAGACCGGACTCGATTACCACTACATGCATTCGCCGCGTGAGATGCAGCGGCGCGCATTCGAAGCGCACTTGCAGATCGGGCGGGAGCTCGACAAGCCGGTGATCGTCCACGCCCGCGATGCCGACGACGATATGGCCGCCATACTCCGCTCGGTTGCACCCGCCCAGCCGGTCGTCGTCCTGCACAGCTTTTCATCCGGTGACGCGGTCTGGGAAGCGGGCATGGCGATTAGCGCATATTTCTCCTTCAGCGGCATGATCACGTTCAAAAACTGGCCCCTCACCGGCCGTCTGGCCGTCTGCCCGTCCGACCGTCTGTTAGTCGAGACGGACGCGCCCTATCTCGCACCGGTGCCGCATCGCGGCAAACGCAACGAGCCGGGCTTCGTGCGCGACATCGCCGAACGGGCGGCGGTGCTGCGCGGCGAAAGCTTCGATGAGCTGACGCGCCGCACCACGGAAAACGCCCGCCGCTGTTTCGGCTCCCGGATCGATTCTTCCCTATGACTGCCACTGCCACCAAAGTTCCCTCCGACATCGCCATCGCCCAGGCCGCAAAACTGCGGCCCATTCGCGACGTCGCCGCCGAGCTCGGCTTGTCGGACGACGACCTCGAGCTGTATGGGAAGTACAAGGCGAAGATCTCGCTGCGCGCGCTGCACAAGCGCGACCGCAAAGGCCGGCTCGTCCTCGTCACCGGCATCAATCCCACCCCGGCGGGCGAAGGCAAGTCCACCGTCACCGTGGGCGTCACGCAGGCGCTGCGCCGCCTCGGCAAGAACGCCATTCTGGCGCTGCGCGAGCCGTCGCTCGGCCCCGTGTTCGGCGTAAAGGGCGGCGCGGCCGGCGGCGGGTATGCACAGGTCGTGCCGATGGAAGACATCAACCTGCACTTCACCGGCGACTTCCACGCCATTGCGAGCGCGCACAACCTCCTGTCGGCGATGCTCGATGCGCATCTCCATCACGGCAACGCCCTGGGGCTGGATGTGCGGCGCATCATCTGGCCGCGCACGATCGACATGAACGACCGGGCGTTGCGCAACATCATCGTGGGGCTGGGAGGCCTGTCGGGCGGGCCGATGCGCGAAGAGCGCTTCGTGATCATTCCCGGTTCGGAGATCATGGCGATTCTGGCGTTGGCCACGGGAATCGACGACCTCGAAGAACGCATCGCGCGCATCATCGTCGGCCTGCGCCCGGACAAAACCGCTGCGCGCGCCAGCGATCTCAAGGCGCAAGGCGCCATGACGCTGCTGCTCAAGGATGCGATCAATCCGAATCTCGTGCAGACGCTCGAGGGCGGCCCGGCGCTCGTGCATGGCGGCCCGTTCGGCAACATTGCCCACGGCTGCAATTCCGTCGCCGCGACACAGCTGGGACTTACGCTGTCGGACATTGTGTTGACGGAAGCAGGTTTCGGCGCCGATTTGGGCGCCGAAAAGTTTTTCGACATCAAATGCCGGTTTGCGGGCCTCAAGCCGGAGGCGGCGATCATCGTCGCCACGCTGCGGGCGCTGAAGATGCATGGCGGAGTCAAAAAGGATCGGCTGGCTACGGCTGATCCCGCTGCGGTGCAGCGGGGTTCTGAAAACCTCCGCCGCCACATCCGCAACGTGAAGAAGTTCGGGGTGCCCGCGATGGTCGCGCTCAACCGCTTCATCACTGATTCCGACGAAGAAGTCGAAGCGGTCCGCGCGGTTGGCGCGGCCGAGGGCGTCGACGTGGTGCGCTGTGACGTGTGGGAAAAGGGCGGGGAAGGGGGGGTCGCGGTGGCGGAGGCGTTGCTCGGGCTGCTCAAGACGAGCAAGTCCACGTTCAAGCCGCTGTACGACGAGCGCCGGCCAATTCGCGACAAGATCGAAACGATTGCGCGCGAGATTTACGGCGCCGGGAGCGTCTCCTTCGCGCCCGCGGCGGATCGCGCGCTCGAGCTTCTCCCCAAGCTGGGCCTCGGGGAAACGCCCGTCTGTATGGCGAAGACGCAGTACTCATTCTCTGATGATCCGACGCAGCTCGGCGCCCCCACGGGGTTCACGCTGCATGTCCGCGACATTCTCCCCTCCGCCGGCGCCGGCTTCGTCGTGGCGCTCGCGGGCGACATCATGACGATGCCGGGACTCGGCAAGAACCCGGCGGCCGAGCGAATTCGGCTTCTGCCTGACGGCACGATCGAGGGACTGTTCTAATGCGTACTATCGCAACCGACGCCGCACCGAAGGCGATTGGCCCCTACAGCCAGGCGATCGCGATCGACCGTCTCGTGTTCACCGCCGGCCAGGTCGCGTTGGACCCGAAAAGCGGCGAGCTCGTGGGCCGTACGACCGCGGAGCAAACGGAGCAAGTGTTCGCCAATTTGAAAGCCGTCTTGTCCGCGGCTGGAACGGCGCTCGCGAAGGTCGTGAAGACGACGGTGTATCTCGTGGACATGGCCGATTTTCCGCAAATGAATGAGGTGTATGCGAAGCATTTCGGCGCCCACAAGCCTGCGCGATCGACGGTGCAAGCGGCCGGTCTGCCGAAGGGCGCGCGCGTCGAGATCGACGTGATCGCGCTCACACAGTAGCGTGGCAACGGGGGAGCGGATTGGGTCTGGTGGCCTGACCAGTCTTCAAAACTGTTTGGGCCCCGAAAGGGGCTCGGTAGGTTCGATTCCTACACGCTCCCGCCACCGCCGTTGACTTTCTGCCCGCCAAATCAAATCGTAGACCAGCTCACCCTCGGAGGACGCATGGTTACGGGGCAATGGGCTCGTATACGCCCTGCAGAAACCGGCCACCTGCGCCGCGGCGCGTGGTATCGTGTGATCCGCCTCACACCCGTCGAAGCCGTGCTCGATGTCAACGGCACGCTGACCGCATTCCCGCGCCCATCACTCGAAATCCTGCCGACGCGACCTACCCGCTGGACCGTCGTGCCGCGGCCGCCCCGCGCGGCGCGGCTGCCGCTGACGTGGGGCTCGCGCTACGGTGTCTGCCCCAATTGCCGCGAGCGCGCCCGCCTCGAAGACCGCACGACCAGCATGCGCTGTCCCAAGTGCAACGGCTTCTTTGACATCGGCTGGGACAATTCCTGATGTCGCGTCGCTTGCGCCGATCACTATATTGTGCCCGCGCCCATTCCCGTCTCCCGAACCAGGAGCCGTGATGGCGATCTTATTTGCCCGCCTGCAGGCCGATGTCCCCCTCAAGATGCGCCGCGGGGCGTGGTACCGCGTGATCCAACTCACGGACCTCCAGGCTGTTATCGAAGTCAATCACCGCAAGGTCGGCGTGTTGCGCGCCTGGCTCGAGATCCAGCAGCGCCCGCCGCAGCGCTGGAGCGTCGTGCACGGCTCCGCGGAGAACAAGAAAGCGCCGCCGCATCTTCGGGGAACCTACGGCGTGTGTCCGAATTGTCGGGCGCGGGCACCGCTGCCGAAGAAAACCGTGCCCACCCTCGAGTGTGCACGCTGCCGGCAGGAGTTCGAGATCAATTGGGAGGAAGGGAACGGCGTCAAACATTCCGCGTGACAACGGTCACTTCCAAGTCGGTCTGCGTGCATTACTCTTCTCTCCCCTCGACGCCCGAGCGTGAATGATGGTGTGGGCCCGTCTTCAAGCGGATGTCAACTGTAACCTGCGGCGCGGTGCCTGGTACCGCCTGATCAAGGCTCAGGGCCTCGCCGCCGTGGTTGACGTGAAAGGGACACCCGTCGCGGTTGTCCGCGCCTTCCTGCAGATGTCGAATTCGCCGCCTCGCAAATGGACCGTCGTGGCGCGCCCCCGCAATGTCCCGCGTTCCGTGGACATCGGGGAGCACTATGCGGTGTGCCCCTCGTGCCGCGACCGCGTCCCGCTGCGCGGCAAGCCCAGCCGGATGATGTGCGGTCGGTGCAGCGTCGAATTCGCCGTGGACTGGGACGAGCACTATCTGATTCACTAAATCAGGCTCGAAGATCGGCAGGTCCTTTCGCGGCAGACGAGATTGTATCTTGTCTGCCGCGTGCTTCATGCCCACGTCATCCTCAATCCCGCGGCGGGACGAGGCGCCGCACGACGCGCCGAGTCCGTGGTCGCGCGCGAGTTCCGGGCGCAGGGCTGGGCGGTGGATGTGGTCCGCACCGACGGCCCCGGCCACGGTCAGGAGCTGGCGATGGAGGCGGTGCGGCAGGGCGCCAAGCATGTGGTCGCGGTCGGTGGAGACGGCACGGTTCACGAAGTGGCGAATGGCCTGCTGCGCACGGGCACCGATGCCGCCCTCGGCGTGGTGCCGATCGGCTCCGGCAACGACTTTGCGAAGCTCGTCGGGCAGTTTGGCTACGATCCGGCGCGCGCGGTGGCGCGGCTCGTCACCGCCCGCTCGCAGCGCTTCGATGCGGGGCGGGTGCTGGGTGAATGGTTCGTAAACAGCGTCGGGTTCGGGTTCGGGCCCGCCGTCGTCAAGACGCGGAACGCGATGCACCACCTGCGCGGCTTTCTATCTTATCTCGTCCCGATCGTGCAGACGTTCTTCAAGTTCGAGCCGCCGGTCTTCGACGTGGCCGCGCCCGGATTCCGGGAGCGGGGGTACATGATGATGGTCGAGGTTTGCAACGGTACGACGGCAGGCGGGAGCTATCGGTTCGCCCCGGACGCCGATCCCGCGGACGGGAAGCTGGATGTCTGCTTGATCCGGCGCGTGTCGTTGCCGCGGTTCCTCCTCGCGATACCGCGCGTGATGCGTGGCACGCACGTCACGATGCGCGAGGTGGCGCTCATCAAGACCGCCAAGCTCGTGATTCGCGCCCCCGAGGAGCCGCTGATGCTGCACACCGATGGGGAATTGCGCGAGCCGGGAGTCAATGAATGCACGGTGGAGCTCGAGCGGAGCAGATTGAACGTGTTGGTGGCACGATGAAAAACGATGGAATGAGGGAACGATGGAATGTGGTCGCTCTGGCGGCTTTTCTTTCCATCATTCCATCGTTCCATCTTTCTGCTCAGGATACCACCACCGCTCGAGATACGAGCCACGTCATCCTCCCAGATACGATGCCCAGGGGAATCAGGCCCATGGGAGCCTTTCTGCGCTCCTTCATCCTTCCCGGGTGGGGCCAGGTGGCGACCGACCGGCCCATGACTGGCGCGGTATTCGTCGCCTGGGAAGGCGTGACGGTCATGATGACCCTCAAAGCGCAGCAGGAAGCGAACTACTTCAAGGCGATTCACTCCGTCAACCTGCGCCACAAGCGGCAGGAAGTGCAGGACTGGCTCGTGCTGTGGGTCTTCAATCACTTCTTTTCGGGCGCGGAGGCGTACGTCTCCGCGCACCTGCACGACTTCCCGCCGGATCTCAAGCTCCGGGCCTTCCCCGGCGGCATCGGCATCAGTATCCCGTTCCATGAATAAAGCCCCGCTCGGGGTGTTCGACTCGGGGATCGGCGGCCTGACCGTCGCGCGCGCGTTGTTCGAGCGGCTCCCGCACGAGTCGGTGATCTATTTCGGCGACACCGCGCGCGTGCCGTACGGGCCGAAATCTCCTGATACCGTGCGGCGCTATAGCGGCGAGATCCTCGCGTATCTGCTGAATCGCGGCGTGAAAGCCGTGGTCGTCGCGTGCAATACGAGCACCGCGCACGCGCTCGGCTACCTGAAGGAGCGCTCGACTGTACCCGTCGTCGGCGTGATCGAACCGGGTGCGCGCGCCGCAGTGGCAGCGACCAAGACGGGGACGATCGGTGTGATCGGCACCGCCGGGACCGTTGCGAGCGGCGCGTACGAGCGCGCGATCAAGGCGCTGCGCCCCGATGCACGCGTCCACAGCCAGCCCTGCCCGCTGTTCGTGCCGCTCGTCGAGGAAGGGTGGTTCGAGCATCCCGCCGCCGAGCTGATCGCACGCGAGTATCTGGCGCCGCTGCAGCGCGCGAAGGTGGACGTGCTCGTGCTGGGCTGCACGCATTATCCGTTGCTCAAGCCGCTCCTCGCGCGCGTCATGGGTCCGGGTGTGAAACTGGTGGACTCGGCGGAAGAGACGGCGACAGCGGTGGCGCGGGAGCTCGAGCGGCTGGATCTGCTAGCGAACGGCGGGAGTCACGACCATCGCTTCGTGGTGTCGGACGATGAGCCGCATTTTCGGAAAGTTGGTGCGAGGTTCCTCGGCGAGAAGCTCAAGCAGGTAGAGGTCGTACCGCTCGGTTGACGAGAGCATCAGGAAACGTCTTGAGCTCCACCTGGTCGCCCGAGATCACCGCATAACGCCCCCCGTCCAGAAACGCTCCGGGATTCAGATAGGCACGGCCGTCGGGCAGGCGGTCCACCACCGGCCGATGCGTGTGCGCCATGATCACGAGCTGCACGTCGGCGTGGCTGCCCAGGAAATCCGCAGCCCAGCGGCGCTGCGCCGCTGCCGCCCGATCCAGCACCGCGCTATCCTTTGTATTATCGGCCAGATGGCGCGAAAACAGATCGGCGATCCAGAAGCCGATGGTGGGATGCAGCACGCGAAACACCGCGACCGTGATGGGATGACGCAGCACGCGATGCATCAGCGCGCCGGTCCAGTGCTGCTCGGTGAGGCCGTCGCCGTGCGTAATGAAGGCGCGGCGCCCCCCCAGGTCGAGCTCGGCCTCGCCGCCGAAGAATTCGATGCCGAGATCCTGGGTGAAGAACGAACCGCCCCAGCGATCGTGGTTGCCCCCCACGAACGTGACCGGCACGCCGCGGGCGCGGACCTCCTGCAGCTTGGCGACGGTGGCAAAATGTTTGCGGGGGATGACGCTTGGATACTCGAACCAGAAGTCGAAGACATCGCCCGTGAGAATGAGGTGATCCCCGGGCTGGGGGATCTCATCCAGGAACGCGTGGAACGCCTTCCCCACGGCGGGCGGCACCTGACCCAGGTGCGCGTCCGCCACCACGATGACGCGAGGGGATTTACTCTGGGACGACACGGCCCAAGCTTAGGAACCTGGATCGACGCACGCAAGCACATTACTGTATTGCCATGACGCAAACGCAAAAGCTCCTGATCGCCATCGGCATCCTGGCCGGAACCGGAATCGCTGCGAACCGCTTCGCTCCGGCGGGGACGGGCGACCGAGGCGAAGCCTGCCGCCGCTTCGTCAACGAGGCGCGTCGGACCTGCTATTCCCAGCTCCTGTCGGAGCGTCTCAGACAGCACGGCGTCGCCGATGCGGTGGCCACCCTGGATAAGCTCGCGGCGACGGACGCCGACGTCGCCGAGCACGCGCACGAGTTCGCGCACGGCCTCGGCATCGAGGCATACGGCAGGTCCACCGATATCGTCGCCACCTTTGCCGCCTGCGGTGACGGCTTTTCGTCGGGCTGCCGCCATGGCGTGATCCAGGCGTACTTCGAATCGCGCGAGAAGGTGACGCAGCCCGAGGTCGAAGCGCTGTGCCAGCCGTTCAAGAGCCCCGGCGCGAGCCGCTGGGTGCTGTTTCAATGTGTTCACGGGATGGGCCACGGCCTGACGATGCTGTATGCGCACGACCTGCCGCGCGCACTCACCGACTGCGACATGCTCAGCGACGGGTGGGACCGCGAGTCGTGCTACGGCGGCGCGTTCATGGAGAGCGTGATCAACGCGACCGCTCCGCACCATCCCGCGACGATGCTCGCCGCACAGAGCCATCACCACATGATGGGCGGCACGACGTTCAAGGCCATGGATCCGGCGGATCCATTGTATCCCTGCTCGATCATGGCCGAGCGGTACCTGGATGCGTGCTACCAGATGCAGACGTCGGTCATGCTCAATCTGAATCACGGCAACATCGGGGACGCGGCAAAATCGTGCGAGCGCGCGCCGCTGCGCGTCCGGCCAATCTGCTTCCAGAGCCTCGGTCGCGACATTACATCCTACACGTCGCGCGATCCACAAAAGACGGCCGATCTCTGTCACACGGCGGCGGAGCCCTACCGCCCCGCGTGTTACTTCGGGGCGGTGAAGGCGCTCGTCGATTGGACCGCGACGACGGGTGCGGCATTCGCCTTCTGCCAGCTCGTTGCCAGCGAGGCCGGCGGGCCGACCTGCTATCACGCCCTCGGCGAAGAGATCGCCACACTGCTGGCGTCGCTGCCGGAGCGCGAGGTCCAGTGCCTGCGCGCGCAGGAGCCGCAGGCGGTCATGGCGTGCCGGTTGGGCGCGGGAGTCCCTGTGTCGCGTTGACTTTTACGGCGGCGGTTCGCATTCTCCCGCCAGCATGAAGGCTCTCTCGGAACGACTGCGGGCTGGGACCGTACCCGTTCGTCCTGTCCTCCAGGACGATCGCAATCCCGGTATGCCGCTCGATCTCGATGTCATCCGCGCGCTGCGCGTCAATCGCAGCGCCGTCGAACGCCGCGCCGCCACCATCCCCACGCGCCGCACCGTAAAGAAGGAATGGCAAGCCGCGTGGCTGCTGCGCGCGATCACCTGCATGGACCTCACGACACTGCAGGGCGACGACACGCCCGGCAACGTGCTGCGGCTCTGCGCCAAGGCCCGTCGCCCGCTGCGCCAGGACCTGATCGACGCGCTCGGCGTCGGCGATCTCGATATCAAGGTTGGCGCGGTCTGCGTCTATCACGCGCTCGTCCCCACGGCGGTCGCGGCGCTCGAAGGCTCGGGGATTCCGGTGGCCGCCGTATCGACCGGTTTTCCCGCGGGACTCAGTCCCTTCGCGCAGCGACTCGAGGAGGTACAGGCGTCAGTTGCGGCGGGCGCGCAGGAGATCGACATCGTCATCACCCGCGCGCACGTGCTGACCGGCGACTGGCCGGCGCTCTACGCCGAGGTCCGTGCGTTCCGCGATGCGTGCGGCCGCGCGCACATGAAAGCGATCCTCGGCACCGGCGACCTGGCGACCCTCACGAATGTCGCCCGCGCCAGCATGGTGGCGATGATGGCCGGCGCCGATTTCATCAAGACGTCCACGGGCAAAGAGCCGGTCAACGCGGTCTTGCCGGTCGGCGTCGTGATGACGCGCATGATTCGCGAATACGAGATGCGGACCGGCGCCGCCGTCGGCTTCAAGCCCGCGGGCGGGATCCGCGCCGCCAAGCAGGCGCTCGACTGGCTCATCCTTATGAAGGAAGAGCTCGGCGACCGCTGGCTCAGGTCGGCGTTGTTCAGGCTGGGGGCAAGTTCGTTGCTGACTGACATCGAGCGCCAGCTCGAGCACTTCGTGACGGGCCGCTACGCGGCTGCCCATCGCCATCCGATGGTGTAATGGCAACCGTCGCCAAGCTGTTCGAGACGATGGAATACGGACCGGCGCCGGAGAGCGACGCGCCGGCGCTCGAGTGGCTCAAACAACACGACAACGGGCGCTTCGGGCACTTCAGCAACGGCCGTTGGGTGGCTCCCGCCGAAGGCCAGTATTTCGAGACGATCAACCCCGCGACGAAGGCGGTCCTGGCGCGCGTCGCCCAGGGGAGCAAGGCGGACGTGGATGCGGCCGTCGCCGCCGCGAATTCCGCCGCGCCCGTGTGGTCCGGGCTCACGCCCCACGCGCGCGCCCGCTTCCTGTACGCGCTCGCCCGTGAGGTGCAGCGGCATTCGCGGCTCCTCGCGGTGCTCGAGAGCCTCGATAACGGCAAACCGATCCGCGAAACGCGCGATCTCGACATCCCGCTCGTCGCCCGGCACTTCTATCATCACGCCGGTTGGGCGCAGCTGCGCGACAGCGAATTCCCCGGCTACGTGCCGGTCGGGGTCGTCGGCCAGATCATCCCGTGGAATTTCCCGCTCCTCATGGTCGCCTGGAAGGTGGCGCCGGCGCTCGCGGCGGGAAACACGGTGATCCTGAAGCCTGCCGAGTTCACGCCGCTCACCGCGCTGTGCTTTGCGGAGATCGCGCAGGCCGCGGGCCTGCCGCCCGGCGTCTTCAACGTGGTGACCGGCGATGGCGCGACGGGGAAGGCGCTCGTCGAGCACCCGGACGTGCAGAAGATCGCGTTCACCGGCTCCACGGAAGTCGGACGCATCATCCGCAAGGCGACCGCCGGCAGCGGCAAGAAGCTGACGCTCGAGCTCGGCGGCAAAAGTCCGTTCATCGTGTTCGACGACGCCGATCTCGACAGCGTCGTCGAAGGTGTGGTGGACGCGATCTGGTTCAATCAGGGCCAGGTCTGCTGCGCCGGCTCGCGGCTGCTCGTGCAGGAAGGCGTCGCCGACCGGCTGACGCAGAAGCTCCGGGCGCGCATGGAAAAGCTGCGCGTCGGCTCGCCGCTCGATAAAGCGGTGGACATGGGCGCCATCGTGGCACCAGTCCAGCTCGAGCGCATCCGCGGTCTGGTAGAGAAAGGCGTCGAAGAAGGGGCCAAGATGTGGCAGCCGTCGTGGGCGTGCCCGACCGAAGGCTACTTCTATCCGCCGACGCTGTTCACCGACGTCTCGCCCGCCGCCACGATCGCCCAGATCGAAATCTTCGGCCCCGTCCTCGTCAGCATGACGTTCCGCACACCGAAGGAAGCGGTGGAGCTGGCCAACAACACGCCATACGGTCTCGCGGCGAGCGTGTGGACCGAGAATATCAATCTCGCGCTCGACGTCGCCCCGAAGCTCAAGGCCGGCGTCGTGTGGATCAACTCGACGAATCTGTTCGACGCGGCAGCCGGATTCGGCGGCTACCGGGAGTCTGGCTTCGGTCGAGAGGGTGGGAGAGAGGGGATGTGGGAATACCTGAAGGCGGGATGGGATGAAAAGGCGGGAGATGGGAGAAGGGAGATGTCCGATACGGCGGCGAAATCGACATCCGCACCGGAACGTACATCTCCCATCTCCCTTCTCCCGCCTATTGATAGGACCTACAAGCTCTTCATCGGCGGTAAACAGGCGCGCCCCGATCAGGGCTACTCCCGCAAGATCCTCGGACCGGACGGCCGGGTGCTCGGCGAGGTCGCCGAAGGCAATCGCAAGGACGTGCGCAACGCGGTCGAGGCGGCACACGCGGGCGAAGGGTGGGGACGCGGCAGCGGCCACATGCGCGCCCAGATCCTCTATTTCATCGCCGAGAATCTCGCGACGCGTGCCGACGAGTTCGCGGCGCGGGTGGGACGCCAGGAAGTAGACGCGAGCATCGCCCGACTGTTCACCTACGCCGCGTGGGCCGACAAGTGGGACGGCGCCGTGCACCACACGCCAATTCGCGGGGTTACGCTGGCGATGAACGAGCCGATCGGCGTCCTCGGCATTGCCGCTCCGGATGACGTGCCGCTGCTCGGCTTCGTGTCGCTGATGGCACCGGCGATCGCCGTCGGCAACACCGTCATCGTCGTTCCCTCCGAGTCGCAGCCGATCGCCGCGACCGAGTTCTATACCGTGCTCGAGACGTCCGACGTCCCGGATGGCGTGATCAACGTGATCACCGGCGCGAAGGATCCGCTCGCAAAAGTGCTCGCCGAGCACGACGACGTGGACGGGATGTGGTACTTCGGCAGCGCCGCCGGTCTGAAGGCCGTCGAACTGGCCTCGGCAGCGAACATGAAGCGCACGTGGACGTCGGCGCGCACGCGCGACTGGCTCGATACGCGTCAGGGTGAGGGACGCGAGTTCCTCCGTCGCGCGACGGAAGTAAAGAACATCTGGATTCCTTACGGCGAGTAAGACTCCCCCCGTAATCAACGCGGTGCTGCACCGCGTGAACTACTCCGAGACCGATCAGATGGGCTTCGTCTACCACGCGAACTATCTCATCTGGATGGACATGGCGCGCACAGAGCATTTGCGTGAGCGCGGGATGTCGTATAAGGAACTGGAGGAGCAGGGGACGTATCTCACGGTCACGGACGTGCACGTCCGCTACCGCCAGCCGGCACGCTATGATGATATGATTCGCGTCCGCTGCTGGGTGCGAGACCTGGCCTCGCGGCGGGTAATCTTCGGATACGCGGTGGAGCGGGCGCAGACGGACGAATTGCTCGCCACCGCCGAAACGTCGCTGATCGCGCTGAACAACCAACAATCGCTCTCGCGCCTTCCGGAGCACGTGTGTGAGTTGCTCGAAGCCACGGCAGACCCGGTTCGTCTCTAGCGTCCTGCTGCTGGCGGCGCTGCTCGCGGCCCGGCCGGTGCTCGCGCAGCAAGGCGCCGCCGCCGATGAAACGACCGTGGGTGTGCTCGCCGGGCTGCTCGCGGCTGCTGATGCTCGGCGCTTCGATCTCGCCGCGCTCCGCGAGGGGCTGAGCCACGCGAATCCTGCGGTGCGGCGTCAGGCCGCGCTGGCGGCCGGACGCATCGGCGACGCCGCCGCGATCGACCTCTTACTTCCGGTGCTCAACGATTCGATGCCCACGGTCCAGGCGGCCGTGGCGTTCGCGCTCGGCCTGCTCAAGGACGCACGCGCCATCCCCTTGCTGCTGGAAAAGATCCGCGCCGTGTCGTCGACCGAGCAGGCCGCGCCGCAGCTCGAGGCCGTAACGGCGATCGCCAAGATCGGCGGCGACGCGGGCGCGCGCGCCCTGATCGATATCCTCGCGTCGGGATCGCCAGGCTCCGCGACACCGGTCGTGAACGCCGCACTGCTCGAATCGTGGCGGCTCGGCACCGCTCGCGCCCCTGTCGCGGAGCTGGTGCGCTTCACCGATGCCGTCGACGCGGCGACACGTTGGCGCGCGCTCTTCTCGCTCGCGCGCCTGCGCGCGGCTCCCGGCGCCGCCCCCCTCATTCGGGCGCTCAGCGATCCGGACGCGCAAACGCGCACCGTCGCCGCGCGGGGGATCGGAAAGGCGCTGCTCGACAGCGCGCGCCTTGACCCGCGCGGGGCCGTCGCCGGACTGCGCCGGTTGCTCAATGACCCCGACGCGCATATCCGCATCAATGCGCTGCGCGCGCTCGCGTCGTTCCGTGATTCCACGGTCGCCGGCGCCATCGTGCCGCTCGTCGCGGATCGCGACATCGGCGTCGCGGTGCAGGCCGAGACCACGTTGGGAGTCGTGCGGGGCAGCGCGGCACTCGCGGCCCTACGTCCCCGGCTCACGAGCAGCGTCTTTGCGCTCAAGCGCCAGGCGCTCATTGCCGTGGCGCAGGCCGACAGCAGCACCGGTGTCGCTGCGGCCGTCGCCGTGGGCAACGACGGCGATTGGCGCTGGCGCCTCGTCGCCGCGGAGGCGTTCGACGCCGCCCGCGCGCGCGATCGCTTGGAAGGACAGCTCACCGACCCCGACGGCCGGGTGGTGGCGCGGGCGTTGCAAGCGCTCCAGCGTATCGTGCCCCCCCCGGAGGATTCAGCACTGCTCGCCCGCGCGCGCGTCCTGCTCCGCCATAGCGATCCGGCGGTGCGCAGCGTCGCGGCCGAACTCCTGGCACGCCATCCCACCGAGGACGACGTCGACCTCCTCGTGACTGCATACGACCGTGCCGACCGCGATCCGTTCAACGATGCCCGCCTGTCGGCGGTCTCCGCGCTTGGTGCCATCGCCGCGTCGTCGCCGACCGCCCGCCTCCGTGTCGTGACGCGGTTCGTGTCGGCGACGCCCCGACCCGACGACTATCTCGTGCGGCGCCTCGCCGCCGACACGCTCCCCGACACGCGTGAGGCGTGGGGTCCGGTCCTGCCCATCGCGACCGGTCGCACGCTCGCCGACTATCGCGATGTCGCGCGGCGCTGGTTGGCGCCCGCCCTCGCAGGTACCAACCCGCATGTGATCCTGGAGACGGATCGCGGAACGCTCGATATCGAGCTGCTGGCTGCCGAGGCGCCGCTCACGGTCGCGGTGATCATCGACCTCGTGAATCGCCGCTATTTCGACGGCACGCGCTGGCATCGTGTGGTGCCGAACTTCGTCGTGCAGGACGGCGATCCCCGCGGTGACGGCTGGGGCGGCCCGGGATTCGCGATTCGCGACGAGATCAATCCCGTGCGCTATGAAACGGGCACCGTGGGCATGGCGCTCTCCGGACCGAACACCGGAGGCAGCCAGTATTTCATTACGCATTCCGCGCAGCCGCACCTGGACGGCATCTATACGATCTTTGGTCGTGTCGTCGGCGGCGCGAGCGGCGCTGCGGTGCTGAACGCGATCGGGCAGGGCGATCGCATCCGGAGCATTCATCGATGAAGAGCTGGGCCTGTGCCATCGCGTTGACGCTGGCGTGCGCTTCCTCACTGTCCGGCCAGTACGGCTACTTCGGGCAAAACAAGATTCAATACCGCCGTTTCGATTGGCGCGTGCTGCGCGGCGAGCACGTGGATCTCTACTACTATCCTGAAGAAGAAGAGCTGGGCCGCGTCGCGCTGGCATACGCGGAGGAGAGCTACGACGCGCTCGAGCGGCGCTTCAACCACGCCGTCACCCGGCGCATCCCGCTGATCGTCTACGCGTCCCACAGCGATTTCGAGCAGACCAACATCCTGCCGTTCATTCCGCCTGAAGGCTTGTTGGGTGTGACCGAGTTTTTGAAGCGTCGCGTCGCACTGCCGTTTCGCGGCAGCTACGCCGAATTCCGGCATACGATCCGGCACGAGCTGGTGCACGTCTTCCAGCTGAGCCTCGCGTCACAAACGTTCGGACGGTACCCGCGCTTCCGGCAGGCTGGGGTGCCGCTGTGGTGGAGTGAAGGGTTGGCGGAGTTCTTCTCCGCGGGTGAGGACAGCCGCGACGAGATGGTGCTGCGCGACATGACGATCGCGGGCCGCTTGCCCTCGTTGCCCGACTTGACCTACGCGTACGGCGGGCTGGTCTATCCCGTCGGCGGCAGCATTCACCACTTCCTGGCCGAACGCTACGGCGAGTGGCGCATCCTCGAGCTGTACAGCGACATCTGGAAGTACTCGAGCTTCGACCGCGCGCTTGCCGGCATCTACGGCCGCACGATCGACCAGCTGTCGGACGAATGGCAATACTGGATGCGCCAGCACTACTATCCTGCCGTCACCACCCAGCCACCGCTCGCGATCACGGCGCGCAAGCTCACCGAGCTTGGGATCAAGCCGACGGCGTATCGGCTCCCCGGCGATTCCGCGCCCTCATTCCTCTTCTTCTCACCCGCGAGTGGCTATACCACGATCTACACGCAGACCCTCAGCGGGAGAGGCCGGCGGCAGGTAGTGCAGGGCGAGCGCAACGAGCAGTTCGAATCGTTCCACTTCTTCGAGTCGCGGATCGACGTGAACCCGCACGGCGTCGCGACCTTCAGCAGCAAGTACGCCGAGCGCGACGCGCTGTTTTTCTGGGACTTGCAGAAAGGCAAGGTCGTCGGCCGCTATCAGTTCGCCGAGCTCGTCTCGATTCTCTCCCCGGCCTGGGCGCCTGACGGCAAGAGTGTCGTGTTCAGCGGCCTGTCGGAGTCCGGCTATTCGGATCTCTACCGGCTGTGGCTCGCCGATCCCGGTGACTCGTTGCGTGCCGGGCGCCTCGAGCGCCTTACCTCGGATCGGTACGAAGATCTCGATCCGACCATCAGCCCGGACGGGCGGACCGTCGTCTTTTCGTCCGATCGCACACCCTTCGGCCGGACCGGCGCACATAATCTGTTCGCGCTCGATCTCCCCACCGGCAGGGTCCGCTATCTGACCTACGGCGACTGGCGTGACGAATCCCCGCGCTGGGGCGAAGGCCGCATCTACTTCGCCTCCGACCGCGACGGGACGTTCCAGGTGTATTCGATCGATTCGGCGGGCACGGGGCGGCGCGAGACGCGAACACTCAATGGCGCGTTCGACCCGCAATGGGTGCCGGGCACACAGGGTGGCTTGCTGTTCGGCGGATTTGCCGATCTCAGCTTCAATATCTATGTCGCGCCGCCGCTGCACGACGGGGCCGGCACATTCACGCTCGCCAACGCAGATAGCCTCCCGGCCGCGGCGTGGACGTGGGGGGAGCTGTCGCACCCGCAGTACGCGCGCACCGACGGGGCCCCGTACGAGCGGAAATTCAGTCTCGACTTCGCCGCGGGCGATGCCGCCGTCGCCCCCGGGATCGGCTCGGCGCAGGGCGCGGTCTTCGTGTTCAGCGACCTCCTGTCCGACCACCAGGTCTTCTTCTCGCTGACGTCGTTTCAGAACGCCGGCTTTGGGAGCCTGGTCGATAACATCAGCGGGTCCGTGTTCTACCTGAATCAGTCGCGGCGCATCAACTGGGGCGCCGGGGCGTTCCGCCAGCGCGGCCTGTTCTACGAGGGTGACTTCAATTCGCTGTTCGAAGAACGGTCCTACGGCATGTTCGCGCAGGTCCGGTATCCGCTCACGCGCTTCCGCCGGATCGTGGGCGAGTATCGCCTGGAGCGTTCGGATCGTCTCGACATCCGCACCGACGACGTGACCGAGCCGCGCCGCATCGGCTGGCTGGCGTCGAACTATCTGACGTACGTGAAAGACAACACGCTCTGGCTGCCGACCGGCCCGATCGACGGTGAGCGCTACAATTTCACGACCGGGCTCGTGAACGATCTGAGTCACGGCCGGTTCGACTCGTGGCTCGTGTCGGCGGACTGGCGCAAGTACGTGCGGACGTCGCAGCACAGCGCCGTCGCGCTGCGCATCCAGGGCTACGCCGCGGGCGGCGAGCGGCCGCGGCGCATCAGCATCGCCGGCTCGTGGGGCTTGCGCGGCTATCCGCAGTACGGCTACGTGGCCGGCACGCGCGCCTGGCTCGTGAACGCCGAGTACCGGTTCCCGATTCTCGACTTCCTGACCATCGGTTTCCCATTCGGGGCGGCGCGGTTTCCGGGCGTGCAGGGCGCGCTCTTCGTCGATTACGGGCGCGCGTGGTCGAAGACGACGACGGGCCGCGGCGTCCTCGGTTCGAGCGGACTCGGACTGCGCATGCCGATCGGCCCGCCGCTCGTGTTGCGACTCGACATCGGCTATCGACTTGGAACGACGGATCTCGACGCGTATGGATTGCCGGCGAGCACCCACAATCGTCGGTTCGTCGACTTCTTCTTCGGCTTCAACTATTGACCCGGCGACGCTCTGTTTCCTACATTGCCGCCTGTACGTTGCTCGCGGCGTGCCCGCGTCATCCACCGGCGCCGCTCGTGCCGATGCCCCTGGCACCGGTGAATCGTGACAGCGCGGTGCAGTGGAGCCGGAGGACATTACCGCGCGCGGCTGCGCTGATTCGATTTCGCTGGCGATATCAGGACGAGCGAGTCAAATACGCGGGGCGCGGATCCGTGCGAATCGCGCCGCGCGATTCGCTGCGATTCGACTACGCGGGGCCGTTCAACTGGGGAAGCGGAGCGGCCGTCGTGATCGGCGATTCCGTGCGGTGGGCCGATCCGAAGAAGAACTTTCGATCGCTGGTCCCGGCGATCCCGATGCTCTGGGCGTCATTCGCGATGGTGCGGCCGCCCGCGGACGACGCGAACGTGCTGGGCACGCAGATCGTGGATTCGGTGACGCACCAGCGCCGCGTCGTGTGGCGGTTTGCTCAGGCCGAGGATACGCTCGACTATGTTGTGACCGACAGCGCGGGTCGCGAGTCGATGCTAGAGGCCGAATGGCGGCGGCGGGGAAGAGTGGTAGCGCGGAGCCGTGCCAAGCTCGACGCATTACAGCGGCCCGCGAGTGCGCGCGTCGACTTTCCGGAGGGGCCGGCCAGATTTGAGCTCACGGTTGGTATGGTTGATACCGCGGCGGTCATTCCACCGGCTGTTTGGCGCAGTCCTCATTAGTGCGTCGAGCCTGTGGCTCGCGGGCTGCCCGTATGGATTTCAAGGCGGCACACTCCCCAACGTCAAAACCGTCGCCATCCTGCCGTTCGACAACGACACCCCCGAGCCGCGCCTGACCGCAGAAGTGAGCGAGGCCGTTCGCCAGGCGCTCGAAGGGCGCCTCGGACTGCGCGTGGCGACCGAGGCAACGGCGGACGCGATCGTCCGCGGCCGGGTCGTGCGCTACGATCCCGACGTGCCGCAGAGTGTGCTGGCGGGCGTGGGGCAGGCGACGGTGACGAAACGCAAAGTGCAGATCATCGTCGATGTCGAGATCGTCAACCAGCGTGAAGGCACGACCGTGTGGAAGCGGCAGGGTCTCTCCGTGGACGGCGACTACGCCCCGCCGGCGGAAGCGGACGGCCGTAAAGCCGCGCTCGCCAAGCTCGTGCAGCAGATCGTCGACGGAGCGCAGTCACAATGGTGAGGTTCCTCGCAGCGCGCCGCGGCGCCAGCTCGAGCGGCTGCCTGCTCTCGCTCCTGATCGTCGTCGCGGTGCTGTACTACGGCGTGAACATCGGCGAGGTCTACTTCCGGTACTATCGGCTGCTCGATGAAATGCAGACGGAAACCCGCATCGCGTCCGGACTCGACGATGGGACGATCCGGCGCCGCATCCAGGCCGCGATCGAAGAGATCGGCCTTCCCGATTCCGCGGGGAGCCGCCAGCTCCAGATCCGTCGCACGTCGCAGCCGCGCGAGATCGTCATCGAGACGCGCTACGGCGAATCGGTGTCGCTGCCCTTCTTCAATCACAGCTTCAACTTCCACCCCAGAGCCTCGCAGCCGCTCTGAACACGGCCGCGAAGGTCCGGACGCCCGAGGCCGCCGCAACGTGGCGCGCCACTCAGGGCCGGGTTGTTTTCACCAACGGCGTGTTTGATCTGCTCCATACGGGACACGTCGCACTACTCGAGGCGGCGCGCGCCGAGGGCGACGCCCTCGTCGTCGGGGTCAACAGCGACGCGTCGGCGCGGCGCCTGGGCAAAGGGCCCGACCGGCCCATCGTCGCCGAGGCTGAACGGGCGCGCCTGCTGGCGGCGCTGGCTGCGGTCGATTGCGTGGTGCTGTTCGACGAGGACACGCCGCTCGCGCTGATCCAGCTCCTGCGTCCCGCTGTGCTGGTGAAAGGCGCCGATTACGCGCACGACGCCATCGTCGGCGCGAAGGAAGTGGAAGGGTGGGGGGGCCGGGTTGTGCGCGTGCCGCTCGTCGCGGACAAGTCCACGACGAAGCTGCTCGAGCGGCTGCGGGGCGGATGAAGCTGATCGTCGGCACGCGCAGCCCCGGGAAGACGCGGGAGATTCGCGAGCTGTTTGCCGGCCTGCCGTTTGACGTGTCGTTTCCCGCCGACCGGCTCCTCCAGCCGCTGCCGGAAGAAGCCGATCTCGAGCGCAGCACGAGCTATGTCGAGAATGCGGTCTCCAAGGCGCGATACTACGCGGCGCGCAGCGGCCTGCCGGCGGTATCCGATGACTCCGGCATCGAAGTGGACGCGCTCGGCGGGGCGCCGGGTCCACGCTCCGCGCGCTGGTCGGCGACCGGCACCGATGCCGAAAACAACACCTCGCTGCTCGAGCAGTTGGCGGGTCTCCCGGCTGACAAGCGCACGGCGCATTACCGCTGCATCGTGGCATTTCTCGCGACGCCGAGCAGCGTCCCGGAGATCGTCGAAGCGACGTGCGATGGGGTGATCCTGACGGAGCCGCGCGGCACGGGGGGCTTTGGCTACGATCCGCTGTTCTATTCGGAAGAGCTCCACATGACCTTCGGTGAGGCTCCCCCCGCCGCGAAGCATCGCGTCTCGCACCGCGGCCGGGCCTTTCGCGCCTTGATTGAAGTGCTGTTACGCCGTTCTACGTAGTTGTTGTTTTGTCGTTGTTGTTTTGCAGTTGTTGTTTTGCAGTTTTTGTTTTACGTATTCTTCTTGACGTAGTTATCTTGACGCAGTTTGTTCGACGCCTTTTTTTGACGTCTTCGTTAGTTAGCCGGGGTGTGGCGCAGTCCGGTAGCGCGCCTGGTTTGGGACCAGGAGGTCGCGGGTTCGAATCCCGCCGCCCCGATTCACCCGTCCACCTGCGCTCGCAGGTACTTCTCGTAGCAATCCTCGCAGACGCCGTGGCTGAATCGCGCCGCTGAGCGCTGCTCGACATAGCGCTCCAGCGGGGTCCAGGCGCCGTCGGTGTCGCGAATGCGCTTGCAATAGCTGCACATCGCGAGCAGCCCTTCCAGCGTCATCAGCTCCTCGCGCAAGCCCAGGATGCGCTCGGCGACGTTGAGACGCGCGACCAGCTCTTCGGGGATGATCGGCTTCGTGATGAAATCGTCCACGCCGGCCTGCATCGCCTCGAGAAAGTTCCCCAATCCGGTGCGGATCGTCTGCATCATGAAGTAGGTGTATGGGCCGGGAGGACGCGAGCGGATCTTCCGGCACAGCTCGATGCCGTCCATCGCCGGCATCAGCCAGTCGGAAACGATCACGCGATGGTGGGCGACCAGCCACAATCCCCACGCGTCGACGCCGTTGTCCACCGCCGTGACCTCGTGACCCTGCGCGGTGAGGATTGCGGTCAGCGTCTGTCCGGCGACGGCGTCATCTTCGGCGAGCAGAATTCGCATTATTCCTCCGGCAACGAGGCGCGTTGCTGGCGTAGATAGTCGGTCACCGCGTGGGCGATGGGGCTGACGCGCTCGAAGGTCTCGCGCGCATGTTCGACGTCACCGGCGCGGGCGGTCGTCTCGACGGTCTCGAGCAACCCGGCGAGCTCGCGGGCGCCGATGGTCGCGGCGGCGCCACGGTAGACGTGGGCGGCCTTCGCGATATCGTCGCCCGTCCCGCTTGTGACCGCACCGGCAAGCGCAGCCAGACGATCCGGGGCCTGCCGCACGAACGTGTCTATAATGGAATAGAGCGCCTGCTCCGCGCCCGCTTCGCGCAGCGTCATCCGGAACCCCTCGAGGTCCACCGGCGGCGTGAGCGGTTCGGGAGCCCGCTCGGTGACGGTCCTGGGCTCCGCCGTCCCTTCCACCAGCGCGAACAGCTCGTGCGCCTTGAAAGGCTTGGCGAGGTAGTCCGTCATGCCGTGCGACAGACAGCGCTCGCGCTCGCCCGAGAGGGCGTGTGCCGTCAGGCCGATGATCGGGAGGTCCTTGCCCTTGGGCAGCGCCCGAATCGCGTGCGTGGCCTCGAAGCCGTCCATCTCCGGCATCTGAATGTCCATCAAGACCACGTCGTAGTCGCGCCCGTTCACCGCTTCCACTGCCTCGCGGCCGTTGCTCGAAACGTGGACTTCATGTCCCCGTTTGACCAGCATGGCGACCGCGACTTGCTGATTGACGGGATTGTCTTCCGCGAGCAGCACGCGCAGCGTCGCGCGCGATTCCGCGATCGTGTGTCGGGTCACGACATCCGGCGTTCCCGCTTCCTCCGGCGATCCGGCGAGGACTGTCCCGAGCGCTTCCAGCAGGTCGCTGCGGGACATCGGCTTCGTGAGGTAGCCGCGGATCCCCAGCTCGCGGCATCGCTCGCCGTCGCCACGCTGCCCGGCGGACGTCAACATCAGCAAGTTGGTGCGCTTGATCTTCTTGTCGGCGCGCACCGCGGTCGCGAGCTGGAAGCCGTCCATGTCGGGCATCTGCACGTCGAGGATCGCGAGGTCATAGCGGACACGGCGCAGCGCTTCCAGGCCGTCGGCCGCAGTCGACGCCTCGTCGACGTTGATGCCCTCGGCTGCGAGCATCTCCCGCAGGATGCGCCGGTTCGTCTGATTATCGTCGACGATCAGCATGCGGCGGCCGCCGAGCGCCGCGAGGCCGACGACGCGCGTCGGCGGAGCGGTCCCGACGGGGAGGGCGAGCGAAAACGAGAACTCGCTGCCACGTCCGACCTCGCTTTTCACGGAAAGCTCGCCGCCCATCAGCCGGACCAGGCGCTGCGAGATGGCGAGGCCGAGGCCGGTCCCGCCGTAGCGGCGCGTCATCGTCGAATCGGCCTGCGTGAACTCTTTGAATACCGACGTGGTGTGTTCGGCCGCGATCCCGATGCCGGTGTCCCGCACCGCGAACGTGACCTTGGCAGTGCCGTCGGTCGCGGCGACGTCCACGGATACCACGACCTCGCCTTGCTCGGTGAACTTGATCGCATTGCCGATCAGATTCATGAGCACCTGCCGCAGGCGGGTGGGGTCGCCGCGGACCGCGCGCGGCACGTCGGCCGACACTTCCGCGAGCAGCTCGAGATGCTTTTCGCGCGCCCGCACGGCGAGGAGGCTGGCCGTGGCGTGCACCACTTTCGACACGTCGAACGGGATCGACTCGAGCTCCAGGTGCTCGGCTTCGATCTTGGAGTAGTCGAGGATGTCGTTCAGGATCATCAGCAACGCTTCCGACGACGAGCGGACCAGCTCCAGGGCGCGGCGCTGCTCGGTCGTCAGCTCGGTATCGAGGATCAGCTCCACGAAGCCGAGCACGGCGTTCATCGGCGTGCGGATCTCGTGGCTCATGTTGGCGAGGAAGGCCGAGCGGGCCCGGGCGACGCGTTCGGCGAGGTCGCGGGCGTCGCGCATCACCGCTTCGGCTTGCTTGGCAGCTTCTTCGCTGACCGCGAGGCGCGCAGTCACCTGGAGGTGATCGACGAGTGTCAGGTGCGCGCGTCGCGCCACGATCGCCATTCCCAGGGTGAAGACGGCCACGACGATCGCGGCCGCGAGGTGATGAGCCTGATCGCTCGTGGCCAGCGACACGAAGACGGGGAGAGCGATGCCGGCGAGGAATCCGCGGATGCTCAGAGGATCGGCCGCGAGCGTCGTCAGCGCACTGGCGATGAGGCCGGCCAGGATTACGAGGACGAGGGCGGTGGTCTCGAACGGCACGAGCGGCAGTACCAGTGCGCCGCCCACGCCCCAGGTGATGGCGAGCAGGGTCACGGTGACGCGCACGCCCGTGCGGACGGCCCGCTCGGTCAGCGGTCGGCTTGAGGCGACGTAGATCCACGCACCCCGCACCAGCGCGGTGAACACGACTGCGCCGGCCCAGCCGAGCAGCAGGTCGTGGGGCGCATCGGGCCAGGCGAGCGCAACGACGACGGCGATGAGAATGGGATGTACCCAGACACCGAGCCGGCTCTCGCGCACGAGGCGCTCTCGGAGCAGGCGGGCGAGGTCGGCGCGGATGCGCTCGTCCGTCGCTACGCTGTTCTCCGGTCGCGCCTCGTTGGCCGGCGTGGTCATGGGTGCTACATGCTACGATATGACCGCAAAACGTACTAGGGCGTTTTTGCGGCACGGCGGCGGGCTTGCGGTCCTGCGCTTGGACTTCCCGCGCCGGGAGACGGTCAGTTGAGATCGCGCGACAGGATCAGCTTCAGGGTGATCCTGTCCGACGCGCTGGTCAGTCCGAATCCTATACCGGCCTCGATGTCCACGCCCTTGGTAGTATGGTCGACGACCCCGTAGAGTTGATGGGCCTGCTGATTCCCGGCATAGAACTGGTGCAGTGGTCCGAAATGGTCGTACTCCTCGACGGCCAGTACCCACGTATCGGAGAGATCGCAGCCGACTCGAGTCGCCGGCGCGAAGTCCAGGTTTTTCAGGCCGTCGTATGAGGCGTCGAAAATCGGATTGACGATGATGTCGATCGGAGACAAGTGCCAACCGATGATCGGTCGAATCTCCGAGGTGAAGCGCGTCGGATCCCAATGCCTGGCGTTGTAACTGAATTCGAAATTCACGCCGTAGAAGAACGTACGATCATCCGCGCGCGGTACGGCGAACAGGAGGCGCAGCTTGACGCCATCGACCATCGCGTCGCGATGAGCGTCTCGCGTACCGATACTGTAGAGGGGCAAATAGAGTCCCGCCTCGAACCACGCTGTTACGCCATAGGCCCATTCGGGCACGCCATTCAGCGATTTGTTTGGCACGAACGCGCCGGCAAATGCCGGGGTTGTCAGGCCTTTGGGAGTGAAATTGGTGTGCAGCGTGAGATTGAACTTGCCCCGCGCCGCCAGTCCGCCATCGTACACTTGGATCTCGTCAGTCTGGGCGGAGACCATGTGAGGGACTGCCACAAGCACGAGGACGAGCGGGGCGAGGAGTATCAGAGGAGCGCGCATTTCAGGAAAAAGTAAGGGTGCCGTATATCAGGACGCTAGAACGCGTTAAGTTTGGCATCGCGCGCCCGTAGCTCAGGTGGATAGAGCAGCAGCCTTCTAAGCTGTTGGTCGGAGGTTCGAATCCTCCCGGGCGCACTCTCATGAACCTCCTCCTCGCCGAAGACGACGCCGTCGCGCGCATGACGCTGAGCGCGGTGCTCAGGGGTCTCGGTTACGAGGTGACCGAAGCCGAGCATGGCGGCGAGGCGTGGGCCAACCTCCAGCTCGGCTATTTCCCGATCGTCATTTCCGACTGGCACATGCCCGAAGTCGATGGCCCCGAGCTGTGCCGCCGCCTGCGCGCGCGTGCCACCGACAAGTATTCCTACTTCCTCTTGGTCACGGCGACGGGCGGAAAGAAGCGTTACCTCGAAGGGATGGAGGCGGGCGCTGACGACTTCATCACGAAGCCGATCGACGTGGACGAGCTGCGCGCCCGGCTCAAAGCCGCCGAGCGGATCCTCGGCCTGCGCCAGCACGTGCAGCAGCTCGAGGGCTTGTTACCGATTTGCGCGTACTGCAAACGCATCCGCGATGCATCGGAAAAGTGGGAGTCGATCGAACGCTATGTCGAAGAGCGATCCGAGGCGCAATTCAGTCACGGGTATTGTCCCGACTGTTACGAAAGGTATGTGCGGCCGCAGCTTGAGAAGCCCTAGTCTCGTTACGCTCACGGTGCTGGGGTGCCTTGTTCTACCTGAGTTTTGAACATCGTTCCGGTCGGAAATCCCCCCGCAATGGACCCCCCTCAAGGGGCCGTATCTTCAAATAATTGGCCCCCTTGACTCACCCCGGACCCGCGGCTAGAATCCGCGTCTCTCCGCGAACTTTTTTCGCGGACGCTCTTTGAGAATTGATGATCGAGTGTGTGGAGTGCGGCCCCATTTGAGCGGATGCGTTGTCAGAAGCGCACCGCGAGGGGTTTCATTCTGATTGTGATTCGGACGACAGATGTACCAGTCGTTCGGTGAGCTGTTCGAATTCTCAAAATCATTGGAGAGTTTGATCCTGGCTCAGGACGAACGCTGGCGGCGTGCCTAACACATGTAAGTCGAACGGGGCTCGGGGGGCAACTCTCGAGTTCAGTGGCAGACGGGTGCGTAACACGTGAGAAACTTGTCCATCGGTGGGGGATAGCCGGCCCAACGGCCGGTTAATACCGCGTACGATCGTTTGGGGGCATCCCTGGACGATGAAAGCACCGCAAGGTGCGCCGGCGGAGAGTCTCGCGGCCTATCAGCTAGTTGGCGGGGTAACGGCCCACCAAGGCGACGACGGGTAGCTGGTCTGAGAGGATGGCCAGCCACATTGGGACTGAGACACGGCCCAGACTCCTACGGGAGGCAGCAGTGGGGAATATTGCGCAATGGCCGCAAGGCTGACGCAGCGACGCCGCGTGTGGGATGACGGCCTTCGGGTTGTAAACCACTGTCGGGAGGGACGAATACTCGGCTTCGAATAGGAGCCCGAGGGTGACGGTACCTCCAAAGGAAGCACCGGCTAACTCCGTGCCAGCAGCCGCGGTAATACGGAGGGTGCGAGCGTTGTCCGGAATCACTGGGCGTAAAGGGCGCGTAGGTGGCTCGTTAAGTTGCCGGTGAAATCCCGGGGCTCAACTCCGGGGCTGCCGGTAAGACTGGCGGGCTCGAGCACGGTAGAGGCAGATGGAATTCCCGGTGTAGCGGTGGAATGCGTAGAGATCGGGAAGAACACCAGTGGCGAAGGCGTTCTGCTGGGCCGTTGCTGACACTGAGGCGCGACAGCGTGGGGAGCAAACAGGATTAGATACCCTGGTAGTCCACGCCGTAAACGATGGACACTAGGCGTCGGGGGGAGCGACCCCCTCGGTGCCGTCGCTAACGCAGTAAGTGTCCCGCCTGGGGAGTACGGCCGCAAGGCTGAAACTCAAAGGAATTGACGGGGGCCCGCACAAGCGGTGGAGCATGTGGTTTAATTCGAAGCAACGCGAAGAACCTTACCTGGGCTTGACATGCTGGTGTAAGCCGGTGGAAACATCGGCCCCTCTTCGGAGCGCCAGCACAGGTGCTGCATGGCTGTCGTCAGCTCGTGTCGTGAGATGTTGGGTTAAGTCCCGCAACGAGCGCAACCCTCGCTCCCAGTTGCCAGCGAGTCATGTCGGGGACTCTGGGGGGACTGCCGGCGTTAAGCCGGAGGAAGGTGGGGACGACGTCAAGTCATCACGGCCCTTACGTCCAGGGCGACACACGTGCTACAATGCCTGGTACAGCGCGTCGCGAACTCGCGAGAGGGAGCCAATCGCTAAAAGCCGGGCTAAGTTCGGATTGCAGTCTGCAACTCGACTGCATGAAGCCGGAATCGCTAGTAATCGCGGATCAGCCACGCCGCGGTGAATACGTTCCCGGGCCTTGTACACACCGCCCGTCACGCCATGGAAGCCGGAGGGACCCGAAACCGGTGGGCCAACCGCAAGGGGGCAGCCGTCTAAGGTCAAGTCGGTGACTGGGGCGAAGTCGTAACAAGGTAGCCGTAGGGGAACCTGCGGCTGGATCACCTCCTTTCTGGAGCGCCGAGTAACTGCGCGGCTTGCCGCGCGACGAAAGGCCTCGAGAGTCGCCCGCACTTTCCACACTCGATCATTGATTGCCATCAGCCATCAGCCGTCAGCCATCAGTTGCTGACGGCCGATGGCTGAACGCTGATGGCCGATTTTTTTGCTCTTTGAAAACTGACGAGTGCGTGGTGTAGTGGTGTTAGGGAATCACACCGAGTAGAGAACTACGAGATCAAGCGTGTAAGGGCGCACGGTGGATGCCTTGGCACAGGGAGGCGACGAAGGACGTGGTAAGCTGCGATAAGCCTGGGGGAGCTGCAAACAAGCTGTGATCCCAGGATCTCCGAATGGGGCAACCCCATCGGTCGCAAGACCGATGATCGCGCGCAAGCGCGAGGCAAACCCGGGGAACTGAAACATCTCAGTACCCGGAGGAAGAGAAAGCAACCGCGATCCCCTTAGTAGCGGCGAGCGAACGGGGGCCAGCCCAAACCAGTCGTGCTTGCACGGCTGGGGTTGTGGGACCGCGACATGGGAGCACGATGCCAAACCGAAGCGGCCTGGAACGGCCCGCCAGAGACGGTGACAGCCCGGTAGGTCTACGCATACGGCCCCTAGCGGCATCCCGAGTAACGCGGGACACGTGTAATCCTGCGTGAAACCGGGGGGACCACCCTCCAAGGCTAAACACTCCCCTGTGACCGATAGTGCACTAGTACCGTGAGGGAAAGGTGAAAAGTACGCCAGGTGGCGAGTGAAACAGATCCTGAAACCGTGTGCCTACAAGCGGTCGAAGCGAGCGGCGGACTTCGGTTCGTTGTCTCGTGACGGCGTGCCTTTTGCATTATGACGCAGCGAGTTACTGCTCACGCGCAGCTTAAGGCCCTCAGGGCCGGAGGCAGAGCGAAAGCGAGTCTGAATAGGGCGACCAGGTGCGTGGGCGTAGACCCGAAGCCGTGGCGATCTACCCAGGAGCAGGTTGAAGCCGCCGTAACAGGCGGTGGAGGACCGAACCGTTGTGGGTTGAAAACCGCTCGGATGACTTCTGGGTAGGGGTGAAAGGCCAATCAAGCTCGGAGATAGCTGGTTCTCCCCGAAACATATTTAGGTATGGCCTCGGGAAATGAGTCCGCAGGAGGTAGAGCACTGGATGGGTCCGGGAGCCGAATAGGCT
>Ga0209056_10000255_pt1 | contig 59686 bp, 58 predicted proteins | sample GraSoiAngelo_114_FD_185876 | JGI IMG/M metagenome (GOLD analysis project Ga0209056, IMG submission 185876) | Grasslands soil microbial communities from the Angelo Coastal Reserve, California, USA - 14_0903_13_40cm (SPAdes) (version 2) | ecosystem: Environmental > Terrestrial > Soil > Grasslands...
GCATTTCGCAGCAAAATTTTTCCAGATCAAGCGACTTATATTCAGACGAAATATGCCGGACCGTGGACACGGTGCTCTGCACCACGAAGACATCCGCGCCAGATTCTTGTGCAATCCTGCCAAACTCGGCGGCGCGCTGAGGAATCGAACTGACTGCCGCGACCACGCCGGCATCTTTGATCTGGCGTACGCGCGCCGCGATGAGGTCCTCCTGGACGGGTTCTTGGTAAATTCGTTGCAGCAGCGCTGTAACCTCGGATTTGTTGGCTTCGACGATTTTTTGCAGAACTTCCTGCGGGTTCTTGTAACGGGTCTGCACTCCTTCAAGGTTCAGAACGGCCAAGCCGCCCAGTTTGTTCATCGCGACGGCGAAACCCACATCGACCACTCCATCCATCGCGCTGGCGAGGATGGGAATTTTCAGTTCCAGCGGCTCAGCGTTTTTGCGCGGCAATCGGAACGTGATATCGACTTCATTCGGGTTAATCGTCACGCGCCCGGGTACGAGGGCGATCTCGTCGAAGCCGTAGGTCACCCGCGCTTTGCGGTTTCGGCCTATCCACATTCCCATGTCTAAATGTTCTCCATCCTGAATCGTTCGTTTAAACTTCCGCAGTGCGGGCACCGGGGAAGCAGCGCGTCCGTTCGATCTTCAAATTCAAACGCGCAAATCACACAACGCAACCGGTGCTGCAGGGCCCGTCGCTCTCGCCGCCGGCGGTTCCATTCTCCAACTATCCAGAATAGAAACACCCCCGCAAGAAAAAGCAGCAGATAAATGGTGACAAGAGCGGCAAGACTGACGCGGATCACGGCGTAACGCTGGCTGCCGACGCTTTCTGCGGGCGCGCGATATCGTTGCCCCATTGGAGCGCCGCGGTTCCCCAAACGAGGAATGAGTCGGCGTTGCCGGCGCTTGCAGCGGTTCGCGGAAAACGGCAACGCACAACGTACAGGCGGGCTTGTTCGTCCAACGCCGGATCACCCGACGAGTTTATCGGCAAACAATAGCGAACTTCGCCCAGCGCGTTTACGGCGACCCGAAAGCGAATCGTTTGAGGCATTTCTTCGTTGGACGCGACGAAACTCGGCTCCGGCAAAGCCGGCGCGCCGAGAGCACTGAGTTCCTTTGAAAATGAAATCGACGTTTTGGCAACGCTGACGGGGGCGGTGGTTTTCTGACGGGCAAGCCGAACCGCGCCTGGCGGCTGGTAGCTTGGGATTCGCAGATCGCGCTCCAGCGGCGGAATGTCCTTCAAAGCCGGCTCGACTGCGGCGTAGGATGGCACATGCTCAGTCTTTGGCAGTGCGCGCAGCATTGTTTCTGGCGGACGATGAGTTGTGAAAGCAAGCGCGGGATCTTCCGCATCAATCCAGCGAAGCAGCGTCCGGCCTTCTTCAGAATCGGACGTGACGAATTCGACGCGGGCTGGCGGCGGCAGAAGCGCAACCGTTGGCGGATAAACAATTTGAAAAATGTAGAAACCGAGAGCGTGCGCCATGAATGAAAGCACCAAAAAGAGTGCGATCGCCAGTTTTTGCCGCCGAGGTGGGTCCCAGGTAAAGAGAAGCGGTTCGGCTGCGCTTTCGATGCCGAGGCTGTTCATCGTGGCGGAGTCGCAGCCAGCGCAACCGAAGTGATCCCGTGTTCAAGCGCGGCATTGGTTACTGCGGCGACGGTTTCGTAGGAAGTGGAGCGATCGGCCTTGATAATGATCGATTGCTCCTTGCGCTTGGCTTCATCCAGTAATGGGCCCAGTTGCTCGATGGCGACTCGCTGGTCCTGGAAATAAATCGCCGGAACTGCGCCGCCGGTGATGCTGATGATTTGCTGATTGGTCTGCGGGCCGAGCGTAAACCGTGAGAACGGCATCGCAATGGAGATGCCGTGTTGCAGGATGAAATTCGAGCTCAGCAACAGGAAGAAAACGAGCAGGAAAGCCACGTCCACCAGCGCAATGAGGACTACCCACGCAAAATTGTACGTTGTTGTTCGGGTGAGTTTCACGTGGGCGCTAATGAGTTGCTAACCACGAACGACTATCAATGCCGAAATCCGAATGACAAATGACGAAGCTCGAATGACGAAAAAGGGATGAAAGCCTTCATCTCTGTTCGGGTTTCGTCATTAGGATTTCCTTCGTCATTCGACATTCGTGCTTCGTCATTGTTATAGATCCTGGCGTGCTTCGATCTCGCGTGCCGTTTCGTCCGGTTGTTGAAAGCTGATGATGCCACTGATGGGGCGGCTTTCAGTTAGCATGTGGACCACCTCAATCCCGGCGCGTTCCATGTCGTGCAGCATCGTGTTCACGCGCGAAGAGAGATAACTGTAAGCGACAAAAGTGACCGTGGCCACCACGAGGCCTGCCGCAGTGGTCAGCAAACTCTTATAAACACCGCTGGAAAGCTCTGTCACGGTCGCATAACCGCCGCTTGAAGCGATGGTCCCGAAGGCGTCGATCATTCCCGCAACAGTCCCAAGTAATCCAAGCAACGGCGTCAGAAAAGCGATGGTCGCCAGCACGGGAAGAAAGCGCTCCAGTTTCGGCACTTCGAGCTGCGCGGCTTCCTGCACAATGTCGCGCAATTCCGCGCGCGGCGCGTCGTGCCGGATAATCGCCGCATGAATCACCCGCGCGACCGGGCCCGGCGTGCCGGCGGATTCATGCAGCGCTTCGGCGAAATTGCGCCGGCGAATCAGATTCGACAGACCCTTCAAAAATTCGCCCACATGAATCGTTGCGCGATGAAAATAAAAGAGGCGCTCGGCAAAAACAGCTATCGCGATGATGCTGCAGCCCAGAATCGGCCACATCAACAATCCGCCCTTTTGGATGTAATCAATCACGCCGGTTTTTCTAACGCTCTTTCTCGGCTGTGGCAAGCCAGGATCGAGCGCGTCGCTTGCACCTATCGCGGTCGTTTCTCGCGGGGTTTTGGCGAAGGGGATGGGCGGGTGGCAGCGGCACTCGTGCGGCCGACTAATTTGCCGGATGCGTCGAAGACGGAATAACCGGTCTGTTTTCCGGATGAATCGTAGCTGTAAACGATCTTGTGCTGGAGCGCGCCGTCTGCTCCGCTTTGGGTTTCTTCCAGGATGCGGCCTGCGTCATCATACTTGTAGCGAGTCCTAAGCCGGATGCGGCCGTCGGATCCGGAAATTTCTGCGCTGAAAAAACGCCCGGCGTCATCGAGTTCATAACGAATCGTCTGGCGAAGTTTTCCGTCTGGATCGGTGGTGGTCGCCACTGCCTTGTGCTGTGCGTTATCGAAATTGTAAACCGTACGTGAACCATCGGGGTGCATCGAGACGGTGACTCGCACAGCGTCACTCGGAGCTTGCTCCGGAGACTGGCCGAATCCGATTGCGGCGTCGCAAATGAGAAGAGCACACGGGATCGCGAGACTGAGCCGGGAAAATTTCATGATTTGAGGAGCTTACGGTTGAGGTGGTCGGGCGCAAATGAAGCAAAAATTTTTATTGACCAGCTGCCTTGGAGGTGGTTAAAGGTGGGGTCAAGTGGAGCAAAATGGACTACCGCTCCACGCGACGAATGGACGCTGATCCCCAACCCGAACGCTTCTATGCCGGAGACTTCCGGCATTCCATCGACGACAAGAATCGAATCACGATTCCCTCGCGCTGGCGACGCGATCGCCCCGAGGACTTCATTCTTTTGCCCGAGGCAACGCATCAATTTCTGCTGGTCATGTCGCCAAAGGAGTTTGCGAGAATGAGTTCGACCGCGGAGAACAACCAGAGCGTTTCGGCGCGTGATCGCCGGATTTTTCTGCGCCACCTGCATTCCCGCGCCCAGCACGCTTCCGCGGACCGGCAAGGCCGCCTGGTTTTGCCCGAAGAACTTTGCCGAAAGGTTGGATTGAAAGATGAAGTTGCGCTCGTGGGCAACCGCGGCCGCTTTGAGATTTGGAATTTGCAACGTTGGAAGCGGGCGCACGAAGAGGAAACGGCCACTTACCAGCACGTGGCCAGCGTAATCGGATTATAAGCGGATGTTATCCCAAAACGACACCAACACACTGCGATGCGAGCGCGTTGATCCGCCGAGTGGCGAAGAGGAGGCGCATGCGGTGGAGGACTTTGCATACCACCGTCCGGTTCTGCAAAGAGAAGTGCTGGAGCTGCTCCAGCCAAAACCGGGTTCGCTCATTGTGGATGGAACATGCGGAGGCGGCGGCCATACCGAGGCGCTCCTGGAAAGCGGCGCGGATGTTCTGGGCCTGGATCAGGATCCTGATGCAGTGCAGCACGTGAGTGAGCGACTGGCGCATTTCGGGCGGCGCCTCATTGTGCGGCAGGGGAATTTCCGGCATGCAGCTTCCGTTCTCGACGAGCTTGGCATTCGCCGCATTGGCGGCGCGCTTCTGGACCTGGGTGTCTCTTCCCGGCAACTCGAAAAGGCAGAGCGCGGGTTCAGCTTTGTGCGAAACGGTCCTCTCGACATGCGCATGGATCCGCGAACCACGCTGACTGCTGCCAAGATTGTAAACGAGTACGACGAAGAGGAATTGACCCGCCTGTTTCGCGAATTGGGTGAAGAGCCCGCGGCGCGCCGGATCGCGAGCCTGATCGTAAAAATGCGCAAGACGGCGCCGATTCGCGAAACACTGCCGCTGGCACGCGCGATCGAAAAGCTGGTCGGCCGCCACGGCCGCCAGCATCCGGCCACGCAGGTTTTTCAAGCGCTGCGGATGGAAGTGAACGATGAGCTGGGCGCACTTGAAGAAGGACTCCGCGTTTTAACTGCGCGGCTGGCGCCCGGCGGGCGCATCGCGGTGATCACTTTTCACTCATTGGAGGACCGGATCGTGAAGAATTTTTTCCGCGATCACAGCCGGGAATGGCTGGACAAACCCGAGTGGCCAGCGCCGCAGCGCAACCCCGATTACGACCTTACACTGGTGACGCCGAAACCGGCAGAGCCGAGCGAGGAGGAACAACGCGCCAACCCGCGCTCCCGGAGCGCAAAGTTGCGCGTAGCCGAGAAGATTTAAATGCACCGTTCGCGTCAAAGAAAATGTAATGCGGTAAACGCGGCCTCGCTGGCGCGCTGGATTGTGATGACGGCGTTTCTGGCGCTGGCCGGATTGAGCTACGTTTATCTGACGCTGCAACTCTATTACATGGGCGAGCGCAGAAAGGCGGTCGAGAACGAGCTGGCCGCGCTGCGGACGCAAAATGACATCGCCAGCGCGCAAATCGCTGCCTTGACGTCGCGCTCGGCGTTGCAACGCCGATTAAAGGAGGGCTACCTGAAAATGGTCCCGATTTCAGAAGCACGCATCGTGCGCCTGACGATTCCCGCGCGATCAGCAGACGAAGACGTCATCCAACCCGTAGCCAATCCTCTGGCGCAACATGAATCTAAATAGCCCAAGCCGTTGTGCGCTGGTCTGTGCCGCTTTCATCGGGCTCTTCAGCATCTTTTCATTTCGTTTGATTTACCTCCAAGCGATCAAGCACGACGAATACGCCGGGCTGGCCGCGGAAAAACACGTTTACAAACAAATTATTCATGCCGAGCGCGGCACGATTCTGGATACGAACAACGAGGTTCTGGCGCACAATGTTCCTGTGGAAACGGTGGTGGCCGATGCCATGCACATTAACAATCGGCAAGCGACCGTTGAGCTCGTGAGCAAAGAGTTGGACATCCCGCCGGAGCAACTCGCGGAAAAATTAAACAGCGATCGCCGCTACATCGTAGTCAAGCGGGAAGTGCCCGCCGCCGGGGCAAACGCGCTGCGCGAAAAACTTCGCGCCGCCAATTTGCGGGGAATCTATTTCGAGCACGACGCCACGCGCCTCTACCCAAATGGCTCGATGCTTTGCCACGTGATCGGGTTTACCGATTTCGATCACCACGGTATCCAAGGCGTGGAAGCCTCGATGGAGGAATATCTGCATGGGCAGGACGGTTACCGTTTCATCGAGCATAATCGGGCCGGCCAGGAGATCGTGCCTTATCGCGGGCAGGAGCGCGCACCGCGTGACGGTTACCAGGTGCATCTGACCGTCGATCTCGGTTTGCAGAGCATAGTCGAGGACGAAATCGACGCGGCGGTGAAGGAGTATTCTCCGCAAAAAGCCACCATTATTCTCATGCGTCCGCAGACGGGCGAAATCCTGGCGATGGCCAACCGGCCAGAGTTTGATTTAAATCTCCGCTCCGACGCAAAGCCCGAACAAATGAAAAACCGGGCCATCATCGACATGATGGAACCAGGCTCGACTTTCAAGATTGTAGCCGCCGCTGCCGCTCTGAACGAGCGCAAAGTGCAACCAGAGTCGGAGCTCTTTTGTGAGAACGGCCTCTGGAATTTCGGCGGCGCCCCTCTGCACGATCACCGCGCTTTTTCGTATCTGAGCGTGCGCGACATTCTGATCAAGTCGAGCAATATCGGAGCAGCCAAACTTGCGCTCAGTGTGGGCGAAGAAAAGTTTTACGAATACATTCGGCGTTTTGGATTTGGCGAGCGCACGGGAATCGAGCTGCCAGGCGAAATCAATGGACTGATTCGGCCTCCGCGATCGTGGAGCAAAATCTCAATCACACGTATCCCGATGGGACATGAGGTTGGGGTCACGCCACTGCAGATGACTGCGGCCATGGCAACGATTGCTAACGACGGGAAGTTGATCATGCCGCGTGTCGTGAAATCGATCACCACATCGGACGGCAAAGTCATCAGCTCACTTTCGCCGGTGGTTTTGCGCCAGGTCATTTCTCGCGAAACCGCCAGAGAAATCGCGGACGCGCTGCGCGGCGTGGTGAGCGATCAGGGGACTGCCGCCGCGGCAGCAGTGCCCGGCTTTACCATTGCCGGAAAAACCGGAACCGCGCAGAAAGTTGATCCGCGAGGCGGATATGAGCATGGAAAGTACGTCGTTTCTTTCGTTGGCTATCTGCCCGCCGAGCATCCTGAGTTTGTCGGATTGGTGACGCTGGACGATGCGCACACGAAGGACCCGCACTTGAATTACGGCGGGCTGGTCGCCGGACCGATTTTTTCCCGCGTGGCAGAGAAAGCTGCCCGCTACCTTGATCTTGAGCCGCATGAGGAGATTCGCAAAGCGATTCCCGTACAGCGAGTCGAAAAACCGGCGCCGGCAAAGCGAGTCCGCAAGAATGCGCCGGCCGAACGAATCGCCTTAACCAATGCCGCACGCCATTGAAGACCTCGCTCCTGTCCGCCGCAGCGAATCCGTCTCGGGGCGGAGATGTTAACGCCTCATGCAGCTCAAGACTCTTCTCACCGCTACTCCAGTTCGCCAGGTCATCGGGCCAGTTGATCGCCCGGTAGAAAAGATCGCGTATGACTCGCGCCGTGTGCAAAGGAACAGCATGTTCGTGGCGTTGCGGGGCGAGAAGACGGATGGCCATCAGTTCATCGGGCACGCCATCGAAAAAGGGGCGTCGGTGATCGTTGCCGAACGCGAGGAGAAAAATTCGCGCGTCACTTGTCTGGTTGTTGAGAACACACGGACCGCGCTTGCGGATCTTTCTGCGACGTTTTATGGGCACCCGGCGCGCAAATTAAAACTGGCAGGCGTCACCGGCACAAACGGCAAAACCACGACGACCTTTCTCATCAAGCACATGTGCGAAAGCGCCGGCTTGCGTTGCGGCTTGGTTGGGACGGTGCGCTACGAGATCGGCGAGCGGATTTTACCTGCCATCCGCACCACGCCCGAATCGCTCGATTTACAGGAGTTGCTGGCGCAGATCGCTAATGCTGGTTGCAAGGCGGCGGCGATGGAAGTCTCGTCGCACGCGCTGGCTCAGGACCGCACACGCGGCCTCGAATGGGACGTCGCCGTCTTTACCAATCTTACTCAGGACCATCTCGATTTTCATGGCACAATGGAGAACTATTTCGACGCGAAGGTGAAACTCTTCACAGGGCTCGCGACCCAGGAACCAAAGGGGAAACCGGTGGCAATCGTGAATATCGACGACCGATATGGGCAGCAACTGCTCGACAAAATCGACAAACGCCTGGCGGTCGTGACTTACGGAATGGGAATGCGCGCGGATTTCCGCGCTTCAAATTATCGCGCTGAATTCACAGGGACGTCCTATCAACTGGATGCTCGCGGCAAAAGTTACCTCATTCGGCTTCCGTTAATTGGGCGATTCAACGTGGCAAACTCCGTCGCCGCGCTGGCTGCGGCCAATGCTTTGGGAATTAACTTGCGAACCGCGGTGTTTAGTCTCGCCAAGTCACCGCAGGTGCCCGGGCGCCTCGAATTAGTCCCGGCCAAGCGGCAATTTCAAGTGTTCGTCGATTACGCGCACACGCCGGACGCGCTCGGGAATGTTCTGAAAACTCTGCGGGAACTGGAGCCCCATCGGTTAATTGCCGTTTTTGGCTGCGGCGGCGACCGCGACCGGCAAAAACGTCCATTGATGGCGGAGATGGCCGATCGGCTCGCCGATTATTCCATCATCACTTCGGATAATCCGCGCAAGGAAGACCCGAACGCGATTGTCGCGGAGATCGAAAAAGGATTTCGCTCGAATCATTACGAAAAAATTGTCGATCGCACGAAGGCAATCAACCGCGCGGTTGCGCTCGCCCGGCCTCGCGACATTGTGTTGATCGCAGGCAAGGGGCACGAAAATTATCAGGAGTTCGCAGATTACACGATCCCGTTCGATGACATCCAGGTCGCGCGCCGCGCGATCGAAGACCATCCCATCGAGTTTTAGCCATGAATCCGCTTATGCTTTCTCAAGTCGCGCAGTTTGCTGGAGCTTCCCTCTCATCGGGCGAGGGGACTGTGGTGATTGAGAAGGTAAGCACAGATTCGCGTACGATTAAGCGCGGGGAATTATTTGTCGCGTTGCGCGGTGAAAATTTTGACGGCCACAATTTCGTTGAGTCGGCCGCGAAATCCGGCGCGGCTGGGGCAATCGTCGAGTCAAACTGGAAAGGGAATGTGCCGAAGAATTTCGCGCTTATCCGGGCGAAAGACACTTTACAAGCATATCAGCAGCTCGCCGCCAATTACCGGCGATCGCTTACGCTAAAGGTGCTCGCCATTACAGGAAGCAACGGCAAGACGAGCACGAAAGATTTCGTTGCATCGGTTCTCTCGCGAAAATTTCGCGTCACTAAGACCGAAGGCAATTTCAATAATCATGTTGGCCTGCCGCGCACGATTTTGGAAGCGACTTCGAAGGATGAAGTGGCCGTTTGGGAAATCGGGATGAACCATCCTGGCGAGATCGCTGCGCTCTCGCAGATCGCCGCGCCCGATGCGGCGATCATCACCAATATCGGCATCGCGCACATCGAATTCATGGGCTCGCGCGAAGCCATCGCGAAAGAAAAAGGCGCGCTGACGGAAGCGGTGGGCCCTGAAGGAACAGTGATTCTGAATGCCGACGATCCGTTCAGCGAAGAAATTGCCGCACACGCGCGCGCGAAAGTGATGTTTGCCGGAACGATTGGCGGAACCGTGCGGGCGATCGAAATTCGCCAGAGCGCCGATGGATCCGAGTTTACGATTCTGGAAAGCGCGCATCGTTGCCGTGCGCAGCTTCCAGTTCCCGGTTTGCACATGGTGCAGAACGCGTTGCTCGCTGTCGCTGCTGGCCGGGCATTTGGGTTATCGATCGAAGAATGCGCCGCCGGTCTCGCGACTGCGCCGCTGACTAAAGCGCGTTTGCAGATTAAGGAAATCGCCGGCGTGCAATTTCTGGATGACAGCTACAACGCGAATCCAGATTCGATGAAAGCAGCATTGCGAACCTTGGTCGAGCTCGACGCCGATGGAAAACGGATCGCTGTGCTCGGGGAAATGCGCGAATTGGGCGATGAATCGGAGCGCGGCCACCGCGAAGTAGGCGAAACCGCCGCGACGCTCGGCGTGGATCATCTGATCACGATCGGCGACACAGCAAAAGTGATTGCGCAGGGCGCCCGCGCCGCCGGCATGGAAAAAGTTTCCGCTGTCCAATCGACCGGCGAAGCTGCGGAGTTGTTAGGCGAAATCGCGGCGCCAGGCGACCTCGTACTCATCAAGGGCAGTCGCCTCGCCCGGACGGAGGATGTGATCGAGCAGTTCGGCATTCAGCATTCGCCTGCCACGCCGAATCCCGGCGTTGGCGGGTCATTCGTCATTTCCCCATGATGTACTACCTTCATCACCTCAGTAGGCACTTCATCGGGTTCAACGTTTTCCTTTATGTCACCTTCCGAGCCATTGCCGCAGCGATCACCGCGTTCCTTGGCACGCTCATTTTTGGGAACTTTATCATTCGAAAACTGATCGCGCTGAAACTCGGGCAACCGATCCGTGGTGCGGCAGAAGTTCACCGTCTTGCCGAGCTTCATGGCGGCAAACAGGGCACGCCCACCATGGGCGGCGCCTTGGTTATCGGGGCCGTTTTTGTGTCGAGTCTTCTCTGGGCGCGTCCGGACAACCGTTTCGTCTGGCTCGCCTTGTTCAGCATGCTCTATCTGGGTGCGCTGGGGTTCGCCGATGATTACCTTAAAGTGACCAAGAAGAAATCCGACGGGATCAGCGGCCGGATCAAATTGCTTTTTCAGATCGCGCTTGCTGCGGTTGTCACAGCCTTTTTTCTCACCAGTCCGTTGCTGGAAGTGCAGGCACGCGCTCTCTACGTGCCTTTCGTCAAAGCGCCCGTCATCGCCAACATGAGCTGGTTTACATTCGTATTTTTTGCGCTCGTGATCGTCGGTACGTCGAATGCCGTTAATCTTACTGACGGCTTGGACGGCCTTGCCGCTGGTTGCACAATCACGGTGGCGTTTGATTACGCATTGTTGGCTTACGCGGCCGGCAATTTCCGTATCGCGGAATATTTGCAGGTCCCATTTTATTCATTTGCCGGGGAGCTCACGGTGGTTTGCGCCGCGCTGGTTGGAGCGGGACTGGGTTTTCTTTGGTTCAACTGTTACCCGGCCAGAGTTTTCATGGGAGACACCGGATCGCTGGCGATCGGCGGGATGATGGGCGTAGTCGCCATCTGTTGTAAGCAGGAGCTGCTTTTGGTTGTGGTCGGTGGCGTTTTCGTGATCGAGGCCGTCTCAGTGATTTTGCAGGTGCTGAGCTTCAAACTGACGGGCAAACGCATTTTCGTCATGTCGCCGCTTCATCATCATTTCGAATTAAGCGGCTGGAACGAGAGCACGGTGATCGTTCGCTTCTGGATTCTCTCGATCATCTTCGCCTTGCTTGGCCTGGCGACACTAAAACTGAGATGAATAACGGGCGCTACAAGAATCAAAACGTCGCCGTGCTTGGCGCGGGCCTGAGCGGGAGTGCCGCGGCGTTACTGCTCAGTTCCGAAGGCGCACAGGTCACGGTGCTCGACAGCGCCGAGGAGAAGGATTTGCTCAAATCAACCCTGGACAATCTGCAGGCGCACGGTGTCCGCGTAGTTTGCGGACCTGCCGCCGATCAAGATTCATCTGCGTATCAGTGGGCTGTATTGAGTCCGGGCATTGATCCGGTGTCTCCATTGGCGCGCAATTTTTCCTCGCGCGGAATCGAAATGATCGGTGAACTCGAGTTGGGCTGGCGCTCCTGTGAAATCCCGGTGATCGCCGTCACCGGCACCAACGGAAAAACCACAACGACCGAAATGCTGGCGCAGATGTTGAATGCCTGCGGCCAGCGAACGATCGCCTGCGGGAACATCGGCAAACCGCTTTCCGAGGTCGCGCGCGAAAAGCAGCGATTCGATGTGCTCACGGTGGAAGTGAGCTCGTTCCAACTGGAAGCGACCGGCACTTTTCACCCGTCCATCAGCGTCTGGCTCAATTTCGCTCCGGACCATCTCGATCGTTACCGATCCGTGGCTGAGTATCGCGCGGCGAAGCTGCGCATTTTCGAAAATCAAACCGAATCGGATATAGCAGTAGTAAACGCCATCGAAAAATTTCCCGCGATTCGCCCGCGCAAGATCACCTTTAGCGCTTACACGAATCGAGCCGATTTCCGCGTCTCGGAAGGCGCAATCGTTTATCACAACGAACCCGTCTTGCGGCTGGCGGATAGTGAGCTCCGCGGACTGCATAACATCGAGAATTTAATGGCGACGCTTGCCGCCGGCATGGCGCGCGGTTTGTCGTTTCAGGACATGACGCCGCCGTTGTGCGCGTATGAGCCGCGTCCGCACCGGTGCGAATTTGTGCGCGAGGTAGATGGCGTCGAATACGTCAACGACTCCAAAGCGACGAACCTCGACGCAATGGACAAAGCGCTGCGCGCGCAAAGCAAACCAGTCATCCTGATCGCCGGCGGCAAGGATAAAGGATTCAATTTCGATCCACTGCGATCCATTGTGAAGGAAAAGGTCAGATCGGCGATTTTGATCGGCGAAATGGCCGAGAGCATCCGGCGTTCGTGGGACGGCGCGGTCCAATGCGAAATCGCAAACTCACTCGCGAATGCGGTCGAACGCTCGCACGCCAATGCAAGGCCAGGCGACGTGGTCCTGTTCTCTCCCGGCACGTCGTCCTTTGACATGTTCAAAAGCTATGCCGACCGCGGTGACCAATTTCGCGCGCTCGTGCAGGCCCTGCCCGCAGCGTCTTCGCGCCGCGATGCGGGCGCGGCCCTGCCCAAAACAAACCGATGAAAATCCCGCGACTCTTTAAACCGAAGAAACTCCTGGCAGCGACTGCGCGTCGCGCGTCGGCTGCATCTGCGGGGATGGAGTTTGAAAGGATCCCGGAACCAAACATGAAGTTGTCGCGGGCACTGCTAATCGTTTTGCTTTTACACGTCGTTGCCGTGTCGGGGATCATCGCGTTCAACGCGATCAAGACGCGGGAGAGTTCCTTTGTGCCGGCAACACCAGCGGCAGATACGGAAGAACACAAGCCAGCTGACACAGCGGGAACGGCAAGTCATCCTGACGTTGCAAAGCCGCGGAGCGCAGCATCACAAAAGGAGAATGCGTCGCGCAGTGAAGTGAAACCTGCACATTCTCCTTCGAGGAATGAACATGCGAAAACGCTTCTCTCTTCTTCCGGCAAAACCTACGTCGTGAAAAAGGGCGATAATCCTGTCACGATCGCAAAGAAGCTGAAAGTCTCTTACGACGATTTGATTGCGCTGAATCATATTGAAGACCCGCGCAAATTGCAGATCGGGGAAAAGCTTTTAATTCCCGCGAAAGCCGCAACACCAAATGACAAGAAAAAGAAAAGATAAATTCCAATCTCGAATGCTCGAGCGCGGACCGGCCGGCAGCCATCGCGTCGATGGATCCGGTCATGTCGAGCGAAGTCGAGACATCCCGCGGCGGTACCTGAGAGCTGTGCCGCGGGATTCCTCGACTCCGCTCGGAATGACGCTACCAACATATCTTCCATCCGACCATGCATCGTAAGAGCGCCTACATCCTTTTTCTCGCAGTGCTGGGACTGCTTGTGATCGGCATCGTAATGCTTTTCAGCACCAGCGCGTACGCGCGCGACAGTCATGGCGACGTTTATTTTTTCATCAAACGCCAAGCAACGTGGGTAGGGATTGGACTTGTGCTCTGCATTTTCGCCGCGCTGATGGATTACCATTTTTGGCAGCGGACGTGGTGGCTTTGGTTCGCGCTGGCGCTGGGTGCTTTGGTGCTTTGCTACGTTCCGCACATCGGCCTGCGCATCAACGGATCGCGCCGGTGGATCGGTCTGGGCCCGCTTACCTTTCAGCCATCGGAACTGGGAAAGCTGGCCGCAATCTTTTTTCTCGCGGCCTGGTTTGCGCGGCGCGAAAAACCGAATGGCAACATTTTTTCTGGGTTCATTCTTCCGCTATCGATCATCAGTCTGCCGGCTGCGCTTGTGCTGGGCGAAGTCGATCTGGGAACCACGGCTTTGATCGGAGCAACGGCGTTTGTGGTGATGTTCGTCGCCGGCACGAATTTGATATGGCTCGGGGGCGTAGCGTTGGCGGGGCTGAGCGCTCTTCTGATCATCGCCACTCAAATCTCCGAGCGCATGGGGCGGCTTTCTGCTTTTCTTCACCCGCAAAATTACAAGGAGGATGCCGGCTTGCAGCAGATGCAGGCTTTGATTGCCTGGGGCAGCGGCGGAATGGACGGGCTTGGCCTGGGCAATGGCCGGCAGAAGATGCTTTATCTGCCGTATGCGCACACCGATTTTATTTTTCCCATCATCGGTGAAGAGCTTGGTCTGCGATTTAGTCTGCTGGTGGTTTTTTTATTCGTGGTGATAATTGTTTGCGGGATCATGATTGCGCTGCACGCCAGGGACCGTTTTGGGCTGCTGCTGGGTTGCGGCGTTGTTTCGCTCCTGGCCTTGCAGGCTGCGGTCAACATCGGCGTGACCACCTCGCTTTTGCCTAACAAAGGGCTGCCACTGCCTTTTATCAGCTATGGAGGGTCGAACTTGGTAGCGTGCATGTTCGGGATCGGTTTGCTGCTCAACATTTATCGGCAGGGCATTATTGAGCCGCCGCAGGTAAAACACGCTACCATGCACGCCAGAGTAACACGTCGAATTTAGTGGAGCAGAAGTCGAACATGAATGCCGTGATCGCATGCGGAGGGACCGGCGGACATCTTTTCCCCGGGATCGCCGTAGCGGAAGTGCTGCGCGATCGCGGGCACGAGGTGATGCTCTTAGTGTCTGAAAAGGAGATTGACGCGCTGGCGCTTTCCGGGCGCACAAATTTCCAAATCGAAAGATTGCCGACCGTCGGGCTGCCTTCGCCGTTTTCTCCGGCGTTCTTTGGTTTTACGCGCCGCTTTTTGGAAAGCTTGTCACTTTGCCGATCGCTCTATCGCAAGTTCAAGCCTCACGTTGTCCTCGGCATGGGCGGATTCACTTCCACCGCGCCGGTGTTGGCCGGACGGATACGGGGCATTGCCACGTTCATTCACGAATCAAACGCTGTGCCGGGCAAAGCGAACCGGCTGACGGCGCGCATGGTGAACGCGGTTATGCTCGGATTCAAGGAATGCGCGCGCTTTTTTCCAAAAGTGGATACTGAAGTTACCGGCACACCGGTGCGGACAGAACTAGTGCATTTGAATCGGGCGGTCGCGCGTCAAAAACTCGGACTGCGAGAGGACGTTCCCACGTTGCTGGTGATGGGCGGCAGTCAGGGCGCGAGCGGAATTAATCAGGCGCTGATCAGATCGCTGCCATTTTTGCAAGGCGTGCAGCTCCAGGTGATTCATCTTTCCGGCCCGCGAGACGAACGCCTGGTTGCCGATAACTATCGCCGTGAAAATGTCCCCGCTTACATCGCCGCTTTTTATCATCGAATGGAAGAAGTTTATAGCGCTGCCGATCTGGTTGTCGCGCGAGCAGGCGCGGCCAGTCTGGCGGAGTTTGCCGCATTTTCATTGCCCGGCATTTTGATCCCATTTCCGTACGCCACTGACGATCATCAAACGCGCAACGCAGAAATCTATGCTGGCGCCGAGGCTGCAGTTCTTCTCAAGGAATCAGAGATTTCCGGCGAATTGCTCGCGCGCAAAATTCGCGAGCTGATCGAAAACCCGCAGCTGATGCAACAAATGGCTACGAATTGTTCGCGCCTGGCGCCGAAAGACGCAGCCGGCCGGGTGGTGAACACGATGGAAAAATACACGACTCATGAACCTCGCGTCTGAAGAAACCGCCGCGCCCGCGGAGGTTGATCGCGAAGAATTTGGGAGCTGCACTGTGTCGCTTGATCTGCCGCGGTTCCTGACTCGTGAGCAGCATCGGATCCATCTCGTTGGTGTGGCGGGAAGCGGCATGAGTGGTCTCGCCGCGCTGTTAATCGAGCTCGGACATGCAGTGAGCGGCTCAGACAAGGTCAGTACGACCGAGACGGAGCGATTGCAGCGGCTCGGCCTGCGGTTCCATGGGCAGCATCGCCCGCAGCATGCTGACGCCGCGGAGCTGGTTGTTTTTTCCTCCGCAATCAAAAGCGATAATCCAATTCTCGTGAGCGCGCGTGATTTGGGAAAACCGCTCGTCCGCCGGGCGGAAGCGCTGGCGGCAATCATGCGCGAGAAGCGCGGCATTGTCATCGCGGGAATGCACGGCAAAACAACCAGCTCAGCAATGACCGCCCACGTCTTGCGCGAAGGCGGACTGCATCCCTCGCATTATGTCGGCGCCGAAATTCCGATTCTCGGAACCAACGCGCACTGGGACGCGCGCGGCGAATATTTCGTGGCCGAAGGCGACGAAAGCGACGGCACGCTACGTTGTTTTCATCCCGAGCACTCCCTCATTCTGAACATCGAGGAAGAGCATCTCGATTTTTATCCCGATCTTGCGGCGATCGAAAAAGTCTTTGCACAACTGATCGACCAAACGCGTGGAACCGTCCTCTATAACGTTGATGATTCCAACACCGCGCGATTATGTGCGAAGCGCAACCGCGCCGTTTCCTACGGATTTTCCGAACAGGCCGATTACCGCGGCGGCGAAATCGAGTTGCGGGATTTTGCTTCGTCTTTTTGCGTGTATCGGCGCGGCGGAAAACTCGGACAAACGAGTCTCAACGTTCCCGGAGAACACAATGTGCACAACGCTCTTGGGGTGATTGCGCTTGCTTCAGAGCTGGGAATTCCGTTCGAAAAAGTCGCGGTTTGCCTTCGCAGATTTGAACACGCGCGTCGCCGGTTTGAGATCAAATATGCAAGTGATCGGTTTTTGCTTGTCGATGATTACGCCCATCACCCGACGGAAATCCGCGCCACGCTCAAGACGGCGAAAGCGATTCAGCGCCGGCGCCTGGTGACGATGTTTCAGCCCCACCGCTTTTCACGAACCAAAGCGATGTGCCGCGAATTTGGCAGCGCGTTCGACGACGCCGACCGGGTCGTGATCGCGGATGTGTATCCTGCCAGCGAAACGCCGATTCCTGGAATCAGCGGCCAGACGATTGTCGACGAGGTCGCGGGACACGGGCATCACAGCGTCAGTTATCAGCCGCGTCTGGAATGGGTGCATCGCGACGTGGGGAACATGCTGGAGTCCGGGGATCTCGTTTTGAGCTTGGGCGCCGGCAATATCCACGAGCAATTGGAGATTCTCGCTGCTGATCTGGTGATCGCAGAGAAATTAAGGTTAATCGTGGGCGAGGCGGGTGAAGTCCGGCTTTACGAGCCGCTCTCGAAGCATACCACGCTCCGCGTAGGCGGCCCGGCGCAATTTTGGGTCGAGCCACGCACCGAGAAGGCCTTCGCGGAACTCATTCGCTTTTGCCGGAGTGAAAACCTGTCGCTTTTCGCAATGGGTCGCGGGTCGAATCTTTTTGTTCGGGATGGCGGCATCCGCGGCGTGGTGGTTCATCCGTGGGGCGGCGATTTCGGCAAAATCGAAATCAACGGCTGCGAGATTACCGCGGGCGCAGGCGTGAAGTTGCGGGAAATCGCTTATGCGGCGCGCGCGGCAAATCTCGGCGGTCTCGAATGGATGGAGGGAATCCCGGGCGCAGTCGGCGGCGGGTTGCGCATGAACGCCGGTGCGATGGGCGCGCAGACGTTCGAGAGTGTGACGCGCATTCGTTATCTCGATGCGGAAGGAAATCCGCATGTCAAAAATCGAGATGAGCTTGAGGTTTTTTATCGCCGATTTCCGTTGCTTGAGAAAAATTTTGCGATCTCGGCGACATTCCGCGCACAGCCGGCCGAGCGCACGGAAATCGATCGCCGGTTGCGCGAATCACAGGAGAAACGCCGCACTACACAGCCAATCGCCAAGAGCGCAGGCTGCATTTTCAAAAATCCGGTAAGCATTCCGGCCGGAAAACTGGTGGATGAATTGGGACTGAAAAACTCAAGCGTCGGAAAGGCGCGCGTGTCGGAAGTCCACGGCAATTTCATTGTAAACGATGGCGGCGCGACCGCGGCAGAGATGCTCGAGCTGATCGAAATGATCAAGGCAACGGCGCGGAAAAAGCGCGGAATCGAATTGGAGACCGAAGTGGAAATCGTGGGAGAACCGGAATGAAAAACACTCGCCGTCACGGAATCGAGGCATGACAAATTTGCCAAAGAAAATCGCGGTCTTGATGGGAGGCCCCGGCTCCGAGCGCGAGGTTTCGCTCGCAACGGGGCGCGGAGTGTCGAAGGCGCTCGGCTCGTTAGGCGCGGCGGTGGTGGAAGTCGATGTGCGAGATGAGGACTTCCAATTACCCAACGATGTCGAGCTCGCGTTCATTACCATTCACGGCACGTTCGGCGAGGACGGCCGACTCCAGCGAATTTTGGAACGCCGCGGCATCGCTTACACCGGTGAAGGCGTGATTGGAAGCGAGACCGCTTTCGATAAAATTCGGTCGAAACAAAAATTTCAGGAACACGGCGTATCGACTCCGCCGTGGGAAGTGATTCATCCCGGGCAGCAACCAACGCTTCCGTTACCGATCGTCGTGAAGCCGCCACGCGAAGGATCAACGGTCGGCGTCGTGATCGTGAAGAGTGAAAACGAAATCGAATCTGCGATTGCCGAAGCCGCAAAGTACGGCCGCGAATTGTTGATAGAAAAATTTGTGCCTGGCCGGGAATTGACGATAAGCATCCTCGGTGACAACGCCTTGCCCATTCTCGAAATAATTCCCAAGGGCGGCTTTTACGATTTCAACAACAAGTATCCCTTTCTCAATCCGCAGGCGGGCGGCGGAGCAGAGCATGTCTGTCCGGCAAAAATCGATGCCGCGAGAACAAAGGAGATTCAGGACCTGGCGCTGCGCGCATTTCAGGCAGCCGGTCTTCAGGTGTACGGGCGCGTGGACGCGATTTTGTCCGAGGACGGGCAGCCGTTCATTCTGGAGATTAACACTATTCCTGGAATGACCGAGGCAAGCCTGCTGCCCGAGGCTGCTGCGGCAGCCGGCATTGGCTACCCTGATCTTTGCGCCCGGATCATCGCGCTTTCCCGCGCCAGAACAGAAGGAAGCCGGCGATGAGTTTTGGCCAAAGAACTTCCCGTGCGCGCAATCGGCGAGCCTCCAATGTGCATCGCCGGCGTCAGCAGCATCTGCTGGACGTGAAGGTCCGCTCGCGCAGGGCGACGCAGCATCGCATCCGAAGGGTGATGGGTGTTCTCTCCAGAATGGTTCTGCCCGCGGCGTTGTTGGCCGCCGTTTACACGGGCGGGCGCGAGGCTGCGCGGCGCCTCTTCTTCGAGAATCCAGATTATCAACTGAAGACAATCGAATTGCAGACCGACGGCACGCTGCAACGTGACCAGGTGTTAAAAGCGGCCAATCTTCACGAGGGCGACAACATTTTCAGTGTGAACCTCGCGCGTGTGCACGATCACATCCAACAGCTGCCTCAGACCGACGAAGTTCAAGTGGTGCGCAAGTTGCCGGGCGAAATCGATATTCGCATTGTGGAACGAAAGCCGGTCGCCTGGATCACCAGCGAAAAAGAAATTTCCGATCCATTTGCGTCGGACGCTGCGTTTTTAGTTGGCCCGCGGGGTGTTTTGATGCAAGAAAAGAAGTTGTTGCCCGAATACCTGGGACTGCCGCTGATTGTGGGATGCCGGAGCGAATCGCTCGAGGCGGGAAAAGTCGTCGAATCGCTTGAAGCAAAAACAGCGCTGGAATTGCTGCGTCTATGCGCGCGCAGCCTTTTGCAAACGCGCTTTCAGATTCGCGAGATCGACGTGTCGAACGGTTATTGCCTGCTGGTGACGGACAAAAATCACGCGCGCGTAACGTTTGGATTTAACGATCTGCCAACACAATTGCGGCGCCTGGAACAATTTCTTAGTTATTGCGATGATACAAAACAGGAGCTCGGCACAGTAAACCTGCTGGTGCAACGAAACATTCCAGTGACTTTCGCCCAGCCCCCGGCGGCGATCATTAACGATACCATCGAGCCGGCTGTGGAGCCGCGGATCATGAAGGCAATCCCAGTGCATGCGCCTGATCAAGGCGCGCCGCCTGCCCGCAAATCACGCGCCGGTTCCACGCCGTTTCCCAAGGCAATTCCCAGCAAACAAAAGAAAACGGGTTAGCAACGATGGCGAACAACAACTTGATGGTTGGTCTTGAGATTGGCACCTCGAAAATCTGCGTGGTTGTCGGCGAAGGCCGCACCGATGGCACGCTCAAAATCCTCGGGGTCGGCCAGGCGCCATCGCGCGGCGTCCGCAAAGGGGAGATCGTCGATTTTGAAACTGCCATGAAATGCGTGCACGAAGCGGTGGTCGATGCAGAACAGAAAAGCGATGTCATGATCCGGAGCGTTTACGTTGCCGTCGCCGGATCGCATCTGCAAAGTTTTAACAATCGCGGATGCGTCATTCTTCCCGAGGACCGCGATGAAATTGATGAGCAGGATGTCGAAGACGTAAAAATCAATGCGCGCGAGGTGAGCATTCCAGCGCAGAACGCATTCCTTCATTCTCTCATTCAACATTATCACGTCGATGGGCAAGAGGGCGTGCTGAGTCCGGCGGGCATGTTCGGCCAAAAACTGGAAGCCGATTTTCACATCATTCACGGTGTGCGCACGCGCATTCAAAACACGATTCGATGTGTGAAGGAACTGCCGCTGGACGTGGAAGATGTTGTTTTCAGCGGGCTGGCCTCTGCGCAGGTGGTGCTCACGCAGCATCAAAAGGATCTCGGCGCGCTGGTAATCGATATGGGCGGCGGCACCACCGATTATGTCTTGTACGCAGACGGCGTGGTGAGACAAAGCGGTTGCCTCGCCGTGGGCGGAGACCACATCACCAACGATATCTCCATGGGTCTGCGCATCCCGATGGCGCGCGCGGAGAAACTAAAGATCGAAGAGGGCAGCTGCATCCTCGGCAATTGTCTCCCGGGCGAAATGATTTTGCTCAAGGACGATTCCGGTTTTGCCGGTAAAGAGATCGAGCGTGAGACGCTGAACACGATCATTTACCTGCGACTGCGCGAAGCGCTCGAGCTGCTCAAACGCAGGCTGGACGAGGAAACGTATCTCAACTATGTCGGCGCTGGCATTTTCATCACTGGCGGATGCAGTCTTCTCAATGGCATCGATCATCTCGCCTCGGAGATTTTCGAACTGCCTGCATACCTGGCGCACGCGCAGAGCACGTCGGGCATCACCTCTGCGGTGGAAAACCCTCAGTTCGCCACAGTGATCGGCTTGGTCAAGTTCGCGCAGGTGATGCACTCGGATCGGCCGCCACGCGGCTTGGGCCGCATCTTTGGAAAGCTTTTAGGCGGAATGCGATGAAGGCGAAGCACCAAGCCCCAACATCCAAGCTCCAGAGAAATTCCAAGCATCAACATCCGAAAAGCGCAAAATCACGCCGCGTGGGCTTTGAGTATTCGGACGCTGCTGACAAAACATGGGTTTTAAAAGAAGAGAGTCCAGACAGAGAACAAGCACCTAAACATCCATTCGATTTAGAAGAGCGCACGGCGCGGTTTGGCGAAACAATGGTGCGCTTTTCGAGAAGCTCCAACGTCCAGAATAATATCAGGAGATCAAGACGTGGTGGGCCAATGATTTGGAAATTTGGGCTTCGCGATTCTCTGGATGTTGGAGATTGGAGCTTGGTGGTTAGTAATCGCAGTAGCAGTAACACAGCGCGCTAAAGAAGGAAGAACATGATTCAGCTTAATAAAAATTACACTCTCCCTGATCGTTTGGCAGACTTTATTCCGATAAAAATTGTAAGCGTCGGCGGCGCCGGGTTGAATGCGCTCGACCGCATCGTGCTCGATGGCCTCGAGAGAGCGGACGTGGTTGCAATCAATACTGACGTGCAATCCCTCACCAGTGCCGTAGCACCCCATAAAGTACAGCTCGGGCGAAGTGTCACCCGCGGTTTGGGCGCAGGAGGCGATCCGGAACTTGGTTATGAGGCAGCCGTGGAATCGGCTGAAGAAATTCGCCAGGCGCTCGCCGATGCGCGGGCGATTTTCGTTTGTGCCGGACTCGGTGGCGGCACCGGCTCGGGTGCGACGCCCTACGTAGCGCAACTGGCCCGCGAAGCCGGCGCGCTGGTGATTGCTTTTGTCACTCTTCCATTCGCATTTGAGGGAAGACGCCGCAACGCGCAGGCGCGAGAGGCGCTGGCACGGCTCAACGAAGTTGTCCACGCGGTGATCTGTTTCGAGAACGATCGAATGGGCGAACTGACCCCGCCACACGCCGGAATTCATCAAGCCTTTGCCATGGCCGATATCACGATCAGCCAGAGCGTCCGCTCGATCGTGAGCCTGATTCAGCGGCCGGGATTCATTCGCATCGGTTTCGACGATTTACTTTCGGCGCTGCGCTCCCGCAACGGCCGCTGCTTGTTTGGCTATGGCGAATCCGATTCGGACAATCGCGCGCATGAGGCTCTGACGCAGGCGCTCAAAAATCCCCTAATGGATCGCGGCCGGATACTCTCGGATGCGACAAACGTGCTGGTGCAGGTGGCAGGCGGGCCTGGCATGACGCTCTCTGAGGTCGAAATCCTCATGCGGGAACTGTGCCGTCACGTGAGCGATCAAACGCAGATTCTCTTCGGCGCCGCCGTGGACGGACGACTGGGAGACCGATTGAGCGTGACCATCATCAGTTCGCTCGCCGCGGAAGAGGAGTCAGTTTCAAGGCCTCGGGAGCCTGGCATATCAAGCAGCGCGTCAGCAGCACCGGCAGTTATGGAGCAGCACGAGCCTATTCAAGCAAAGATTGAGATCCAACCCGAAGAGATTGTCATCGAACCCGCGCCGCCCGAGGAAGACACTCCATTTGAAGAGCCGACTATGGCCGAAGCGCCACCGGCCGCAATACCCCCGCAGGGCATACCGAAGCACGTCATGAGCAGGGCACCGGAGAAATCGTTTGCGGGAAACGAGGAAAAAGCACCGGCTGAGAAATCTGTTCAGGCGAAACAGGAAATCTTGCAGTTCGAACCGGTGACGCGCGGCCGCTTTGAAAAAAGCGAGCCGACCATCGTCGAAGGTGAAGACCTCGATGTGCCGACGTTTCTGCGAAAAAACATCAAGGTGAAGTAACTCAGGCATCTTGTCCGCCAGTCGGACGGACTCGTCCGTAGGCGAGCCTGACACGTCGAGCAGGCTTCCAGCCTGCGTCTCCTGCGGGCAGGATGCCCGCTTGACAGGACAGGCTGGAAGCCTGTGTTACTTCATCAACACGAGCACCGCGCTGGTCATGCCGATCATGCCGACGCGAATAGTCGGCTCTAGAACGGTCGCGAACTTGCTCGAGTGCAGGCTGGGCAATTGTTTGCCTTCTTTTTTGTATTCGGCGATTTTTGCCGGGTCCACTGCGCCAATCCAGAAATCAACCGCTGGAATGGAGTGATCCGGCAGGCTATATTCGGAAAAATCCTCACCACCCATCGTGGGATCGACCATCTCGACGTTCTCGTTGCCTAACGACTTTTTCCAAACAGCGACAAGCCGCTTCGTGAGTTCGGGATTGTTGTAAGTCGCAGGCGCAACTAGATCTTTGGACACGCTTACAATCGGAGCCAGGTCGGGCGGTATTCCAGCGGCTGCCGCGCAGCCTTTTGCAATCTGATCGATGTCTGCCAGCACGCGCTCGCGGACGTTAGGCTTGTACGTGCGCACCGTAACCTGCATCTTCACTTCATCGGGAAATAATGTTGTGTTTGGTTCCTCCGTGGATTGATCCCAGTGTAATAACAATCGGATCGAGCGGATTATTTTCCCGGCTTACAATGGTCTGCCACGCGTTGATGATTTCCGCTGCGAGGACGATCGGGTCCTGCGGTTCGCTCTTCATATCCGGATAATTCCGGATGACTGTGAATGTCCTTTGTAAATCGTGAGCAAAGACGGCAGCTCCGTGTCAGCCAGCGATTGTGGCGTTTGCTGCGCCGCAAGTTTCGATGTCGCGCCGATGAGTAGCAACGAGATTAGAAGGCGCGTGTGCATGCACGCTTATAGCGGATGGCGCCACTGAGTGCACGAGACGCTTGATTGTGCGCCGATTTACGTCTAACAACAGCAACCATGCGCAGGCAGATCAAATCCGCTGCTTCATTACCAGGAGGCATCGAAGTGCTCGGCCACGTCACGCCCGCGTTTGGGGAGGTTCTCACCCCAGATGCACTCGCCTTTGTAGCGAAGCTTCATCGAACGGTCCGGGATGAGCGGGCGAAATGTCTGGCGCGTCGACAGGATCGGCAACGCGCGCTCGACGCCGGCGGTTCGCTCGATTTCTTGGCAGAGACGAAACACATCCGCGAAAGCAACTGGACTTGCGCGCCGATTCCGCCCGACCTTCGCGATCGCCGCGTCGAGATCACCGGGCCGACCGATCGCAAGATGATCATCAACGCGCTCAACTCTGGCGCAAAAGTGTACATGGCCGATTTCGAAGACGCGAACTCGCCCAGGTGGCGAAACATGGTCGAAGGCCAATTGAATTTGCGCGACGCCGTGCGGCGCACGATCACGTTTGCCAACCCCGAGGGTAAAGAGTACCGACTCGGAGAAAAACTCGCTGTGTTGCTGGTGCGGCCGCGAGGATGGCATTTGCCGGAAAAACATTTGCTCGTGGACGGTGAACCGGTTGCGGGCGGGCTATTCGATTTCGGCCTGTTCTTTTTTCACAACGCGCACGAACTGATTGCGCGCGGCACGGGTCCCTATTTTTATTTGCCGAAGATCGAGAGTCATCTCGAAGCGCGTATCTGGAATGACGTATTCAATCTCGCGCAGGACGAGTGCGACATTCCGCGCGGCACGATTCGCGCCACGGTCCTTATCGAGACGATTCCGGCTGCATTCGAAATGGACGAGATCCTCTACGAATTGCGCGAGCACTCAGCCGGCCTTAACTGCGGTCGCTGGGATTACATTTTTTCCTGCATCAAACGGTTCCGGAACAGACCGGACTTCATCCTGGCCGACCGCGCGCTGATTACAATGACGACGCATTTCATGCATTCGTATTCGTTGCTCTGTATCAAGACGTGCCACCGGCGGAACACGTTCGCGATGGGGGGGATGGCGGCGCAGATCCCGGTAAAGAACCATCCGGCAGCGAATGACGAAGCGTTTGCAAAGGTGCGCGCCGACAAAGAACGCGAAGCTCGCGACGGGCACGACGGCACATGGGTCGCGCATCCGGGCATGGTGCAACTGGCGACGGAGGCATTCGATGCGGTGATGCCTCAGCCGAACCAGATCGATCGGAAACGCGATGATGTCGATATTACTCCCAAGGACTTGCTCGCATTTGGTCCTAAAGAACCGATAACGGAAATGGGACTTCGCACAAACGTCAGCGTGGGCGTACAATATCTTGAAGCGTGGCTGCGCGGCCACGGCGCAGTACCGCTGTTCAATTTGATGGAGGACGCGGCCACGGCGGAGATTTCCCGCGCGCAAGTGTGGCAATGGATTCGCCATCGGCGCGGCGTGCTGAACGACAGACGGAAAGTCACGAAGGAATTTTTTCGCGCCGTGTTAGATGAGGAATTATCGAAGGTAAAACGCTTCGATCACGACAAGTTCGACAGCGCTCGCGATCTGTTCGACAGCATCACGACTGCCGACGAGTTCGCGGAATTTTTGACTCTTCCCGGTTATGAATGCCTCGACTGATGAAGGGCGGATGGCGGGTTTCCGGCCACCGAGTCGCTGGCAAGGTGTCCAGCGCATGTATTCGCCGTCCGACGTGGCCCGGTTGCAGGGCAGCGTCGTTCCCGAGCACACGTTTGCGCGGCGCGGCGCGGAAAATTTGTGGAATCTCCTTCACACCGAACCGTTCGTAGCCGCGCTTGGAGCGGCCACCGGTCAGCAAGCGGTGCAACAAGTCCGCGCCGGCTTGAAAGCGATTTACGTGAGCGGCTGGCAGGTGGCGGCGGATGCAAACGTAACCGGTCAAACGTATCCCGATCAAAGTTTGTATCCGGCGAATAGCGTCCCTGCCCTAGTGAAGCGGATCAATCAAGCGCTCCAGCGCGCCGACCAAATCGAGCATGCCGAGAATAAGAGCGACTCGCCCTCGGAAAGCTCCAGCGAAGCAAGCATCGACTGGTTTGTCCCGATTGTTGCCGATGCCGAAGCCGGATTCGGCGGGACTCTTAACGTTTTCGAATTAGTAAAAGCAATCATCGAAGCCGGCGCAGCCGCGGTTCATCTTGAAGACCAGCTCGCGAGCGAAAAAAAATGCGGTCACATGGGCGGCAAAGTTCTCGTGCCGACGCGCACCGCGATTTCGAACCTCACCGCTGCGCGACTTGCGGCCGATGTGTCGAACGTCCCGACGATTCTGATCGCGCGCACGGATGCGGGCAGCGCGGCACTTCTCACCAGCGATGTCGATCCACGGGACTGTGAGTTCCTCACCGGCGAACGATCACCCGAAGGATTGTTCCGCGTCCGCTGCGGCATCGATCAAGCGATTGCACGCGCGCTGTGTTACGCGCCATTTGTCGATCTGCTTTGGTTTGAAACGTCAACGCCCGATTTACTTGAGGCGAAAAAGTTCGCCGACGCCGTCCACGAACAATTCCCAGGCAAACTGCTCGCCTACAACTGTTCGCCTTCCTTCAATTGGAAGGCGAAACTCGACAGCGCGGCGATCGCGAAATTTCAGCGCGAGCTCGGCGCCATGGGCTACAAGTTTCAGTTCGTCACGCTCGCCGGCTTTCACACTCTCAACTACAGCATGTTCATGCTCGCGCGCGCGTATCGCGACCGCGGAGTGGCCGCGTATGCGGAATTGCAGGAAGCGGAATTCGTCGCGGAGAAGCGCGGCTACACCGCCACGAAACATCAGCACGAGGTCGGCGCCGGTTATTTCGACGAAGTCGCGCGCGTGATCGCCGGAGGCGAATGCTCAACCACCGCGCTCGCCGGCTCGACCGAAGCAGAGCAGTTCCGGTGAATCCCCTGCTTTTGCCGGTCTCCCCTCCATTAACGGATAGTCGGCTGGCCGCGCTTTGCGCCGAGGAAATTTGCACTGCGTTTCGCCGATACGAGCACGGTTTCGACGCGATCACGCGACGCGCGCGCGAGCGCTTTTTAGCACGCGATTGGCGCGGCAGTTTCGATGACGCCGCGGAGCGGCTGCGTGTTTACTCGCAGACGCTCGACGAAATCGTCCCCCGCATTGTCGATCTTATGCAAGATCGATTGTATGAGCGGCAAATCTGGAGCGCCATCAAAGCGGTGTATTCATCGCTCGTCTGCCGGCTTGTGCGATGGGAAATCGCGGAGAGTTTTTTTAATTCATTAACGCGCCGGGTGTTTGCGACCGAAGGTATCGATCAGGCGATCGAATTTGTGGACAGCGATTTCGATACTCCGCCGCAAAACGGGATCCAAGATATTCGTCGCAGTTATTCCGGCCGCGATTTGCGCGAGTTGATCTGCCAACTGCTCACCAACGACGACGCTGGATTTGCGCGTTGGCGCTGGAATGACTTGGAACGCGCCGCCGGAATCGCTGCCGAACGGATCCAAAAGATGTTGCCTCCATCAGAGGAATACAGGATCGAGACTGTTGCCACCGTTTTCTATCGCGCACGCGGCGCGTACATCGTCGGCGCCGTGCAATCGAATAAGTCAACAATTTCAATCGCATTTTGTCTACGGCATCCGGACGAGCGCGGAATCATGCTCGATGCGCTCCTGCACGGCGAAGCCGATCTGGCAATTCTGTTTTCCTATACGCGCGCATATTTTCGCGTGGAAGCGCCGTCGTCATTCGAGCTAGTTCGGCGTTTGCGCGACTTGATGCCGAATAAACGGCTGGCGGATCTTTACAACGCGACCGGATTCAATCGACATGCCAAGACTGAATTCTACCGCGATTTTGTTCGGCATCTTCAGAATTCGACTGATCAGTTCGTTCCGACCGAAGGCGCACGCGGCATGGTGATGCTCGTCTTCACGCTGCCGAGCTACGATGCGGTTTTCAAAGTGATCCGCGACCATTCCGAGCCGCCGAAGGAGAACGATCGCGCCGATGTGATGCGGCGTTACCGGATCGTTTTCGAGCACGATCGCGCCGGACGGCTGGTGGAAGCACACGAATTCGAGCATCTGCGAATCAGACGCGAGCGATTCGATCCGACGCTGCTGAGACAACTGCTCAGCGAAGCGCGCGAGACTGTCAGGGTCGACAATCAGGGTGTGATCATCAACCACGCATACGTTGAACGACGCGTCCGGCCATTGAATATTTTTCTGGCCGAGGCGCAGGATGATTCCGCGATCTCGGCGACATGCGACTACGCGCAAGCCATCAAGGATCTTGCCGCTTCGAACATTTTCCCCGGCGATCTGCTCACCAAAAATTTCGGGCTCACGCGCCGCCGTCGCGTGGTGTTCTATGATTACGATGAACTCTGTTTTTTGACGGAGTGCAATTTTCGCGATCTGCCGCAGCCGAAAACCTACGACGAAGAACTCGCCGCTGAGCCATGGTTTACTGTGCATGACAACGACATTTTCCCCGAGGAATTCCTGAACTTTCTCGCCTTCCCGCAAGCTGCTCGCAAAGTCTTGCTGGATCAACATGGCGAACTGTTTCGTCCTGATTTTTGGCGCGCAATCCAACAGAAGCTGCGCGCGGGCGAGCTGCCGGAGATTTTTCCTTACACGCAGGAACGCCGGCTGGCGGTTTGAAAATTTGTCATTCTGATCTGAGTTGAGGAATCTCGATTTTGGTTCAGTAGGAGATGTCTCAACTTCGCTCGATGCGACGGAATGTTGTAACCATGGAATTTGAAAAGAACACGATGCTCTTTGGCGTTGATCCCACGCCGAGGATCGTCGCGATCGAGCTGGGCGAAACGGGCACCGTGCGCGTGCATCGCCGGGAAACAGACGGATCCACGATGACCGATGTTGAACTCTTCCATCCATTTGTTTGGTGCGACGCGGACGTTGTCGATCTCGGCATTGACGCAGAAAAGCTGGCGGGTGATCTCAAATACGGCTGGCTAGTGACGGTCGATAGCTGGAAAGAACTGATCGCGCTGCGCAACGGATTGAAAAATGCCGGGCGCGATTTCTTCGCGTTTACCGATCCGGTGCAGCATTATCTAACCGCCACGGGTCGCACATTGTTCAAAGATCTGGCGTTCGAGGAATTAAAGCGAATGCAAGTCGAGGCCCTTGTAGTCGCGACAAGTCGGGATGACCCCGGCCGGGACGATCACATCATGAGCATCGCGCTCTCGGATAACACCGGGTGGCAAGAGCTGCTTGTCGTCGATCCAGACAATATCGAGGAATCCGAGCGCGCCTCGCTCAAGCGCCTGACGAGCTTGATCAGCGAGCGCGATCCGGACGTCATCGAAGGCCACAATTTATTTCGTGTGCACCTGCCGCTGATCGTTGCACGCGCGAAGAAACTGAAGACCAAACTCGATTGGGGACGCAGCGGGGGTTTTCTTCGCTCCCGTCCTTCGCGGCTCCAGATCGCTGAGAAGACTATCGATTACCCTAAGTTCTCCATCGATGGCCGGCACTTTGTCGATACGTTCTTGCTCGCGCAATTCTATGATGTCGGGATGCGTTCCCTGGCGGGATTCGAACGGATCGATGTCGCCCGGCATTTCGATCTGTGCGAGGACGAAGAAATCTCCATGCTCAGTGGCAAAGAACTGCAGCGGGCGTATCTGGAAAATTCGCAAACATTCCGCCGCCGCGCTCTATGCGGTGTGCGGGAGACACGAGCGCTATCGGATCTGCTCAGTCCGAGTTACTTCATTCAGGCGCAAATTTTTCCTTACAATTATCAGGACGTGATCGTCCGCGGGAACGCCACGCGCATCAATGCGGTGTTCCTGCGCGAATATTTCCGGCAACGCCATTCCATTCCCGAAGTGCCGATGCCACAGGCGTTCGAAGGCGGTTACACCGACATCTTTTTCACGGGCGTGGCGCGCAACGTGTGGCATTGCGACATCGCCTCGCTTTATCCGTCCATCATGCTGCAGTTCGAATGCTTTCCCGCGACCGATCAATTGCAAATCTTTCGGCATTTGCTCACTGATCTGCGCGCATTTCGATTAGAAGCGAAGGCAAAAATGCGGGCCGAACAGGATCCGGCCAGGCAACATCATCTCCAGGCACTGCAAAACACGTTTAAAATTCTGCTCAACAGTTTCTACGGATATCTTGGCTTCGCGCAGGGACATTTCGCCGATTTCGATGCTGCCGCGCGCGTGACGCAAATCGGGCGCGATTTGCTCAAAAAGATGATCGACTGGCTCAACGCGCAGGGCGCGCAGGTCATCGAGGTCGATACCGACGGGATTTATTTCGTGCCGCCAGCTGTAGCCGGCGGCGGTGACGCCGGCAACCGAGGAGGACGTGGCCGCGCAAAAGACCAGCCGGGGTCAACGCCCCCGGCTACAACGATCGAGCGTTTGCAGCAAGGGCTCGCCGAAGAACTGCCAGCGGGCATCGATGTCGAAATCGACGAGCAATTCGATGCTATGTTCAGTTACAAAGCTAAGAACTACGCGTTGCTCACCAAAGATGGCGAGGTCGTCATCAAGGGTGGGGCGCTTAAGTCGCGGGGGTTGGAAAAATTCCAGCGCGTTTTCCTCGAGGAAATGATCAAGCTCATTATGGAAGCAAGACCGGAGGCGATTGCTGATCTTCGGAACGAGTTCGAACGAAAGATCCGGAACCGCGAGTGGAAGATCGACATGCTAATGAAAACCGACACGCTCCAAGATTCGCTCGACAAATATCGGGCGAAGATCGCTGGCTCCGCGCGCAACCGCGCCGCCGCATACGAGCTTGCCTTGGCGAGCGGCCGCAATTACAAACCCGGCGATCAGATCAGTTACTACATCAAAGCTACGCCAAAAAAAGTTCCCGCCTACGAAGCCGCCAAACCCGCCAACGAATTCGACCCCGAGAACCGCGACGAAAACGTCGATTATTACGTTGCTAAGCTTGATGAATTGGTAAAGAAGTTCGGGAACATGAAGCAATCTGCTGCGAAACAGGAAACCCTCGCCTTGTAATGACCGCGGATAAAAAATCAGCAGCCGTCGTCCGGCAGGATGAAGGCCGCGTGCTACGCGCGTTCAGCGACGAAATTGTGATTCATCTCGATGGCGAACGCACCGCACCGCCGGAACGCTCACAATGTGGACAGGAACGATGCCGCCGGGCGGCGGACCGCCGCTGCATTATCACTTGAACGAAGATGAAATATTTCATGTGCTCGAAGGCCGGGTTGCTTTCTTTCTGGACGGTGAATGGCGTGAGGTCGGTCCCGGCGGTTCTGCGTTCATGCCGCGTGGAGTTGCGCACACATTTAAAAATGTTGGAGATGCACCCTCGCGTGTGTTGATCATGACCATCCCGTCTGGTTTCGAAAAGTTTTTCGCGCGCTGCGCTGAGGAATTTGCCAGGCCCGATGGGCCAGACATGCCGCAGATCGTCAAGATCGGCGTCGAGCACGGCATTCATTTCGTGCAGGAGCAGTGGCGTATGAGTTGGCAATGCGAGTTTGGCGAAATCACGATCCGTCTGTGGTGGCAGTCGTGTCGGCTGGCGCGGGATTTCGTCTTTGCACGCGACACGCCGGCAGTTAGACCAATTTTGCGTCCAGATTGATCTGCGTGCCGGCGAGGGCCACTGAAACCGGGCAATTCTTTTTCGCCAGTTCCGCTTGCTCGCGGAATTTTGCCTCGTCGATTCCTGGAACGTCGGCTTCGGTTTTCAAATCAATGGAAGTGATTTTGAATCCACCATCCGCCGACTCCAATTTCACTGTCGCGGTGGTGCTGACACGTTTGGCGGGATGCCCTGCTTTTTCGAGGTTGAACGAGAGCGCCATCGAGAAGCAGCCGGCCTCGGCGGCGCCGATCAGCTCTTCCGGGTTAGAGCCCTTTCCTTCTTCGAAGCGCGATGAAAATGAGTAAGGCCCCTCAAACGCGCCGCTACCGAGTTTCATAATTCCTTTGCCTTCCTTCAGCGTGCCTTCCCAGACTGCAGATCCAGTTCGTGTTGCCATTGTGTTCGTCTCCTTTCGTTTGTTCCAATTACGATTCGCGTTGGCGGATGCAGGTGCGCGCAATCAGTTTTGGCCATTACCAACTCACGCAGCTTCTGGCTCGGCTATATCGCCAACCGATGCGGCTTCATCCCGCTTCGTCTGGGCATTCGCTAACATGCGTTGTTTACGCCCAAGCCAAACACCAAGTGCGCACCAACAGGCGACTACCGGTACGGCAATGTAACTGATGGTGCTCAAGCTGAGACCGAGCGCTTGCATCCCGCCATAAGACCAGGCGCCGAATTGATCGCCACAGCGATAACCAAAGGTATCGATGAAACTCTTTGCTTTGTATTTGTCTTCCCGACGCAAGACGGTAAACAGCACTTCGCGCGCGGGCCGCATGAAAGCAAATGTGCTCGCGCGGCGCGCGACTTGAAATACTGCGAGCACAGTTAGCACGGGCATCAGCCCCATCGCGGTGAAACCAAAGAGACTCAGCACCGGCATGAACAATAGCGTCACGGTAACGCCGAGAAATTTCATCAGCCTGCCCGTGACAAAAACCTGCAACAGCAGCGTGAGTGTGTTGACTGAAAGGTCGAGCTTCGCGAAAAACGCCGTCCGCGAGGCCTTATCAGCAATTCCGGCTTTTGTTAGCTCCGATTGCTGAAAATACGCCCACGTCGATGTGAGCGTATAGAGCAGAATGAACAGGAATAGGCCGAAAAGATAAGGCGATTTGCAAATGTGCGTCACACCATCCCAAAATTTGCCACCGATCGGCTTCTCCGCGGTAGCCGCGTCTTCACCCAATCTTGGATTGTGCCGTCGAAATTCAGCGGGAAAGAAGCGGACGCTTTGCGCAGCAATCTCGAGCATGCCTGCGCAGATCAACAGCAACACGCCTGTGCTAACATGGCGCACGAGCGACGTCGTGATGATTGGTCCTAATATGCCACCTAACGAACCGCCCACCGCGATAAAACCGAAAAGCCGTTTGCCCTGCTCAGTCGTGAACAGGTCGGTCATGAATCCCCAAAACACCGCGGTCGCGAAAAGATTGAACACGCTGACCCAAACAAAGAAACATCCATCGACCCAGGGTCGGTTTCCCGGAGGCGCGTACTGCATTAGTGCGAAAAAAATAACCAGGTTTAGGATGAAAAACCGGTAGGCAATCGGAATAAATCGACGCCGCGACATCCGCGAGACGATGGCGGAGAAGATCGCGTTCGCGAAGATCATCGAGACGAGAACAACGGTGAACATCCACCACAGGTTTTCGAAAAAGGTGGCGCCGATGTTATCGCGAATTGGCCGGATCACATAATACCCCGCCAGGACGACAAAAAAGAAAATGAACCCCAGCCACAGGGCACGAACTTCGTTCGGCTTTACGTCAACGATTTTGGTGAAAAGTTTTTTCATCGTGTAGCCGCGGCCCTGTGGGCCGGGCGCACGCGTCGCACAGCGACGCGGCTACATCGTTTTCTTCCAAGCGGCAAGCACTTCCGCTTCGCGCTCTGGCGAGAGCCCGGCTTTCAAATGCGATTGTCCTTCTTGCGGCAGCGACTTAAACCAGGCGAGTGTGTCGCGCGCCGTGACGCCGAGCGGCCGAAACGTCAAGCCTTTGCCCAATGCGCGACTGATGTTTGTGCGCGCAACCGCATCATCTTTCCCCGTCCACACGGGCATGTCCGACCAGGGCTGCACTTTTTGTTCGGCCAAAAATTCTTCGCTCACCCACGTAAACTTCGCCTCCGAATTTAGCGCGGCCTTGATTCCGTCGAGCATTCCACCGATGCCGAGCGGTTTGGCGGGACCCGTCGCATTATAAATTCCGGTCTCGCGATTTTCGACCATGCGGATCGTCCATTCGGCCAGGTCGCGCGCGTCGATGAATTGCACCGGGTCGTTAGGCGTGCCCGGCGCGAGTACTTCGCCGCCGCGATCGATGCGCGCCGGCCAGTACGTGAAGCGGTCGGTTTCATCGCGCGGGCCGACGATGAGTCCCGGGCGAATGATCAGCGTTTTTCCCGGAAACCATTTCTCCGCTTCCTTCTCCGACAGCGCCTTGAGTGGCCCGTAGGTTTTGAATCCGGACGCGCGCACCGCTTCCATCCTCTCCTTGTACGGATCTGGCCCCTCGTATTTTTCCGTCGGCGCGTTTTCATCCGGCCCTTGCTTCGACTCGGCATAAACGGAGACCGTGGAGATAAACACGTAGCGATCCACATTTCCTTTCAGCACTTGCGCCGCGTCGCGCACCCACGCGGGAAGCGTTGTCGGATTGTCGATGGCGACATCCCATCGCCGATTTTTCAGTGCGTCGAGCTTGCCGGTACGATCGCCGATGAGTTGCTCGACCTCGTGCGGCAATTCGCCGGGGTGCGTCTTGCCGCGGTTGAAGGTTGTGACCTTATGTCCGCGGCTGAGCGCGTATCGAACTTGATATGGCCCGATGAATCCGGTGCCGCCGAGAATGAGAATGCGAAGAGGTTTCACGGATTTCTCTGCGAACAGGGTTGTCGATGTGGTTCCCAAAGCAAGTGCGCCGCCAGCGGCAGCGGAGAGTTCGATAAATTGGCGGCGCGTCCTTTTCATATAGCCGGCTAACCTTTCTTATCATTCCGAGCGAAGTCGAGGAATCTCTTGCTCCTATCGCATTTAACGGCGAGAGATGTCTCGACTCCGCTCCGACATGACCAGATGGAACGACGATGCTTGCGGGGAACTTACCCGCCGCGAAGCTGCGCGTTTGATTGGCGCCGGTGCAGCCGGCTTGCTATTGCCGATTCCCAGATTGAGCGCGCAAGAGGCAGCTCAATCATCACATATGTTGACACGAGCAATTCCTTCTTCGGGCGAGAAACTTCCGGTCATTGGGCTCGGAACCTGGAGCGTGTTCGATGTCAATCTTACGCCAGAGAACAGAACGCGACTCGCAGAAGTGCTGTCGCTTTTTGTAAAGCACGGCGGCAAGGTCATTGACTCCTCGCCAATGTACGGGCGCGCCGAAGGCGTGATCGGTGAACTCGCCGCCCAATTGCGTTTGCGGGATTCGCTCTTCATCGCCACCAAGGTTTGGACGGTGGGTAAGGAGGCCGGGATCGCGATGATGGAGCGCTCGATGGATCGCTTTCGAACCAAGCGCATTGAGCTGATGCAGGTCCATAACCTGGTCGATGTCGAAAATCAGATGTCTTCACTTCGTGAGTGGAAAACGAAGGGCCGCATCCGTTACACAGGCATCACACATTCACAATCGCATGGCTTTTACGAAGTAGAAAGAAACATGCGCAGTCAGAAACCGGATTTTGTCCAGATCAATTACTCGATCATGGAGCCCGAAGCGGCACAACGAATTCTGCCGCTGGCTCAAGAGCTTCGCATGGCTGTCATCATTAATCGTCCATTTGGGGGCGGCGGTTTGTTTGGGCGGGTTGCCGCAAAGTCGCTGCCGCCCTGGGCTGCCGAAATCGATTGCCGATCATGGGGTCAGTTCTTTCTGAAGTGGATTGTGGCCCACCCGGCGGTCACTTGCGTGATACCTGCTACAAACAATCCGCAGCACATGGAAGATAACATGGCCGCGGGGCTAGGCCGACTTCCCGACGCAAAAATGCGTCAGCGAATGATCGCATTCGTCTCCTCGCTATAGCCACCTGGCGCTTTCGCAATTGCGCTCCTTGCGGAGCTGTTTGCCCCTTCGGCAGATGTCAAATGAAAAATTTTACGTTTTCCAAAAAAAATCAGTTGCGGGCCGAGCCAAGTTGATGGATAGGACGCGCGCTTTATGCCAAAAATCGGCACTATCATCGTTGTCACTCTCTGGTGCGCGGCATTTTGCCCGCGCCCGGCTGCGGCGTTGGGTTTCTCCCCGCCGAAACCCAAGTTTAGTTACACCGATGCGTCCGGGAAAAAACAATCCGCCGAAGTCGTCGATAAATTTTATCCAAAGAAGATCGTGCAGCCGTTTGCCAAGGTCGATCCCAAGATCGATCCGAAACTGCGCCGGGCGGCTACGATAGCCGAGGAACGCGCCCACGCACACTCGCTTTCCAAGTGCTGGCACTTTGTGAAGGAAGCGCTCGTTGCTGCCGGTGTGGTGAAGTCCCGGCCGCAGACGACACTGGCGAAACAAGCCGGCCAGGAGTTGGTGAACAATTACGGATTCAAAAAACTCCCGGTATCAGATCCCTACCAAGCACCAGTCGGGTCTGTGTTGGTGTATGACGCCAAGCGCGAGGCGGGACACGTCGAGATCCGAACCGAGAACGGTTTCGTAAGCGATTTTCGCTCGAAGACACCATCGCGGCGGCCGCTGATTGGCGTTTTCGCGAAGACCTAATTCGCGTAGTAGCCGGAACCCAAAGCGGCGCGGCGGTGCTCCGCCGCTTTTGCATGGCCGAGTTGCTTCAGCTTAGCGCGGTATGATTGGGTCTTTCGCTCACGTTCGAGCTCGGATTTTCAGTTTCAAAGTAACCTCCGCGCCGGTTAGAATCTTTTCTTATGTCGCACACCGAGGTCATTCGCATCGCGATGTGGTCTGGGCCGCGAAATATCTCCACTGCAATGATGCGTGCATGGGGCAATCGAGCCGATACCTCGGTGATCGATGAGCCATTTTACGCGTATTATCTAAAGGCGACGGGCAAAAACCATCCCGGCGCGGATGAAGTGATCGCTACAGGCGAAACCGATTGGCGCAAAGTTGTTGCGCACCTGACCGGGCCGATCCCGAACGGCAAGCAGATTTTTTTTCAGAAGCAGATGGCGCACCACCTCTTGCCGGAGATAGATCGAGCATGGCTCGGCGCAGTGACGAACTGTTTTCTTATTCGCGATCCACGTAAAGTAATTGCCTCCTATGTGAGAAAACGAGAGGACCCTGGGCTGGAAGATCTCGGCTTCGTGCAACAGGCCGAGATTTTCGATTTTGTTTGCGCTCAGACGAATGCGATCCCGCCGGTTCTCGATGCGAAAGATGTGCTCGAAAATCCTGCGCGAATGCTGCGACTCCTGTGCGACGAAGTCGGCGTGGAGTTCAGCAAGTCGATGCTGTCCTGGCCGCCGGGATTACGCGAGACCGACGGCATCTGGGCGAAGCATTGGTACGGCGAGGTGGCAAAGACTACTTCGTTTCAACCGTATCGTCCCAGCCATGATGAAGTGCCGCAGCGTTTCCGCGAAATTTATGAGCACTGTTACGCGTGTTACGAGCGGCTTTATGAACATCGCCTTCGGTAGAGACGGCTGAAGGACGAGCATCAAACGCGCTCGAAGCTCCAACATCCAGAGAAATTTCAAAAACCAATGTTCAATCGCCCGTTTGGAGCTTGATATTGGAATTTCTCTGGAGCTTGGATGTTGGAAGTTGGAATTTAAAAGCGATGCTGCAGAAATTCGACGAACGAAATCGCGAGTTGATCGTGAACATCAACGGTCATCTGATCCATCGCGATAAAGCCGGGATCAGCCCCTTTGATTCGGCAGTGCAGGGTGGTGATGCGGTCTGGGAAGGATTGCGCCTCTACAACGGACGAATTTTCAAGCTCCACGAACATCTCGATCGGCTGGAGCATTCAGCCCGCGCCCTGTCGTTCACCGAAATTCCGCCGCGGGAAAAAATCATCGACGAAATCAAACGCACGCTCACTGCGAACAAGATGCGCGACGGCGTGCATGTTCGGCTGACGCTCACGCGCGGCGTGAAAATCACGTCGGGCATGGACCCGCGACTGAACCAAAGCGGGCCGACCTTGATCGTGCTCGCAGAACATAAGGCGCCCGTTTACGCCAAGACCGGGCTGGCCCTGATTACGAGCAAAATTCGACGCCCGCCGCCGGAGGTCCTCGATGCGCGAATTCATCATGCCAACCTGCTGAATTCAATTCTCGCCAAGATAGAAGCAAACAACGTCGGCGCGGACGACGCGCTCATGCTGGACACGCGCGGCTTTGTCGCGGAAACGAACGCGACGCATGTGTTCATCGTGCGCAACTCCGATAAATCGCGAGCAAGCGGCGACCTGGCCACCAGTCGCGTGGTGGCTTGCCCCGAGGGGATTACTCGCGCGACGGTGATCGAAATTTGTGCTGCCGAAAAGATTCGCTGCATCGAGACCGACTTGTCGGTCGTCGATATTTACGGTGCTCAGGAAATGTTTTGCACCGGCACAATGGGCGAACTGGCTGGCGTGATCAGGATCGACAATCGCCAGATCGGCGACGGCAAAGTCGGCCCGATGACAAAGCGGCTGAGCGATCTCTACGTCCAACGCACGGCGACCGAAGGCGTGGAGGTGGTCTAGTTTGGGACTCCTTGGAGGAAAACGCTCAACGCCCAACTCCCAACACCGAATGCTCAACTATCTGAATTGGACGTTGGGGTGTTGGACGTTGAGCGTTGGGCGTTGAGAATTCTATTGTCCCCAAGTCTTTCTTTGAAAGGAAACCCGGCCAGATCCCTTCTCGAATGCTTCAAAGTGCTCCGGGTTCTGCTGGTAAAATTTTTGGTGATACGCCTCGGCGGGATAAAATTTCGTCGCGGGCAAAATTTCAGTGACGACCGGTTTTTTAAATTTCGCCGAGCGCGCCAGCTTTTCTTTTGATGCCTCGGCGATTTTTTTCTCCTCGGCGTTGCCGTAAAAAATCTCGGCGCGATAGCTCGGGCCGATATCGGTGAACTGGCCATCGGCCTGGGTGGGGTCGATCTGGCGCCAGTAGATGTCAAGCAATTGCTCATAGGAAATTTTCGCCGGGTCGTAGGTGATCTCGATCGACTCGCGATAATTGGTTTTTTCCGAGGAGACGAGCTCGTAAGTCGGATTTCGCTCGGTTCCACCGCAATAACCTACTACTGTTTTGATGACCCCCGGCGCTTTGTCGAACGCTGGCTGAATGCACCAGAAACAGCCACCTGCGAAGATCGCGCTCCGCGTTTGATTCGGCGAGGAAGTTTGCGCAGAAACCAGGTTGGAAATTGAGAATAGTAGAACGCCCAGCAGGAGAGATTTCATCGGGCGTACCTTAGACAGCACAAAACGCCCTGTCGTTGCGAATTTGCCGAGGAGCACTTTTTTCAGATGACCGCATACAAGTTGAATTGCCCGCGACGTGACGACAATTTTCCTCCGTGATCGAACTGGTCCCAGAGTTGTCCACTGAGCGCCTTGATGTCGGGGAGCTTTTCGGGCGCGATGCGCCGCTGCATGTGGATCTGGGCTGTGGCGATGGCTCTTTTCTTTGCGAGTTGGCTCAGCAGTTCCCAGAGAAAAATTTCCTCGGAATCGAGAGGTTGAATAAACGAGTAGAGAAAACGCGCCGCAAAACTGACAAGATCGAACACGTGCGGGTGCTGCGCGCGGACACTTTTCATGCCGTGCGCTATCTACTGCCGGAGAATTCAGTGGAAACATTTTACCTCTTGTTTCCCGATCCGTGGCCGAAACGGCGGCATCAGCGCCGCCGGATTTTTACCCGCGACTTTTTAGATTCCGTTGCTGCTGCATTGGAACACAACGGTTTGTTGCGCGTGGCGACCGATCAGCTCGATTATTCTCAGCAAATGGAGCGGCTCAGCCACGCACATCCGCAATTTGAAATTGTCGATCTCGCTGACGTGGCCCTTCCGTCCACAAAGTTCGAACGAAAATTCCAAGAACAAGGGGCATCCATTCATCGGCTCGCGCTGCGAAAAGTTTCACCGGTCAAATAAGCGCGGGCGCTCCATTCGTTGCCGGAGAACTTCAATTCCACCGCGCCGGTCTCGTCCTGGCGAAAGAGTTTAATTCCGCGGGCCCGAACCTGCTGAGCCCACTCATCGCTGATCCGTTCGTGTGCCGGGAAGTCCTGTGAAGTGGCGACGATCAGTTGTGGCCGCACCGCGTCGAGAAACGGGCTGGAGCCCGAAAATCCGGAGTGATGTTGACCTTTGATGAGAATGTCGCTGTGCAGGTCGAAGTCATTCTTCAACAGTGCCCGCTCCGTGTCTGTGCCACTGTCGGACATGAACAAAGCGAAGTTCGCCGGCGCGACGAATAAGCGTATAGCTGCTGCCTGATCATCTGTAGTCGCTGCTGCAAAACCGCGGGGCGGAAAAAGAACACGTGCGGTCACTTTGTGCGACAAACGGAAATCGTCTCCGGCAGCCAATCCGTCCACCTTGCGCCCGCGTTGCTTCAGCAAGCGTTGCAGCTCCCGATGAACAAAAGAGCGGTCGGGCGCGAGATTGTCGATGAGATGCGCGCGGGGAAAATCGCGGAGCAATTCTCCTGCGCCACCGATGTGAAGCGAGTCGCCATGGGTCAGGAACAACCCGCTGAGCCGGTTCACCCCGGCCCACTGCAAATATTCGCGGACGACACGGTCATAGCTGCGCTCACTCCCGCAATCAAACAACCAGTCCCGGCCATTTGTTCGCACATGAACCGCCGCGCCTGCGCCCACGTCCAGCACCGTGATTTTGGCCGAACTTTTGCCCAAGTGCAGCGGCCCGACATAAAAATGGCCGCCAGGAATTTGCGCGAACAGATGGACGATGCCGACGACCAGTGTGGCCAGCGCCCAGTTTGCATTGTTGAAAATAACAGCGAGCCACGGGAGAAGCGGCGTAGCGATCAGCGAAAGCAGCGCAACGGCCAGAACGAAAAACGCGATAGGAACTACTACGAGGTTCGCGAGCAAGGAAATCGGCGTAACCAGGTGGAAATACCAGAGGATGAGTGGCAAGGAGCCAAGCCACGCTGCAAGCGAGACCGATGCTCCGCCACAGAGCCATTCATATCCGGAATGCATCCATCTGCGCGGACCACGCAGAAGATTTGGCGGCAGGAAAGGATCGACCGCGCCCCAACGTTGCAAAAATCTAAAGAACGGATCTGCAAACAACACAATTGCGCCGACCACTGCGAAGGACAGCTGAAAACCAGTGGAAAACAGTTCGGTCGTGTTCCAGCAGAGAATGAAAAACGCCGCTGCTGCCAGGCTGTTTGCCAGGAAAACCTTGCGTTCGAAAAATAAACCGCCGATCAGGACCGACGCCATCGTGGCGGCTCTCACACTTGATATGTGCAGGCCGGTCACTGCCGCGTAAAAGAAAAGCAGCGGAATGATCACTGCGGCCGCTGTTTTACGTGAAAGCCGCGCGACTGTTGCCAGCATCCAAAGAAGAGTCGCAACAATTCCTACGTGCAGCCCGGCGACAGCGAACAGGTGAAGTGTGCCTGTTTGTTGAAATGGTTCTTCGATGTCCTCCGGCGTTTGGTGCCTGAGCCCAAGCACAATTCCGCTGAGAAAACTTTGCACCTCCGGCGCGTTTCCCAGATCGCGAAAGAGCGCATTTTGCATCCAGATACGCGACTTTTGCGCCAGGCGTAGAATCGCGTTCCCGCCGCCGTGCCGAATCAGCGTGCCGTCCTCTGCGTAGCGAACAAATAACAAACGGCGAACGTCCCGGCGCTCCAGGTACGAACGCATATCGAACTCGCCGGGATTGCGCGGCGGCGCGATCGGCTCGGCAGTTCCAGAAAGCTTTAGCTCGTCGCCGAATTCAGGAGCGCCTCGCCAGCGAACCTGCCAGACGGCGTCCGTTCGCTCGTTTCTTCCTTCCAAATCAATCGATTCTAGCTTGAATAGGAACGTCGCAAATCCGTTAGGCGCGATTTTTGGCTCGGTAATCACTGCGCCAGTTGCTGTGACGACTCGTGGCCGGTTGCCTAGCTCAGCGACGAGCTGCTGGCCTTCCATGTCCCGGGTGGTGAAATTGTGCAGCAGGAAAAATCCAGCTCCGACGATCAGGTAGGTCGCAATCAGTCTGGGCCACCAGATTACTGCGATTGCACAAACCAACGTAAATATCGTGAGCGCGGTCAGGACGAAACCGGAGGGCGAGAAGAACTCCGCGAAAATAATTCCCACGGCGGCCATTGCCGCCAAGCCAACAAATGGTTGGCGTGGCATGGTCGCCAGTTTCATGCACCGGTTTTTCGCTCATCCAGCGCGAGCAAGGCAAGCTTCAATCGCAATTGTGAGCTTCTTTCAATCGAAAAGGTGCTCAAGACTTTGGGCTTGGCACGAGCAGCACGGGGCGAGTCGCGTGTTTGAGAACGCCTTTGGTCGCGCTGCCCACAAGCAAATGATACATGGCGCCGTGCCCATGCGTTCCCATCACGATGAGGTCGGCATTAATTGCGTCTGCTTGATTTAAGATTTCTTCTGCCACCGACCCGGTCGGCTGGTGCAACGTCACCTTGGTGCCCGCTTGCGCGATTTCTTTTTCCCATTGCGCAAGCTGCGACTTTTGGTTTTCGCTCTCTGGAATTGTCTGGGGCATGGAGTTAAATCCGGGGACAGGCACGCCTGAGACAGGTGCAAGCTCAGGCATCCCAGCCAGGCCGTAGCTGAGAGCGCCGGGAGCAGTAGCGGCGGTGAGTTCTCTCACGTGCGCCAGATGAATTTCTGCATCGAGAGCTTTTGCGAGTTGTCGCGCTACCTCGATCACAGCCGGCGTTGCATCTGAAAAATCCACTGCGACCAAAATGCGTTTCATGCGCGCATGCCAGCTTACGTGGCGCGCTGCTTTATCTCAACATCAAGGAGCGGCGGTCTCCTTGTCCGCCGCTGGGCGATCTGGAGATCGCTCCTCCTTGAGAGATGGATCACGATTGCCTGCATCGGGCGCACACCGTAATTTTCCTTCGTGCAGGATCTTTTTGGCGAGAGAGAAGAACTCGACATCCAAAGCGCGGACCGCGCCGCGCCACTCGCTACGCGCATGCGTCCGCGCTCGCTCGAAGAATTTGTTGGCCAGGAACATATTTTGGCGCCCGGCAAACTTTTGCGGCGCGCGATTGAAGCGGATCGTTTGCCGTCAGTGATCTTTTCCGGGCCACCGGGAAGCGGCAAGACCACGCTGGCGCGGATCATTGCGGAGATGACGCACGCGAAATTTATTCGGATCAGCGGCGTGGAAAGCAACGTCGCCGAGATGCGGCGCGTCATCGCGTCGGCCACGAATCGTCTCCGCACATCGGGACAAAGGACGATCCTGTTCATCGATGAGATCCATCATTTCAACAAGGCGCAACAGGACATTCTCTTACCCGATGTTGAGAGCGGAAACCTGCGACTGATCGGGGCGACCACTTACAATCCGTTCTTTTACGTAAATAGCGCGCTGGTCTCGCGCTCGCAGGTCTTTCGACTCGAACCACTCAGCGTCGAACAACTCGAACAATTGATCGATCGCGCGATGGCCGACAAAGAGCGCGGCCTCGGAAACTACAACGTCGAAATGGACAAGAATGCGCGCCGTCATCTCGCCAAGCTCAGCGACGGCGACGCCCGCAAATGCCTAAACGCTCTCGAGATCGGAGTGTTGACGACACCGCCTTCTGTAGCCGGGGGCGGTGACCCCGGCACCGCGATCAACGATCGCGGCCCCAACGTAATTCACTTCACTCTCACGGTCGCCGAGGAAAGCATCCAGCAAAAGGCGATCGTTTACGATCGCGTCGGCGACGCGCACTACGACACTATCAGCGCGTTTATCAAAAGCATGCGCGCATCCGACGAAAAAGGCGCGATGTATTGGCTGGCAAAAATGCTGCATGCCGGCGAAGATTTCCGATTCATTGCGCGACGCATCGTTATTTTCGCCAGCGAAGACATCGGCCTCGCCGACCCTGACGCGTTGCGATTAGCGATCGCGACGCAGCAAGCCGTCGAATTTGTAGGGATGCCCGAGGCGCGCATCCCTCTCGCGCACGCTACCGCTTACATGTGTCGCGCGCCCAAAAGCCGCGAAGCTTATGATGCGCTCAACGCCGCAACCGAGAAAATCGAGATGGAACAAACCAAACGCGTCCCCGAGTATCTGAAGAACAAGCATTTCCCGGTAAACCCAGAAGAGTGAGAGGCGACTGTGCGATCGGTGCCCGATTTCAATCGAATCACTTCGAACATCGCGATCTGGCATGGCTATGATTCTGCCGTAAAAGCGGAGTTGTACTCGAGTTGCCTCGGGACTTCCGGTGGAACCTATCTGATTGATCCAATTCATTTGCGACGTGACGCGCTCGACGAACTTGTCGGTTCTAGTCCAGTTGTGGGAATCATTGTGACGAATTCCAATCATCATCGCGCTTCGATTCAGCTGGCCGCGCAATTCTCGGCTCCGATTTTCGCGCGGCACGAGACATTTCTCGATGAACAGCCATCTCAATTGAGGCAAATTGGCGATGGCGACGAGATTTGCGCGGGGCTGCGCCTGATCTGGATCGAGGGAGCTGCATCGGGAGAAATTGTCCTGCACTTCGCACCTGACGGCGGAACGCTTATTGTCGGCGATGCGCTGATTAATTTTGAGCCGTACGGGTTCACATTTCTGCCGGCGAAATATTGTTCGAACCAAAAAGAAATGCGGCGGTCGCTGCGCAGACTTTTGGATTACAAAGCCGAGCGAATTCTTTTCGCGCACGGCACACCGATTTTATCGGGGGCGAGTGAAAGGCTGAGCAGTTTGCTGGCTGGCGATCTCTAAATGGGCACCAAACTACTAGCAGAAGAAATTGCCCACAAATACACGAAGGACGCGAAGTAAGAGACAGACTGTCCAGCATCGAGCCTCTTTGTTCGTTTGTTTATTTCGTGTGTTTCGTGGGCTAGAACTAAACAAAGATGTTGCCGGCAGGGCTGCCGGCAACTACAGGCTGGCAGCCCTGTGCTCCCCAGAACTAAAAGCTCTCTGCAAAATCTATGAGACAGCTTGGAGACGGATCAGTCGCTCGTTTCTTGCGGCTAATCCGTTTCTCGCATACGATTTTTGCGTTGCCGTTTGCTCTTGGCGCGCTGGTGGTGGCTGCGAACGGACTGCCGTCGTTGCGCATTTTTTTGCTGGTTGCCTTTTGCATGGTGTTCGCGCGCACGGCGGCGATGCTTTTCAATCGGCTGGTTGATTGGTCGCTCGATCAGCGCAATCCCCGGACTGCGTCTCGCCACCTGCTGATCTCCAAATCTGCGGCGTCGGTTCTATTGGTTCTGAGTTCGACCGGATTTGTCGTGGTCGCAGCTGCAATCAATCGATTGACCTTCATCCTGGCGCCTGTGGCTCTCGCGATAGTTTTTTTTTACTCAGTCACTAAGCGATTCACCAGCGCGACGCACTTTTTTCTCGGACTTGCGCTGGCGGTCGCTCCGGTGGGCGCCTGGATCGCGCAAACCGGACGGATTGATCTTGCGCCGGTTGTGCTTGCAGCAGGCATAATTTGCTGGGTCGCTGGTTTCGATCTGATCTATGCGACACAGGATTACGATTTTGACCGGCGCGAAGGCATTCGATCGCTGGTCGTGAGATTGGGGATCGCGCGCAGCCTGCGTGTCGCACAGCTGCTGCACCTTCTAACTTTTGCCGCGCTGATCGGTTTTGGTTTCATGGCGAAGCTTGGTTTACCCTATTACTGGTCGATGCCTCTGGTTGCAGCGGCGCTGGTTTACGAACACAAAATCGAGAAGCGCGATTTGGCAGGAATCAATCGCGCGTTTTTTCAGAGCAACGCGTTTGTCAGCGCAGTCTTTCTCGTTGCAGTTTGTTTAGATCGGTTGCACTAGCGCCAGAGCAATTCAGCCCTGGAAGATAATGACGAAGCACGAATGCCGAATGACGAATGACGAATGAAGCACGAAGCCCGAATGATGAAGAAGCGAGGTTACCACCGTTCGTCATTTGATCATTCGTCATTCCTTCGAGCTTCGTCATTCGGATTTCGTCATTCTTTCTTACATCGCGTTTAGCATCGCCACGCGCCGCTCGTGACGCCCGCCATCGAAACCGGTTTCGAGCCAGATGCGCACGACGTTCAGCGCGAGATCCTCGGGGATCAGACGCTCGCCCATTGAGAGCACGTTCGCGTCATTGTGTTGCCGCGACAGCCGGGCCGATTCTTCGTTCCAACAAAGCGCGCAACGCACGCCATGGACTTTGTTTGCCACCATCGCTTCGCCGTTCCCCGAGCCGCCGAACACGATGCCACGCTCGCATTCGCCGCGCGCGACTGCTTCCGCCGCGGGGCGGATGAAAAGCGGATAATCCACCGGGTCTTCGCTGAATGTGCCGAAGTCTTTCACTTCGTGTCCAAGCGAGCTCAGCAGTTCTTTCACCTTCTCCTTGTACCGAAAACCGGCATGATCTGAACCAAGAGAAATTTCCATGAGGACACGAATTACACGAATTTCAACGAAATGGTAGGGCGCGTCACTCCTGTGCGCGCCGAATCGTGTCACACCAACGGCGTGCAGAGGACTGCCCGCCCTACCGCATAACGAAACTACCCACCGTGCAGTTTCGCCAGCTCGCTCCAGATTTCGCGTTCGCGTTCTGTGAGCTTTTTCGGCACGTTGATCTGAACAACAACATAGAGGTCGCCGCGTTTCCCGGAGACTCCAGGCAGACCCCGCTCTCGCAGGCGAAACCGCTGTCCGCCCTGTGTGCCTGACGGAATTTTTAGGCGCACGTTGCCCTCAAGAGTGGGCACGACCAATTCGCTGCCTAACACTGCGCGCCACGGCTCGATTTTCACCTCGTGAATCATGTCGCTGCCTTCCACTGAGAAATCTGGATGCCTGGCCAGGCGCACACGCAGAAAAAGATCGCCGCTTTTTCCGCCGCGCACGCCCGCTTCGCCCTGACCGCGCAAACGGATTCGCTGTCCTTCGTGAACGCCTCGTGGAATCTTTACCTGGTAATTTTCCACTTTGTTCGAGCCGGCTCGACGCAGCGAGACTGTTCGCGTCGATCCATGCAACGCTTCTTCCAGCGTAACCATGATGTCGGCTTCGACGTCGGCCCCGCGCTCCGCCGTGGCCTGACGTCCGCCGAATCCGCCGAAAGCAGAACGGCCGCGGCCGCCGCCGAAGAACGCTTCGAAGAAATCGCTGAAGCCGGTTCCGCCGAATTCGAATTGAACCCCGCCGCCATCGCCGCCCCATTGATAAAATCCGCCGCCCGGCTGTTGCCCTTCCCACTGCCATTCACGCGGCGGCTGGAATCCGCCGGGCCGATTCCAATCAGCGCCGAGCTGATCGTATTTCTTACGTTTCTCCGGATCGCTAAGGACCTCGTACGCTTCGTTGATCTCTTTAAATTTTTCTTCAGCGGCCTTTTTGTCCTTAGCTACGTCGGGATGATGTTTGCGCGCCAGCTTGCGAAAGGCGCTGCGGATCTCCTCAGCGGTGGCCGTTTTCGGAACACCGAGCGTTTCGTAATAGTCTCGAAACTGGACGGGCATTTGCTCTCAAGCTTGTGCCTTCGCTCGATCCGCGCAACTTTTTGAATGATGCGGGAGTTGGGCAGATTCGTCGTGATCCTCGGTGTGATCACGACGCTGGTGGGACTGGTGATGTGGACTGGTTTTGCGCCAAAATGGCTGGGACGATTGCCCGGCGACATCCGGATCGAGCGCGAGCATTCCGCATTTTATTTTCCCATCGTCACGTGCATCATTCTCAGCATTGTGTTGAGTTTGCTTCTTTCGATCTTCTCGATCTTCCGACGCTAGGTGGATCGGCTGCCTACTCCGCCGAAGCAATCTCCGCAAACGGGCGGACACTTTCGCGCGACATGGACACAAAGACGTGACCATTCCCCGATCACCAGCTGCGAAGGCTGGATCTCCCAAAGACGATGGCGAAACAATCGCCGAAGGCGCAGTATCCAGACGTAATGGCCAGACCAACTCGGCATGCATTGCTGAATCAGCACGTGGCGGAGTTGCTCAAATGCCGGCGTTGCCCGCGCATGAAATCAACGCCCGTGTCTGGCGGCGCAATCGTGAGCGATGTAATGATCATCGGTCAGGCGCCCGGCCCACGTGAACCCGTTTTGCAAAGGCCGTTTGCGCACACTGCTGGCAAGACGCTCTTCCGCTGGTTCGAAGAATTTTGCGGGATGAATGAAGGCGTTGTGCGATCGAAAATCTATTTCGCAGCGGTCTGCCGCTGTTTTCCCGGAAAAAATTCCAGCGGTGGCGACCGCGTTCCAGCGCCGGACGAGGTTCGCAACTGCTCGTCGTGGATGGATGATGAGATCCGAATTTTGCAGCCGCGTCTCATCATTCCTGTTGGCCGGCTCGCTATCATGCAATTCATCGACTGCGCGGACGTTGCAGGGGACGCTGACAGCTTCCCCTACAGATTAGATAGAATAATTGGCCACAGATTTCGGGTGACACGCGCCGAGCATCGCTTCGACGTAATCCCGCTGCCGCATCCCTCCGGCGCGTCGCCATGGCACAAGATTCCGCCTGGCAAAGCACTCACTGAGCGCGCACTCAAATTGATCGCGTGCCATCCTGCTGTAGCGGCGCTCTGTGGGTGCCGACGGCGGTCATAGACCGCCGCTACAATAACGTCGTCCGAATTCGGCGTTGGACGTTGGGCGTTGAACGTTGGACGTTTTCCGAATGTCTTCTGCAGTTCCCAGTCGCTCCGACATTCCCGATTCCGATAAGTGGGACCTGACTCATTTGTTCGCTGACGTGAGCAAATGGCAGGAAGATTTTGCGTGGGTGCGGCGGGAATACCCGAAACTTGAGCGGTGGAAGGGAAGGGTGGGGGAATCGGCGCAAACGCTGGCCGCAATGCTTGAGTTTGAGAAATCCGTCGAGCTAAAAATGGAGCGCGTCTATCACTATGCATCGCTGCAACTCGCGGAGGACAGCACGAATAGCGAATACCTTGCGCGGATCGGACAGGTTCAGAATCTGCTTACAAAAATCGGTGAAGCGTCGGCGTTTGTTGTTCCGGGAATCCTGGCGATCGATGACGAAAAATTCGCGCAGTTCATTGTGGATCCGGCGTTAAAGGATTGGCGAATCAAGTTGCACAAAATTCGGCGGCTGAAGCCGCATGTCCTTTCCGTGCCGGAGGAACGTCTTCTCGCGCTCAGCAACGTCGCGCTCAGCGGGTACGACGACGCGTTCTCGCAGTTGACCGATGTGGATATGAAATTCGGCACTTTGATCGATGAGACCGGACGCGAAAGGCCGCTAACGCAAAGCTCCTTGAGTTCATTTTTGGTGAAGCGCGATCCCGAATTGCGCAAGCGGGCTTTTCATCAGCTCTACGCAGAATTTCAGGACCATCAGTACACGCTTGCTGCGGCGCTGGCGTATTCGGTGAAGGCAGATGCGTTTCACGCAAGAGCCAGACATTATTCGTCTGCACTCGAAGCGGCGCTGTTTCCCGATGACGTGCCGGTCGCAGTGTATGACGGCTTGATCCAATCTGTGCGCGAGAATCTGAAACCGCTATTTCGCTATTTTGATTTGCGCAGACGCGCGCTTGGTTTACCCGAGCTGCATCATTACGACACATACGTGCCGCTGGTTCCGGAAATCGAGACGCGTTTTACCTTTGATCAGGCGGCCGAAATGGTCTTGGCGGCGCTGGCTCCGCTCGGAAAGGATTACGTCAATGTCCTCGCGGAAGGTTTGCGTTCCGGGCGCTGGTGCGATCGTTGCGAGACCAAAGGCAAACGCAGCGGCGCGTTTTCATCTGGCAGTTATAGCGCGCCGCCGTACATCCTGATGAATTACAAAGAGGACGTCTTCGCGGATGTGTACACGCTCGCACACGAGGCAGGCCACTCCATGCACAGCTGGTTCTCGCAAAACGCGCAGTTGTTTCAGGATTACGAGTATCCAATTTTTCTGGGGGAAGTGGCCTCGACGTTCAACGAGGAGTTGCTCACGCATCATCTCCTCCAAACGACAAGCGATCCGAAAATGCGCGCCTACATTATTAACCGACAAATCGATGACCTGCGCGGCACGCTTTTCCGCCAGACCATGTTTGCTGAGTTCGAGAAAATTATCCACGCGGTCGAAGAAAGCGGCGACGCCCTGACCCTGGACGTTTTCAAATCGGAATATCACAAGCTGCTCGAGACCTATTTTGCTGAGAATTTCGTGCTCGATCGGGAGCTCGATCTGGAATGCCTGCGTATTCCGCATTTCTATCATGCGTTTTATGTCTATAAATATGCCACCGGAATCTCCGCCGCGGTGGCGCTTTCGCAGCGCGTACTTTCTGGCGAACCAGGCAGCGTGGAGCGGTATCTGAATTTCCTGCGCTCGGGCGGTTCGAGATTTCCACTGGAGACCTTGAAAGCGGCACGCGTGGACATGACTGCGCCCGCGCCAATCGAGAGCACGTTGCGGTTGTTCGAGCAGAGACTGGACGAATTGGAAGAGCTGCTCCTATAGGGCGTCTGTGTCAGACGCCATGGGTTTCGTGGAGTTCTACCATCCCGATAATGCAACTGGAAAGCAGCCAACTCCTTCAGCGGTTGAAACCGCTGTTCCAGGAAAATTTCGAAAAATTTGGAGAGCTAGGCGCGGCGATCTCGGTTTGGCAAAATGGCAAACCGGTTGTCGATCTCTACGGTGGATTTCGCGATGCGCATCGCGAAAAGCCGTGGACCGCCGACACGCTTGTCCTGGTGTGGTCCGCGACGAAGGGGATCGGCAGCGCGTGTGTTCTGCACGCGTTACAGGAACATAAAATCGAGCTCAGCCAGCGCGTGGCGAAGTTTTGGCCTGAGTTTGCGCAGGCGGGCAAAGAAAGGATCACGCTTGCGCAGTTGCTCTCGCATCAAGCAGGGCTTTGCGCTTTGGATCGCCGAGTTGATGTAACCGACTACGACGCAGTCATTCGAGCGCTAGGGGCGCAAACGCCGTTATGGCCACCGGGAACCGCGCATGGTTATCACGCGCGCACGTTTGGATTTCTTCTTGATGAACTGGTGCGGCGCATCGCTGGGAAAACTTTGTCGGATTACTGGCAGGAAAATTTTGCCCGACCGCTCCATCTCGATTTCTGGATCGGTCTGCTGGAAGAGGAAAATTCGCGCGTTGCAACAATTTACGCAGCGAAAAGCGGTCCGACAACTGACGGACCTGAGCCGAAACAATTTTACCGCGATCTTACCATCTCTGGCACTTTGGCGCGCAAAACCTTTACGTCGCCGTACGGATTGAATGCGGTGAGCGCCATGAATACGACCGCAAACCGCTCGAGACCACTTGTTTCCTTTGGCGGAATCGGGGGCGCGGGGGCTCTGGCAAAGTTTTATTCGATGCTGGCGAATGGCGGAAAATTCAATGGCCGGACTTTTTTCTCAGAGGAAACAATCGCGTGGATGACCACGCCATTGTCAAACGGCTTCGACCGCGTTTTTCAAATCCCAACATCGTTCTCGGCCGGATTTATGAAGGACGCACGAGAAACAGCGCGTCGAATGTTTGGCCCCTCACGAACTTCGTTTGGGCATCCCGGCGCGGGCGGCTGCATCGCTTTTGCCGACACGGAAAATAAAACCGCGTTCGCGTACGTGATGAATCAAATGGAGCAATCGGTTCTGCCCACTGAAAAATCATTGCGGCTCGTAGATACGATTTATCTTTAGCCGCGCCTGTGCGAGGCGCATCACACCTTTTGCATGAGCGGGTCGCGCTTCGCACAGCGAAGCGGCTACATTTCGCCGACGATAGTGACGAAAACTCTTCGCCGATGCGGAGCGCGACGATGTTCGAAAAGAAAAATGCCCTGCCAGGTGCCGAGTTGCATTTTGCCATCGACAATCGGCACGGTCTCGCTGGTGCGCGTCAGGGCCATGCGGATGTGCGAGGGCATATCGTCGCTGCCTTCCGAGCCGTGCGTGAAGTAATCAGCATCTTCCGGCACGAGCCGGTCGAAGAATTCTTCCAGATCGCGTCGCGCAGTGGGATCGGCATTCTCCATCATCACAATGCTGCAACTGGTGTGTTGGACAAAGACCGTGACCATTCCGCTGCGCACGCCGCACTTCTCGATCTGTGACTGCACTTCGTCCGTAATTTCGTACAAGCCTTTGCCGTGGGTGCGAATTTCAAGTTTTTTGTGGCAGACACTCATGCGTGAAGGCTCTAAGATACCATTTTGTTATTCCGATCGAAGTGGAGGAATCTCTAGCTGTCTTAGCGGTCCCGGGACTGGAAACATTTAGAGATGTCTCGAACTCCGCTCGACATGACAGATACGGAAATAGCACGGCAGGCAGGAATATTGATGGCGCGTTGATCTTTTCGCCAGCTAATGGCCTAGTAGCCACTCAATGCAGAGAGACATTGAGCGCATCTTATTGGATGAGTCCGCGATTCGCCGGCGCCTGAACGCTCGCGAAAAGTTGGAAACGGCCAAGCCGCGCAGTCTTCGCGTGTGCGTGTTGCTGAGCAAAAAGAAGCCCCGCGACCGGCACATGCTGGCAGAATATGTTGGGTTCGAAATCGAGGATGAATTTGTCGTCGGTTACGGGCTCGATTTCATGGAACGCCATCGCAACCTTCCCCTTCATCGGTGTGCTGAGAAAGGAATTGTTGAAGCAAGGCACAGGGAACCAAGCGGCGTAGCCGCCACATGAGTATAGTTATCAAACACCTCGCGCCTACGGCGCCGAAAACGGCGCAATGACACGATGAAAATTCGAGTGCAATTTTATGCGCAACTACGCGACCTTATTGGAATGCGCGAACTGGATGTCGATCTTGCAGAAGGCGCGACGGTGCATGATTTACTCGAGAAAGTTTATGCGCAGCAACCTGCGCTCCGCCCGTACGACAAAAGCATTTTAATTGGCGCGGCCGTGGAATTTGTCGATCTCAATTACAAACTGAAGCCTGGCGACGAGATCGCCATCATGCCGCCGGTGCAAGGCGGCTAGTGGCGCGCCGGGTATGGAATTAGCGCAAGAGATTTCTCGACTTCGCTCGAAATGACAAAGATGCCGCCGGTGCAGGGCGGATGATTTCGCACGTCATCCCGAGCGAAGCCGAGGGATCCCGCCGCGCAACCTTAAAGATAACTCAACGGGATTCCTCGACTACGCTCGGAATGACGGGTGACCGTTCAATCCCGGAAATTTTTGAAATTCGTTGCCACGCCGAAATCGCGGCTGCGCAAGAATTGAATGACGGCTTGAAGCTCATCTTTCTTTTTCCCGGTGACGCGGATCTGCCGATCTTGTAACTGGCATTGCACCCTGAAGCCCTGTGACTTGATGGCCTGAATGATTTCTTTCGCTTTGTTTCCTTCCAGTCCCTGCCGAATCTTCAGCTCCTGCCGGGCATGACCGACTGATGAAATGGCGGGCTCTTCCTGTTCGATGTTGCGCAGATCAACGCCACGCTTGGAAAGTTTGCCGATGAGAATTTCGCGTAGCCCACGCAGATGGCCGACATCATCGGCGATGAGTGTAATTTTGTCTTTCTCCTGGAGAATTTCGGCCGTGATGCCTTTGAAATCGAAACGGGTGGCCAGTTCTTTACGCGCCTGATTAATGGCGTTGTCTAGCTCCTGCTTATCCACTTCTGAGACGACGTCGAAAGAAGGCATGGCTTTAAGTTTCAGATTTCAAATTTGAAATTTCAAATTCGTTAACGGTCAACCAGGCAGGCGAAATCGTCTGCTTACGGGCTGGCCTCGACAATTTTTATGTTCCCCTCCCTCGCGCGCATTGTGATTGCGGCTTCGTCTTCGCCGTGGATTAACATGTCGATCTTTGTGGCTTTTTCGGTCCCGCGTCCGGCCGGCTCCTTGAAATCATTTTCTATTTTGCCGCGCTCCGTTTCTGCAACCAGGTGACAAATGATATCAGATGGAAAAAAGGCCCAGGCATTTCCGCCGGCGATGTTTGCCTGGATTGAAAATTTTCCCGGCTCCCACCAATCGTAAGCAAGGCTGAGCGTGCCGCGATGCAGCGTGAGGACAACATTGCTAAAGCAGTTGTGAGCAAACATTCGCCCGCTCCCCAGGCGCGCGTGTACTCTCGATCCGCGCATTCCGTCCAGGAGCACTTCGCCGGCGTTCAACTCAAGGCCCACGATGTTGGCTGTTGCCGGGACAACGATAGTGTAATCGACGGTGCCGGAGCGATCGAACAACGCCCATTTCGGTCTGGAAGGGGACTTGGTGTTGATGGAAATGGAGCTTGGCTGGACGGAGATATTTATCGCGATCTGTTTCAGTCGCTCGCGCGTGTATGCTCGCTTGAGGGCGCGCACTTGCATCTGGTTTGTGTTCGAACCGTAAACGAGGACCGCGCCGTCGCCATTGGTGACCGCGATGTTCGCGGTCGGTTCAATCGTGTAGGTTCGTTCGAACGTTTCCTCCACGGCGCGGTCCGCCGCAGACCCGCAACCCGCAAGCGCCGGCAACAATGCAGCTAACAGGAGCCGAACGCCGTGATTAATAGCTGCTGATCGCACGCACAAATTCAATCAACGCATGCGCGTTATTGATCAAGGGAAGAGATGCCGTGAGCGTAAGGATCGCCCAAAGCGATGCTTCCAGCCCAAAAATCGTAGCGCGCCTCGTTTTTGAGATAGTCGCCTGTGAGATTCCAAAACGATCGTGCGCGTGGGCTCGCATACCGCGCGTGAGACCCCTCGAATGCGACAGAATGGTAATTGTAATCTGTGACGGGCGAGCGCCGGCTTTTGCGCTTGCCACCGTCGAATGACTTGCCGCGAGCAGAACTGATGATTGGGAATGTTGGTTTCATAATTGTTGTTTCCTATGAGATGCGCCGCACTTCTGAGTTGGATTCAAGAATTTCTCGGTCCATGAGGCCATCTGCCTCACGGTCATAAGGAGGGTTTGCCCGCGCGTGTCTCTTCCCATAATATCGGTCCGGGAAATTGTGCGGAAACTGTCTCGATCCTGGTGGCAGGGGCTGTATGTTATTGCAGCGGTTGCAGCCGCAAGCGTGCTCACATTGATTTCGCTCCGCGATTTCCACCGCGAAGCCGTACCGCCGGAGAACCGTCCCATCCAAGCGCGCATCGCCGGTTATGTGAGTTCGAATGCCTGCCGCGCATGTCATCCTGGAAATTACGCAAGCTGGCACGCGTCGTTTCATCGCACCATGACGCAGGTGGCAACACCGGGGAGTTTGCCGCCGGATACGGAGAAACTCGAGCTTGCCTTCAACGGGCGCGAATACAAAACAGAACGTCGCGGCAATAAGTTCTTTGTCCGCACCCGGCCAGAAGGCGGCAGCTATGGCGAACCGCAGCAGGTCGTCCTCGTGACGGGTTCGCACAATTTGCAAATCCTGTGGCTGGAGAGAGGCGATGGCCGCACGCTGCGACAATTTCCATTCGGCTACATCGTCGCTGAGAAAATGTGGGCGCCAGTGACTGAGACATTCCTGATTCCGCCGAGGATTAAGGAATATTATTCCACAGGCGCGTGGAACGGCGCGTGCATGGATTGTCATGTCACGCAGGGGCAATCGCGTTTTGTCACGGGCAACAAATGGGATTCACAAGTGGCCGAGTTCGGGATCGCCTGTGAAGCCTGCCACAGCGAGGGGCAGGAACACATAGCGCGCAATCATAATCCGCTTCGCCGTTTTAAAATCCATCTCACAACGGGGTCGGATCCCACCGTAACTAATCCGGCAAATTTGAAAGGCCCGGAATCGGGGCTCGCCTGCGGCCAATGCCATAGCGTCTGGGCCTTCAACGACATGCCGGACAAGATCGATTTCAACCGGCATGGCGCTGCTTTTCGTCCCGGCGCTCGCGATTTGGCGCAGCGCTTCGTGGTTCAACCCAACGCGCCCGATCATGTTGAACAAAAAGATTTCATTCGGCACAGCGAGCCGGATTTTTTTCATAATCGATTCTGGGGCGATGGGATGATTCGCGTGACGGGGCGCGAATTCAACGGCGTGCAAGCGTCGCCCTGTTTTCGCGGCGGCGAATTCTCCTGCATTTCCTGCCACGAAATGCACCTTGATTCTCCGGGCCAAACCAATGCCAAAACGTGGGCGCGCACCGGCCAGTTAAAACCGAAAATGGATTCGGATGCAGCCTGTTTGCAATGTCACAAAGATATGACCGCAAGACTCGTCGCGCACACGCATCACAGCGCGGAATCGTCCGGTAGCCGTTGTTACAACTGCCATATGCCGCGCACCACCTTTGGTCTGCTGCACGCAATGCGCAGCCATCAAGTTTCGTCGCCAAGCGCGCAGGAGAGCATCGCTTATGGGCGGCCGAATGCATGCAATCTTTGCCATCTCGATCAAACGCTTGCGTGGGCTGCGCAGAATCTGCACGCATGGTATAACCAACCCGTGCCCGAACTTTCCGAAGACGATCGCAACGTTGCGGCGGCCGTGCAGTGGATCTTGAAAGGTGACGCCGGCCAGCGCGCTCTGATTGCCTGGGGAATGGGCTGGGAGAGCGCGCAAAAAACTTCTGGGCGCGACTGGCTCTATCCATACCTGATCTACACCTTAACCGATTCCTACGCCGCGGTGCGTTTTGATGCGTGGAAATCGCTTCAAACTTTGCCCGGGTTTTCTGACTTTCCCTTCACCTACACGGCCCCTGATGATACGCTACGCGAAGCGGCGACGCGCGGTTATGAAAAATGGCTCTCCGAAGTGCGCGATCCGAATGCAGTTTATCGGCCACAGACCGCGATCGATTCCGACGGCCGTTTCCGAAAAGATGTTTGGCAACGTTTGCGGAGCGAGCGCGACGAAAGACCAATTTTCCTCGCGGAATGAAGCGCCCATCCAAACACGCGTCTGCTGGCGCACAGCGGGCCGACCGCAATTTGCGCTTCGGCTGGTGGTCGCTTCTGGTCTTTTTGTGCGTCGGCGCAGTGCTCGAGGCGCTGCATGGTTTCAAGATCGGCTGGTATGTCGATGTGGGAAACGAAACGCGCCGGCTCATGTTCACGCTCGCGCATGCGCATGGGACGCTGCTCGCACTCGTGAACGTCGCCGCTGGGTTGATGGTGCGAACGGTGGAGCGCTTCACGCTTCGGCCATCGGTTTCTTTCGCCCTAATTTGGGCCGCCATCCTTCTGCCGGCCGGCTTCTTTCTTGGCGGAATTGTCATCTACGACGGCGATCCTGGATTGGGCGTTTGGCTCGTGCCCATTGGGGCGCTGCTCTTATTCTATGGCGTCGCTCGCGTCGCAATTGATTTGTCAAAACTCAAGTAAGAAACCACTCACATGATGAAATATTTCCTCGTGGCAGCCGTAGCAGTCTATGCTTTCACCGTTGATGCGGAGTTGCCGCCGCTCATTCCCCGCGAAGTCCTTTTTGGCAATCCAGAGCGCGCGGATCCAAAAATCTCGCCCGATGGTTCCCAACTGAGTTGGCTGGCGCCAGACAAGAACAATGTGCTCAATGTCTGGGTGAGCGCGATTGACGGCGCTAACGCGCGTTGCATGACTAACGAGAAAGGCGACCCGATTGAGTGGTACGCCTGGAGCGGGGATGGGAAACAGATCCTCTACCTTCATGATAACGCGGGCGACGAGGTTCCACATCTCTTTTCAGTTGACCTAACGACTGACAATGTGCGCGATCTCACGCCGTTTCGCGGCGTGCGTGCGCAGAACGTGCTGGTTGATTCACGACACCCCGGATCTGCATTCGTGGCGATGAACCTGCGTGATCGAGACGTGTTCGACATGTACCGGGTCGATCTGGAAACTGGCGCCATCACTCTTGAAGCCACGAACCCTGGGGACGTCCTCACGTGGAAGGCGGACCCCAGCTTCGTCATCCGTGCGGCCACAGCTTTCGATGGGAAGACCGGCCGCACGATGATTCGTGTTCGCGACGCGGCCGAGAAGCCTTGGCGTGACCTTGTGGTAATGCCCTTCGAACGGGCGCTATTTGCCGGACAGGTCGTGAACGGCTCGCTCATCGCTGGTTTCGACCCTGACGGTAAAAGCTTGTTGATCGATTCGGCGCTGCATTCAGATAAAGGCCGGTTGGTGCGCGTCGATTTGCAAGATGGTCACCAGATCGGGGTCGTGGCCGAAGATCCGCACTGCGATGTCGCATTTGTCGATATTGGCCGCCTCGGAATGGCGCCACATGTAATTTTGAATCCGGTCACGGACGCGCCGCAAGCGGTGGAGTTCAATTACCAAACGCCCCGCTGGTTCTTCATCGATCCAAAATTGAAAGCCGATTTCGCGGAAATCAGCCGCCAGGCACTAGGTTTTGTCGACCTCCTTAGCGGTGACAACGCCGATCGAACTTGGATTGTGGCGATCCGGCGAAGTGATGCCCCGAACAAGTATTACATCTTTCATCGAGATACAAAAAAGCTGACGCTGCTCTTTGATGAGAATCCTCGCCTGTCGAAATTTAAGCTCGCGGCGAAAAAGCCAGTTGTGATCAAGGCCCGCGATGGGCTGGAGATGGTGAGCTACCTAACGACTCCCGTCGGCGTGGAGCCGAAAAAGCTGCCTTTGATTTTACTGATTCACGGTGGCCCTTGGGATCGCGATTCAGATGATTACGAGCAGGAGGCGCAGTTTCTCGCCAACCGCGGCTACGCCGTTCTGCAAGTCAACTATCGTGGTTCGACCGGGTTCGGCATCAACTTCTTCAACGCTGGCAACCTTCAGGTTGGGCTTGGGATGGTGGAAGATGTTTTTGATGCCGCGCGCTGGGCGGTGGATCAAGGAGTCGCTGATCCAAAAAGGATCGCGGCGATGGGCGGATCAGGCGGAGGCTTCGCTACGCTGCGCGCGCTGGAAATGCGGCCTGACCTTTTCGCTTGTGGCGTTGATGAATTTGGGCCGGCCGACGAGGCGATGGGCTTGCGTTCATTTCCCAAATACTGGTCAAACATCGTGGCACGTTGGCGTCGGCGCGAGGGAGATGTCGATCATGATGAGAACTGGAACCGAAAAATCTCGCCGCTCTATCACGTCGATGCAATCCGTGCCCCGCTGCTCATTGGCCAGGGCAAGAACGACCCGCGAGTGACCATCGAGAACGCCAACGCGATCGTCGCCGCGTTGCGCAAAACAAAACGCGAAGTGACTTACGTCGTTTATTCAGACGAAGGGCACGGTTTCGCGCGGCCTGAAAACCAGTTCGATTTCTATGGCCGCGTGGAGGAATTTCTTGCCAAGCGCCTGGGCGGTCGCGCGGAACCGTGGAAGAAAATCAGCGGTTCGACGGCAGAGTTACGCTGACAGCAGCGTGCAAAAGATCTTGCTTCCCCGAAGAAGCTTATTTCACACCCAGAGCGCGCGATCGAAAGTGCGATACTGGATCGCTTCGCTGACGTGCTCGGGCAAGATGTCGGTCTTGCCATCGAGATCGGCGATGGTGCGGGAAACTTTCAGAATGCGATCGTAAGCGCGCGCGCTTAAGTTAAGTTCGTTCATCGCGACGCGAATCAGTTCCTGCGAGTCCTGACTCAGCTTGCAGTGTTGTTTCAGCTGACGCGTCGCCATGCGCGCGTTGCAATTCACTTTGCCGTCGTTCCGAAAACGGTCGTGTTGTCGATGCCGGGCATGAATGATGCGTTTGCGAATGGCAGCGGAAGCTTCCTCGACGCGTTCGCTCGCAACGTCGCGGTATTCGACCGCGGGCACTTCGATGTGCAGATCGATCCGATCTAGCAACGGCCCGGAGATTCGCTGACGATATCGCTGCACCTGCACCGGGCCGCAGCGGCATTCGCGTTTGAGATCGCCGAAATAGCCGCACGGGCACGGATTCATCGCCGCGACCAGCATGAACTCGGATGGGAAAGTCACGCTGCCGGCTGCGCGCGACACGGTGACTTTCCCGTCCTCAATCGGCTGGCGCATGACTTCCAAGGCGGATCTTTTGAACTCCGGCAGCTCATCGAGAA
>Ga0209056_10000260_pt1 | contig 59034 bp, 64 predicted proteins | sample GraSoiAngelo_114_FD_185876 | JGI IMG/M metagenome (GOLD analysis project Ga0209056, IMG submission 185876) | Grasslands soil microbial communities from the Angelo Coastal Reserve, California, USA - 14_0903_13_40cm (SPAdes) (version 2) | ecosystem: Environmental > Terrestrial > Soil > Grasslands...
TAAATGTGCTCCCCTGACCAGGCGTGCTGTTCACTTCGATGCGCCCTCCCTGGAGTTCCGCCAATAGTCGCGCGATCGCGAGGCCCAGGCCGGTTCCCCCGAGCTCGCGGCTCCGTGACTGATCGATTCGGAAGAAACGATCGAAGATCCGATCCAGATGCTCCGGTGCGATGCCGGGTCCGGTGTCCTGTACACTCACACCGACTTCCTTGCCATGTGGTATGATCGCGAATGTCACGCTGCCGCTCGGCGTGTAACGCACCGCGTTGGACGCGAGATTCAGCAGGATGTGCCGCGTCCGATCGGCGTCCCCAATGACATCAGTCCGCGGTGAAGGCTCCGCGTGCACGACCAGCGACTTGTCCGTGGCCATTGCTTCCGTGATCTCTCGGACCTCGTCGACGACCGCGGCCAGGTCGAACGGGCCATGAGCCAAGGCGAGCTGGCGATTCTCGCCGCGGGCGATGAGGAGCAGCTCCTCGACGAGTTTCGTCGTGCGGTCGAGTCCACGCTCCATCGCGGCGAGGGCATCGCGGATCTCGGCCTCTGTCCGGCCGTCCCCGGAAGCCCACTGCACCTGCGCACGCAAGTGCGTCAGGGGCGTGCGCAGCTCGTGACTCGCATCCGCAGTGAAGGACTGCAGCGCGCGGTGCGCGCGATCGACCCGCTCGAGCATCCGGTTGATGCTGTCCGCCAGATCGGTGACCTCTGCCTGCCCGGTGGGACTCGTGAGCCGAGTGCCGAGCTCGGACGGACCTATCGCACGGGTCTCGCTGGTCACGCGATCGAGGGGCTGTAACGTTTGGTCGACCGCCTGCCGCGCGCCGCGTGCCGACGCGAACGCCGCGAGCGGCAGGAGCAGGGCGGCCGCGATGACGAGGACACCTAAAGGAACGAAGTAGGACTGGCGACTCGCGACGACGTAGATGTCGAACTCGCCCATGGCGCGATGGAGCACGCGGTAACGCCAGCGCGCCCGCTCGGTGATCGCCGCGACCAGCGCCGCGCGTGCCTGTTCCGGGGACGCGTCGGGGAGGCCTTCCAGCCGGCGCGCCGGCATGCCGGGAGACAGATAGTAGACCTGCGGCATGCCGCCGGCATTAGTGGTGGTCCGCGTGATGACGACCTGGCCGCCCATGCCGACGAGCTGGTCGGCCAGCGCGGACGGCATGACCCCGCCGGGAGCACTCGTCGAGTCGCGATACGCGCCGAGCAGCGATTGGATGAAATCCGCGGCATGCTCGAGCGAGCGGCGCAGCGCCATTTCCGCGGCCACGGCAAACAGCAGCACGACCACAACCGCGTAGCCGGCCAGCGCCGTCCATGCGACGCGGCTGAAGCGCCGCGTGAGTACCTGACTGAGACGACGTTCACTCATGGCCGGCGGCGTCCAGCCGGTATCCTACGCCCCGAACCGTTTTGATCGGCGCCGTCCGTCCGCCAAAACTCAGTTTCTTGCGCAGGTAATTGACGTACACATCCACGACGTTCGTTTCCGGGTCGAACTTGTAGTTCCAGACCGCCTCGGCGATCCGCGAGCGCGACACCGTGCGGCCGGCGTTGCGCATCAGAAACTCGAGCAGCGTGAACTCGCGCGTCGAGAGATCCACGACGCGGTCTCCCTGCGTGACGCGTCGGCTCAACGGATCGAGCGACACGTCGCCGACTTGCAGCGTCGCGTCTTTATGACGTAACTCTGCACGCCGGATCAGCGCATGGACGCGGGCAAGCAGTTCGGGGAGGTCGAACGGCTTCGTGACATAGTCGTCGGCGCCGCCCTCGAGGCCGCGCACACGCGACTCCAATTCATCCTTTGCCGTGAGCAGCAGGACGGGTGTGGACACCCCGCGACTGCGCAGCTCGGCGACGACACTGAAACCATCGCGCCCCGGTAACATCACGTCGAGCACCACGCAGCTGAAGCTGCCCTCGAGGGCGCGTTCGAGGGCGCGATCACCGGAATCCGTCTCGGTGACTCCGTAGCCTTCCTCGCGAAACGCCTTGGCCAGGAAGCGCCGCAGATCGCGATCGTCTTCGACCAGAAGAATCTGCACGTCGCTAACGTACCGTGACCGCGAGGCGCGGGGCAATGTGAACAAGATGAGAAAGCTCTAAGAAAGGCGTGCGGCACTTCCACGTGCCGGCCCGTCAGGCGAAATTGATCCCATGAACATCGCACTCTTATTGGCACTGAGTCTCACGACGCCGCTCGACACCGCGACCTTTGCCGGCGGCTGCTTCTGGACGATGGAGCACGCCTACGACGATCTACCGGGTGTGATTTCGGCGACGTCGGGATTCATGGGCGGCACAACGAAGAACCCGTCCTACACGGACGTCGTGGAAGGAAACACGGGGCACCTCGAGTCGGTGCAAGTGGTATACGATCCCGCGAAGGTCAGCTACGAGACGCTGCTCTGGACCTTCTGGCACAACATCGATCCGTTCCAGGCGGACGGGCAGGCGTGCGACACCGGGCCGAATTACCACACCGCGGTCTTTGTTCGTGATCCCCAGCAGCGCAGAGCTGCCAGCGCCTCGCGCCAGCAGATCATGGACCGCTTCCACCGCGAAGTCGCGGCGCAGATCCTGACCGCCGGGCCGTTCTATCCGGCCGAGGAGTACCACCAGGACTACGCCAAGAAGAATCCGGTTAGCTACGGCATGTATCGCGCGGGCTGTGGCCGTGACCGGCGGCTGCGTGCGATTTGGGGCGACGAAGCGGGAAAAGTCAGCACACGAGCAATGGGAAACGGGACACGGGAGACCTATACATTGAAAACGAAACCAAGTGACGCCGAGCTCCGGCACACCTTGACGCCATTGCAGTACGAAGTCACGCAGCACGAAGCGACGGAGCGGCCCTTCCAGAACGAGTACTGGAACAGTCATAAGGAAGGGATCTACGTGGACGTCGTATCTGGTGAGCCGCTGTTCAGCTCGACCGACAAGTTCGAATCCGGCACCGGCTGGCCGAGCTTCACGCGCCCGCTCGAGGCGAGCAACGTCCAGGAGAAGACCGACCGCTCGCTGTTCATGGAGCGCACCGAAGTGCGTTCCACGCACGCGAACTCGCACCTCGGCCACGTCTTTCCCGATGGGCCGAGGCCCGCGGGGCTACGCTACTGCATTAATTCGGCGTCGCTGCGATTTATTCCGAAGGATAGTCTGGAAGCGGAAGGTTACGGGCAATATCTCGCATTGTTTAGAAAATAAATGTAGGGGCGCAGCATGCTGCGCCCCCTACCGTTTTTGACGCCCTACCGTTTTTGCCGTTCGAGCAGACCTACGGCGAGGTGCAGCCGTTCGATCGCCGCGCCGAGGTCCTCGCTCGGTCCTGTAGACAACTCCCCGACTAACGCGACTTCCCGCAGCAGCTGCAAGGCGTTGCGCACGTGCTCGACAGGCCGCTCGGCGTTCGGGGCACGCGATGCGCGGCCGCGGCGATCGAGCGTGCTGCGCCGCTCGGACCCGCGGCGCCGGTCGACGACGTGGCGACGCTCCTCCACCGCGCCCAGAACGGCCCGCCGGCGCGGCTCCGCGCGTCGGTCCGTGCCGGTGCGGCGGTCAGCCCACACCCTGCTGAATGTCATTACGGACGACGAGCCGCAGGACGCGTGCCAGTAGGCATCGCGCCCCAAAAGGCTGGGTCTGTCGCGCGCGTTTCCCGCGAGACGTAGCTCTGTCTTGGGTCGAGACGAAACCGGTTCGTCTCGGTGCTAAGTGCGGCATCCGTGCCATACTTCTGCAACGCCGCCTGCTCCTCTACGTTGGCACCCTGCATCGTCTTCATCGAGTTCGCGAACATCTGATCGAAGTCCGCGTAGCTCGGGACGGACGCAAAGACGATGAACGTCGGTCCCTGCATTCCGGCGATCACCTGGTAGGTCCGGAATTGCATCGTCGGCGCCGAACGCTGGGCGGACGAGATGTACGCTCTCGCCGCGGCTTCGAATTCCTGGTCGTGGCCGGGGCGCACCCGGAAGATCGTGATCTCCCAGAAGCGCTGCTTCGTCAGGTCGGGATAGGAGCCCATGCTCAGGTCGGGACGGGCAGCGGCGTGAATTGTCCGGGTGCTGTTCAGAACCTCTCCGTCCGCACGCGACAGCCTTTCCAGCTCCGCGGTGGTTGCGGCATCGTTGTCGTAGCGCCGCATCCTCTCGCCCTCCGCGGCATTGCTGGCGGATGGAATGATGTACCAAGCCTCGTTCAGGCCCGTCAGCGAGGTCATCGCCAGGTAGTAATCCGGCGCATTGACGCGGCCGAACGCGGCCGGCCAGCCGGCCTCGATGCGCGCATGATCGGCGGTGCGGCCGACTTTGACCTCCTCGCGGATGATGGTCACCAGGGTCGGCTGCGAGGTGGGCAAGCCGGTCCCCTGGGCGAACGCGAGGGTGGGGACCCCGCACGCAAAAGTGAGGAGAGCTGATCGGATCATGCTGGCCATCGGAAGAACCCTGGTTGGCGGCCCGGCGAACCTACCACGAAACCAACCTTTTGTCGAATCGTACCATCAAAAGAACAGCCAACTCCCGGGACAATTCATGATGCCGCTCATGCCGGTCGCAGCCGCCATTTTGGCCTTGCAAGCAGCGTCCTCACCGCCGCCTTCGACGGCGCCGAACGCCACGACCGCCGTGGCGCAACGCGCTGCGACCCCACCGGTCATCGATGGGAAGGATAACGACGACGTCTGGCGCCAGGCGCCCGTCATCAAGGACTTCCGGCAGGTCCAGCCGACCGAAGATGCGAATCCGAGCTTTCCCACCGAGGCCAAGGTCGCTTACGACGACCACAATTTCTACGTTTTCGTGCGCGCCTTTGACTCGCATCCCGACAGCATCAAGAAGCTCCTGGCCCGCCGCGACGTCCGCATCTGTTGTGACCAAATCAAGATCGTCATCGATTCCTATCACGACCGCCGCACCGGGTTCGAGTTTGGGGTCAATCCCGCGGGCGTCAAGCGCGACTACGCCATCTACGGCGACGACCAGCAGGAAGACGACGCGTGGGACGGCGTCTGGGAAGTTGCGACCCAGGTCGACTCACTCGGCTGGACCGCGGAGTTTCGCATTCCGCTGTCGCAGCTGCGGTACGCGCACACGTCGAGCAACGTCTTTGGCTTCGCGATCTGGCGCGATATCGATCGACATGGAGGCGAGCGGGTAGGTTGGCCGCTGTTTCGCACGTCGCGCCGCGGCTTCGTGTCGCAGCTCGGCGACGTCGTCGGACTCGAGGGTCTCGCCGCACCGCGGCGGCTCGAGCTGGCGCCCTACGCAGTCGTGAAGAACGTACCGGTGCCCGCCTTCGAGCGCGATCAACAGTACACCGCAGGCGCGGACATCAAGTACGGCATCACGTCCAACATCACCGTGGACGCGACCGTGAATCCCGATTTCGGTCAAGTCGACGCCGATCCGTCCGTGGTCAACCTGACGTCGTTCGAGACGTTCTTCCAGGAACGCCGGCCGTTTTTCGTCGAAGGCACCGGCATTTTCAACTTCGGCGTGAACTGCAACATCGTGAACTGCAGCGGGGAAGGGCTGTTCTATTCCCGGCGCGTGGGTCGCGATCCGCAGCTCCGTGGATTGTACGGCGACGCCCAATCCCCGAACGCGAGCCGGATTCTTGGCGCCGCGAAGATCACGGGACGTCTTCCCGGTGGGCTGACGCTCGGCGCCGTCGAAGGCGTCACGCAGCGCGAGCACGGGCTGGGCGATCGTACGATCGAGCCGTTCACCAACTACGGCGTCCTCCGCCTGCAGCAGGACTACCGCAACGGCAAGAGCGGCATCGGCTTCATGGCGACCGCCGTCAACCGCAATCTGGACCAATGGACCCAGGACTATTTGCGGAGCAGCGCCTACGTGGGCGCGGTCGATTTCCGCCATCGGTTCCACAACGACAACTACGAAATCGCCGGGTCATTCGACCTCAGCACGGTGAGCGGCAGTCCAGCCGCGATTGCCCGCACGCAGCGAAACTCGACCCACAATTACCAGCGGCCGGACGACCCTGTCACCTTCGACAGCACGCGCACGTCACTCGGGGGGAGCGCCCAGGAGCTGCTCCTGACCAAGCAAAGCGGGTTCATCCGTTTTCAAACGAGCTACATGCGCCGTACGCCGGGCTTCGAGATCAATGATCTGGGCATCCTGTTCCGCTCCGATCAGCAGGGGTGGAATACCTGGGGCTCCTTCAACTGGCAGAAGCCGAACGCGCTGTTCCAACGGGCATTTTGGAACTTCAACTGGTGGCAATTCTGGACCACCGGCGACGGCCTGCCGACGGATCGGGCCGCGAACACGAACTTTCATGGCCAGTTCAAGAATCAGTGGTGGGTCCATGTCGGGGGCACGCTCGGGAATCTGGGCGGCATATTCTGCGATCGTTGCGCGCGCGGTGGCCCGGCGATTCGCGGCGATCAGTACATCGCGCCATGGTTCGGTCTGCAGTACGACCAGCGTGCCGCGATCGTCCCGCAAGTCTTCATGAGCTACTTCAAGGGCGACCGGGGTCACTCACGGTCGACCAACGTGAATCCGTCCGTCGACCTGCGGGTGTCCTCGCAATTCCGGGGCTCGGTGAGCTACAGCACCACCCACAACATCCGTGACGCGCAGGACTTGAACCCGGTCACGGACTCGACCGGTACGCATTACCTGTTCGCGCACCTCGATCAGCGGACCACGTCGCTGTCGTTCCGCATCGATTATACGGCGACGCCCACGCTGACGGTGCAGGTGTACGCGTCTCCCTTCGTGAGCAAGGGCAAGTGGTCCAACGTGCGTGAGCTGTCTGCCACGCCCCGAGCAGCCCGCTACGACGATCGCTTCCAGCCGTTTACCGGGCCGGGGCCGGGCGATTTCAACATCAAGTTCTTCAATTCGAATTTTGTCGTGCGGTGGGAGTATCGACCGGGCTCGACCTTGTTCCTGGTGTGGAATCAGGGGCGCGACGACTTTGAGCCAACGACGGGAAACAAGAACGTTTTTGGGGACTTCAAGAAACTCTTCAAGGCGTACCCGAGAAATACATTCCTGATCAAAGCGTCGTATTGGCTTAATCGGTAATCGGTAATCGGTAATCGGTTCTCGGTGATCAGTCATCGGACCGACAACCGATGACTGATGACCGATGACCACTAGTCAGCCCGAATTCCGAGTTCATCGACGTGCTGCAGCAGGTCTGCGGGATCCTCGTACACGCGGTAGGCTCCCGCGCGCTCCAACTCGTCCTGCCCGTACCCACCCGAGAGCAGTCCCACACCCAGTGCGCGGGCGCGGCGCGCCGCGAGCAGGTCCCAGACGCTGTCGCCCACGGCGATCGCCGATTCGATCGGCACGCCGAGCCGAGCCGCCGCCGCGATCCAGAGGTCGGGATTGGGCTTGGCGTGCTCGACGTCGTCCCGGGTGATGACCGGGACGTCCGGCGGCAGATTCACCAGCTTCAGCAGCGGGCCCGCGCTCGTCAGCGGGCCGCTGGTCGCGACGGCCCATGGTACGCGGATCTTGCTGAGATGTCGGACGAGGTCCTGCGCGCCGGGGAGGAGCCGCACCTCGGGCAGCTGCGCGGCGAACAGTCGCCCATGTTCCTGCTTGACCTTGGCCGCCTCGTGCTCGCTCAGCTCGCGCCCCGTCTCGCGTGCCAGACTCTCCGCCAGCAGTCCACCGCTCATCCCGATGCGCCGATGGATGCGCCAGACGGACAGGTGGATACCACCCAGCTCGAGCGCCTTGTGCCAGGCGATGGCGTGCTGGTAGACGCTGTCGGTCAGTGTGCCGTCGAGGTCGAGCAGGAGGGCAGGGCGGTCGGTCATCAACAAGAAGCTAAGGGGCTAAGGGGCCAAGAGGCTAAGCACCTCTTAGCCCCTTGGCCTCCTAGCCTCTTAGCCACTTCTTAGCCTCTATTTCTTGACCTTCATTACCGCCGCGTACGCGTCAACGAAGCCGGCGCCCACTTCCCACGTCGCGTAACCTGGCAGAGGTCGGGCCGTCGACGTCAGCGCGTTGAGAACCTGCGTCGGGCTGAGCGTCCCTCCCGCCGCCTCCTGCATCAAGGCTACGACGCCGGCGATATGCGGCGACGCCATCGACGTGCCCGATGCGCAGGTGTAGTACGGCTGATTCAGCAACGCGATGTTGCAGATGCGCGCATCGTGATTCAGGTCGAGCCCATTGAGCACCGTTCCCGTCGACGCGCGCGTCGAGACGATGTGCACGCCGGGCGCGGTGATATCAGGATGGTACAACGGATCGTCGGGAATACCGCGCGACGAGAAGTCGGCGAGCACGTGGGCTCGGGGTTCGTTATTGGTGGGTGCGAGCGGATTCGATCCGTCGTCCAGCATGCAGTGCGCTTCCGAATTCGTCGGATCCACGACGCCGATTTTGCAACCGGCCGCCACGCCGATGACCCAGGGCGCCACGCTGTAGGGATTCAACGTATTCTGGCTCGGTCCGTCATTCCCTGCCGCGAAGACCACCGTGATCCCGCGGCTCGCCACTTTCTTCGTCGCTTCGTTGATCGGGTCGTGCGGATCGAACGCGCCGCTCGTCCCCCAGGAGTTGTTCACGACTTGGATGTTGTACTGCTGCTGATGGTCGAGGATGTAGTCGAATCCCGCGAGCGCAAAGAAGATGAAGAGGATGTCGCCCGTTCCGATGCCGATCAGGTTCGCGCCCGGCGCAACCCCCGTGTAGTAGCCGTTTCCCGCCGTCCCCATCCCGGCCGCGATGCCCGCCACGTGCGTGCCATGCCCAACGGATGTTTCCGAGTTAGGAAGATTCTCGACGACCAGCGTGGCGCCTTTGCGAATCGGTTTGGGCGCGTCCTTCCCGAACGTGAACAGATCGTTCTGGTTGTAGAGGACCTTGACGTTCTGAATCGTGTGTTGCGGATACGCGAGGTCGGGATTGTAGAGTCCGTCGATGCCGCTGTCGAGGATGGCGATGCCGATGCCCTTGCCGGTGATGCCCGCGGCGTGCACCGCGTCGGCGCGGATCGCTGGTACGCTCTCATGGAGCATGAAGTACTGCAGCTGCTTGTTGGCGTAGATCCCCTCGAGGCCCGGCAGGGCGGAGATCGTCGCCAGCTGGGCCGGAGTCGCGAGCACTGCGACCATCGAGAAATTGTCGAACTGTACGACACCGGCGCCCGCGTTCAGAATGGCGTTCGTGACCGCAGCCTCTGTCGTTTGCGTCTCGTCGAAATTGACGATGTAGATCGCCGCGTCGCTGGGAACGACAGCGGCGGTAACGGTGGGGGCGCTTCGGTCGCAGGCCACCAGCGCGAGCAACGTGCCCGCCGCGATGAGCCACCTGTGCATTGGGTCCTCGGGTTGAGGGATGCTCCGAGGCCCCGCAAGCCGTATGCCCGTTATGTAACCGTTGACAAGACAAGAGCCGGCTGCGCGATGGTGTTGCGCCGGCGCGACGGCTTACTCGGACTCCATCTGCTCCAGTGCGTAGCGCAGGCGCAGCATCGCGGTGTCCAGCAGCCGCCGCGAGTCGTCGCGCAGCGCGCCCTGGTCCGCCAGTTCCGTGAGCAGCTCGAGGACGGCGTGGATCTGCGCCGTCGCCGATTCGACGATCAGCCGGCGATCGAGGCCGCTGCGGCGCTCGAGGTTTACCGCGACCTCCTTGACTCGCCGATCCGCGCCCCGCCTGCGATTCGCAACGCTCATCATGGGACCACCTCCCAGGTGCGTTCGCTGTTCAGCAGTGCGTCCAAGTCTCCCTTGCCCTGCGCCGCCCCTTTCTGTGCGTAGACATCGCGCTCGTACGACTCCGTCGGGCTGCAGTACAGCACGCCCATCGCGGTCGGGAACGGCGGTTCCAGCGCCGCCAGCAGCTGCGCCAGTGGACGGCTCGTCTCGTCGTGGATCAGCACGTCGGGCGCGGTGGCGTCGACAGTCTCCAGCTCGAGCGCGCCCGATTTGAGCCGCAGTCCCTTCTCCTTGTTCTTGCCGAAGAGGAGCGGCTTGCCGTGCTCGACGAGGACCTGGGCTTCGGCTGCGACCTCCTTCCCGGTGATATGCTCGAACACTGCGTCGTTGAAGACAACGCAGTTTTGTAAAATCTCGACGAAGGACGCCCCGCGGTGCGCATGGGCGCGTTTCAGCGTGGCGATGAGGTGCGCCTGCAACGTGTCGACCGAGCGGGCGACGAACCGCGCCCCCGCGCCGAGGGCAAACGCGCAGGCCGAGACCGGATTCTCGATCGAGCCGAGCGGGGTGGAGGGCGAGCGCGTGCCGCGGCGCGACGTCGGCGAGTACTGGCCTTTGGTGAGGCCGTAGATCTCGTTGTTGAACAGGATGATGTTCAGGTCCACGTTGCGGCGCAGCACGTGCAGCATATGGTTGCCGCCGATCGACAGGCCGTCGCCGTCGCCCGTCATCACCCAGACGTCGAGCTCGGGATTCGCGAGCTTGATGCCGGTCGCAATCGCCGGCGCTCGTCCGTGCACGGTGTGGAAGCCGTACGTGGACATATAGTAAGGAAAGCGCGCCGCGCACCCGATCCCGCTCACGAACACCGTGCGCTCGCGCTGCAACCCCATTTCGGCGCACGCCTTCTGCACCGCCTTGAGAATCGCGTAGTCGCCGCACCCCGGACACCAGCGGACTTCTTGGTCCGAGGCGTAGTCTTTGGGCGCGAGCTGCGCGTCGGTGATCGTCGTGACGGTCATAGTTCCCCCCGGGCTAAGAGCCCGGGCTCGGCGTTTGTGCGCCCTGTAAGGGCGCACGCTGGAGCCGAGCGCGCCCTCTCAGGGCGCGTCATCATTTCGAACCCCACCTGTTCGCTCCCGGATTGCTTGGGCGATTTCCGTTACTCTAAACGGCTTGCCCGTCACCTTCCCGAATGACTCCGCGGGAATCAAATATTCCGCGCGCAGCAGCTTCACGAGCTGGCCGTTGTTCATCTCCGGGACGAGCACGCGCTCGTAGCGCTTGAGCAGGTCGCCAAGATTGCGTGGGAACGGACTCAAGTAGCGTACATGAATGTGCGCGACGTCACGGCCTTCATCGCGCGCGATCTGCACGGCGCGATGAATCGCGCCGAACGTCGAGCCCCAGCCGACGACCGCGAGCTTCCCGTGATCGTCACCCAGCGAGACGCTCTGTGGGGGAATGTCGCGCGCGATCCCTGCGATCTTGTCCGCGCGCGCCTTGGTCATGCGCGCGTGGTTGTCGGGATCGTAGGAGATGTGACCGGAGTCATAATCTCGCTCGAGGCCGCCGATGCGATGCTCGAGCTGCGGTGTGCCGGGCTTCACCCACGGCCGCGCCAACGTCTCGGGATCGCGCAGGAACGGATGGAATCCCTCTGGCGCCGTCCGATACGTGACCGGGAAGCGGGGCAGCTCGGCTTCGCGCGGGATGAGCCACGGCTCGGCGGCGTGCGCCAGATAGCCGTCGCTCAAGACGATCACCGGCGTCATATACTTGGTGGCCAGGCGTACCGCTTCGATCGCGATGTCAAAGCAATCCGCCGTCGACGCGGGCGCGAGCACCGCGAGCGGCGCGTCGGCATTGCGGCCGTGGACCGCTTGAAACAGATCCGACTGCTCGGCCTTGGTCGGCATGCCGGTGGACGGCCCGGCACGCTGCGAATCAATGACGATCAGCGGCAGCTCGGTGGCGATCGCCAGCCCCAGCATTTCGGTTTTGAGCGCGATCCCCGGCCCGGAGCTCGACGTCACGCCGAGGGCGCCGGCGTACGACGCGCCCAACGCAGCGCCGCTCGCCGCGATTTCATCCTCGGCCTGGAAGGTGATGACGCCGTAAGCGCGCAGATTGGCGAGCGTGTGGAGCAGCGCGGATGCCGGCGTGATGGGATAGCCCGCGAACACCATCTTCTCGATCCCCGCGGCGCGCATCCCCGCGACGAGCCCCCAGGCCAAACCCTCCGTTCCGCTGACGGTCCGGTAGCGTCCCGCCCGCACGGTTGCCTTCGGGACGACGTACCCGACCATGTGCTCCGCCATCTCGGCGGTCTCGCCGAACGCGTGCCCGGCGTTGAGGGCGGCGACGTTCGCCTCCGCGATCACCGGCTTCTTCGCAAACTTGCGCTTGAGCCACTCGATCGTCGCGGTCCGCTCGTGGCCGTACATCCACAGCAGCAGCCCCAACGCCCACATGTTGCGGCAGAGATGTGCTTCACGTGAGGAGAGACCGTGCGGCTTTACGGCGTCGGCGGTGAGCTTCGTGATGTCGAACTTGAGCACCTGATAGCGCGCGAGCGAATCGTCGTCGAGCGGATTGCGCGCATATCCGGCCTTTCCGAGGTTGCGCTCGTTGAATGCGGCGGTATCGACGATGACCGTGCCGCCGACCTTCAGGTCACGCACCTCGACGGTCAGCGCCGCGGGATTCATCGCGACGAGCACGTCCACCGCGTCGCCCGGCGTCATCACGTCGGTGCCACCGAAATGGATCTGGAACGCCGACACACCGAAGGTCGTGCCGGTCGGGGCCCGAATCTCGGCCGGGAAGTCGGGGAACGTGGAAAAGTCGCTGCCGGCGAGCGCAGTCTCGAGCGTGAACTGACTGCCGGTCACCTGCATCCCGTCGCCCGAATCGCCGGCGAATCGGATCACAACGGAGTCGCGCGTTTCGCGTTGGCGGCTGGAAATGGCGGAAGTGACCATGGCTTTAATCTATACGACGTTTCTCAGCACGAACCATACGTTTGCGGGGCGTTCGGCAAGCCGTCGCATGTACCAGGCGAACCAGGCGCTGCCGTAGCTGATCAGGACGCGCACCTTCGCCCCCAGGGATACCAGCTTCCGCTGCTCCTCCGCGCGGATGCCGTAGAGCATGTGAAACTCGTAGGCCGACGGATCGAGGCGTTGAGCCGCGGCCGCCTTGCGGATCGTCTCGATGAGCCGGAGGTCGTGCGTGCCGAATACCGGTTTCGCCCGCTGGCGCGCCGCCTCGCTGAGCAGGCGCTGGGCGAGTTGCCGGTAGTTCTCGTCGACATCGCGCTTTTTCGGGAGTGCCACGTCCGGCGGCTCGTTGTATGCGCCTTTGACGAGACGGATCCCGGGCGAAAGCGTCAAGAGACCTTCGAGGTCCTTGGCGGTGCGGTGCAGGTACGCCTGCAGGCACACCCCGACATTCGGCCACTCCGCCTTGGCGCGCCGGTACACCGCCAGCGTCGCGTCGACGTAGCGTGACTCCTCCATGTCGATCCACAGGAACGAGCGCGCCTGCTCGGCACGCGCGGCGAGCTTCAGCACATCCTGGACGCAGCCCTCGTGACTCGCCTCGAGACCGAGGTGCGTCAGCTTCACCGAAACGTGCGCCGGCAGCTTGCGTCGCTGAATCTTTTCGAACACTCCGAGGTAATGATCGCGGACCGCGGCCGCTTCAGCGCGATTGGTGACTTGCTCGCCCAATTCCGTGAGCACCGTTCCGAGACCGGCCTTGGCGAATTGACCCGCCGCATCGAGTGCGGCCTCGAGCGTTTCACCGGGCATGAAGCGCTTGACCGCGCGCTGGAAGAAGCGGCGCTCACGCAGCTGACGGGCGAGCCATTGGCTGCGAGATGCCTTCAGGAGGAGACTGCGTGCGAATCCCATGGAGAGATAGTGTAGTGTATCGTTCTTTCATGCCAGCGCATCGTTTAACACTGATCGTTCCTCTGGCCCTCTTTGCCGCGTGCGCGCACCCGCATATCGGCGGCACAAGCACCGGCGGGGGAGAGATGCGCGAGGCGCCCGACGAGAGCTGCCTGCTCTCGACCGGCTCCGTCTCCGCTCGGTCCCCCACAATCACGATCGGACTCAACGACGCGGTTGACCCGCGCCATGCCCCCTTCGCGCGCAACGACGCCGAGCGGATTGTGTTCCGGCACCTGTACGAGGCACCGGTGCGGGTCGACTGCGAAGGCCATGTGCTCCCCGAGCTCGCGGACAAATGGGCAAAGGACGACGGCGGCCGTCGCTGGACGTTCCACTTGCGCGACGGCGCCCAGTTCTGGGACGGCGCGCCGGTCACGGCCCAGGACGTCGTGTTCGGGAAGGGCGGTGTCGGCTATACCCTCGGCGCGCCCGATAAGAGCGTCGTGGCACTCAGCTTCGCGAAGGAGAGGGACGACGTTCCGGCGCTGCTGGGCGACCCCGGCCTGGCGGTGACGAAGCCTGCGCCCGACTCGAGTTGGCCGATCGGCACGGGAGCGTATTGGGCCACCAGCGCCACGACGACGGCGCAAGAGATCCGCGCGCACACCACCCACGGTGACACCCTCGTCTTCAGGTTTGCGGCGAGCGGTGATGCGCGGGACCTGCTCGACGCAGGCGTGGATTTACTGGTCACGCGCGACCGGGCGCTGCGCGACTACGCGGCGACGCTGCAGAATCACACGGTGGTCGCGTTGCCGTGGGACCGCACCTATGTCTTCGTCACTGGCGACGCGGGTGCCACGCGGTTCGAGGCTGGTGGTCTGGAGCAAGCGGTGCATGCGGAGGCGCGGCGCGCCGAGGGGGACTTCTGGTGGCGCGATCTACGAGCTTGTGGCATAGCGAGAGACACCGCACCGCCCGCACCCACGAGTAAGCGCATTCTGTACTCGCGCGGCGATCAGACCGCGCGTGAGCTCGCGGGTCGCCTGGCGGCGCTGACGCACGCGGTCGCCACGGGCCGCGCGCCGGACGACTTCAGCGCGGCGCTCGCCGGGGGCAAAGACTGGGGGTACGTCGTCGGGCTGCCGCGGGTGACGGCCGATGCCTGCCGCTCCGCCAGGGATCTGTTGCCGACGTGGCCGGCCACCTTCACGGCGCTCGTCGACACGCGTCCTACCGCGATCGTGCGCCGCGGCGTCGCGCGCTGGACCGTGGATCAAGATGGGACGGTTCATCTCGCTCCATGAAATTCCGCACCCGCCTCCTCATCGCGTTCGGGGTGGTGGTGATGATTCCCCTGCTCGTATTCGGTCTCGGCATCCGCCGCGAGATGTCGAAGCGCGTCACCGCGGCGGACAAGCGGCGAGTCGACGCGCTCGTCAACGTGATCAGCGCGGATATTGCACGTGAAAACGACCGCATTGCGGCCCGCCTCGCGGCGCTGAAGAGCTCGCTCGCCAACGACAACAGCTTCCGGGGTGTGGTCGTACGCGGCGAAGATCGAGCCTATGCGCTCGACTACGCGGGCGAAGCCATGCGCCTGGCGGGCCTCGATTTCCTGCAGATCCAGGATGACGAGGGGCGAGTTGTGTCATCCGGCCACTTCCGCAACGAGTATGACCGCCTTGGCCCGGCGGTGCCCGGCTCAGGCCCGGCGCTGGTGCGCGCGGCCGCCGCGGAGGGACCGTTCCTCGCCCTTGTGACGAGCGATTCGCTGCGCATCGGGAGCCGTCGCTTCCGGGTCATTGGCGGAATCGCGGTCGATTCGCAGTTTCTGGCTCGTCTCGCTCGCGATCCGGAGCTCGGGGTCGGGCTCGTCCTACCGCGCGACACGGCCAACGCCGACTCGGGTAAGCTCGTCGTGGGCGAGGTCGCGTCACTTCCCTATGTTGATGCTGCAGACGGGCCCGGGCGTGTGGAGCAGGCGCGCATCGTGGTCACCCGCTCGTCTGCGCTCCTGACCGCGCTCCAGCGGAACGTGAATCTCTGGTTTGCGGCTGCCGTTCTCATCGCCGCGCTCGCGGCGCTCCTCTTAGCGGGCTGGCTCTCTACCCGCATCAGTGAGCCGGTCGAAGCCGGTATCCGCGACATGGAACGGCGTATCGCGATCGGCGACCTCGCGCGACAGGTGAATCACGACGTCAAGAACGGTCTCGCGCCGCTCCGCAACGTGTTTCGCCATCTCACCCAGGTGGCGCGGGATAAGCCTGCCGAGCTGCCCCAGGTGTTCGCCGAGCGGCAGGGGACGGTAGAGTCGAGTATCAGCTACCTGGAGACGCTCGCCGCGAACTACGCGAAACTGTCTCCGCAGTCAGAGCGAAAGGCCACGGATGTGAACGCCGTCGTGCGGGAGACGATTGGCGCTTCGGGCGCTGTGCGCACCAAGCTTGCCGACGGACTCCCGCCGGTCTCGGCCGATGCGCTGGTGCTGCGGCGCGTGATCGAAAACCTCGTGAGCAACGCGGTGGACAGTCTCGATGGGAGGACCGGGACCGTGACAGTCACGACGGAAAGCGGCAAGAATATCGTGCGGATCTCGGTGAGCGACACGGGACGCGGCATGAGCAAATCAGAGCTGGATAGAGCGTTCGACGACTTCCATACGACCAAACCAGGTGGCACGGGATTGGGACTGTCGATCGTCCGACGACTGGTCCTCGACTCGAACGGCTCGCTCAAGGTCGAGACCGAGCCAGGGCAGGGGTCGACATTCATTGTGGAGATTCCGGTGCAATGAAAGATCAGATCCAGATCCCGTGTTGTTGTTCCCACCCTGAAGGGTGGGCCCGGCACTGCATTGTCCTTAAGGACAGTGTTTCGCCGGGCCCAGGCTTCAGCCTGGGAATACCATGACGGTAGTGCTCATCGTCGATGACGTCCCGGCCATGGCCGAGCAGTACGCCTACGACCTCAAGCGCCTGCGCGGCTACGAAACACTCATCGCAAAAAGCGGCCGCACGGCACTCGAAAGCCTGACGCGTGATTCGGTGGATTGCGTCATTCTCGATCTCGAAATGCCGGGGATGGACGGGTTCGAGGTGCTGCGCTCGGTCGAGCGGCTGGGACTGCGCGTGCCGATCATCGTGTATACCGGAACGGGCGACTATGACCGCTGCGCGCAAGCGATTCGCCTCGGCGCGTACAGCTTCATCGATAAGGCCGAGCCGATGGAGCGTGTGGCGCAGGAAGTCGAGAACGCGATCGAGCGGCGCCGGCTGACCGCCGAGGTCACCCTGCTGCGGCACGGGTTCGGGCTCGAATCCCCGCTCGTCGGCACGAGCCCTGCCCTGGCGAAGCTCAAGGAAGCGATCGTGCGGGTCGCACCGGTGCCGAGCCCCGTGCTGGTGGTCGGCGAGAGCGGCACGGGCAAGGAGCTGGTCGCCCGCGAGCTGCACCGGATCGGCGCCAATCCCAAGGGTCCATTCGTGGCGATCAACAGCGCTGCGCTGCCGCACGAGCTCGTCGAGAGCGAGCTGTTCGGCCACGAGCGCGGCGCGTTCACGGGCGCCAACACCACGCGCAAGGGCGCGTTCGAGGCGGCGAGCGGCGGGACGCTGTTCCTGGATGAGATCGGCGATCTGCCGGCCGCGGCGCAGGCCAAGCTGCTGCGTGTGATCGAAGAACGGAAAGTCACGCGCCTGGGCGGCAACAAGACGATCGACGTGAACACGCGCGTCGTGGCCGCGACGCACCGCGATCTCGAGAAGGAAGTCGCCGAGGGTCGCTTCCGCGAGGACCTCTATTATCGGCTCAATGTGCACGTGCTGCGGGTGCCACCGTTGCGCGATCGTCTCTCCGACGTTCCCGCGTTGGTGGAGCACCTGGTCGCCGCCACGTGTGAGCGGTTCGGGATGAAGCCGAAGACGATTGCGCCCGACGCCGTCGAGGCGTTGATGGCCTACGAGTGGCGACGCAACAACATCAGGGAGCTGCGGAACGTCGTCGAGCGCATGCTGATCGCAACGGATGGCGAAGCGCTCACTCGGGACGTGGTGCCGGCCGAAATTCGCAACTCACGCACGCCGCACGCCGCACGCCGCACGTCTTCCGATGCACCGCGCACCTTCGAGGAGCAGAAGCAGGAGGCCGAGCGCCAGATCATCGTCCAGGCGTTAGAACGCAACGAGTGGCACGTCACCAAGACCGCCAAAGAGCTGGGACTCTCGGATCACGCCAGCCTGCTCAAGATCATGCGCCGCCTGGGTGTCCAAAGAGACACTTAGGCGACCATCTCCACGGGTTCTGTCGTACACGAAGTTCGAAGTCCATTTCGTAAGTCATTGCGCACCAACTGACACCAGAGACCAGACACCTGGCACCGCCTCTGCTTTCTCTCCGGGCGAAACCCCTGCTCCCGGAGGAGCCATGTCGTATCAATTCGAGCTAGATAAGTCCAATCGTTCGCTGCGATTCCCGGTCATTCTGATGGCCGCTATCGTGTGCACCGTGATCGCCGCCTACGCCTTTGCCGCCTGCGGCGACCGTTCCCCCGACCAGGCTCGCGCCGGTGAGCCCGTTGGGTCGAAGCCTTCAACGACTGTCCCGGTCAGCAACGTCAGTACCGGCAGCACCGAAAAGCCGGCGCTCGTCATCAGTGGTCCGGTCACCTTCGAGATGGCGGACTCGGCCTATCGCGAGCACCGCTACGATGACGCTACGGTCCTCTTCAAGACTTACGCTGACGGCCGGCCTACGAATCCGTGGGGCTTCTACATGCTCGGCCTGTCGGCGTGGAAGTCGGGTGATCGCGTGCGGGCGGAGAGCGCGTTCGTTCAGGCGCTCACGCTCGACTCGACCCACGTGAAGAGTCACCTCAACCTGAGCCGCGTGTTGCTCGAGTCCGGCCAGCCCGACAGCGCGCTGGTGCACATCGAAGCGGCCATCGCGCTCGACTCCACGTCGAGCGAGCCGCTGCGGCTGCAGGGACGGGCATTCGAAGCGCAGGGCAAGACCGATGACGCGATCGTCGCCTACCAGCGCGCCATCGTGAAGAACGACAGCGACACCTGGGCGATGAACAACTTGGGCGCGCTCTACATCCGGCTCGAGCGGTTCGAGGACGCCATTGGTCCGCTGGCACGTGCCAACGAAATCGAGGACAAGGTCGCGACGTTCCACAACAATCTCGGCATGGCACTCGAGCTGACCGGCCGCTACGAGCAGTCGGTCGAGCAGTACCGTGCGGCGCTGGCGATCGAGGGGACCTACGGCAAGGCGGTTTCGAACCTGCAGCGCGTCGAGCTGGTGAAGCAGGATCCGTCGATCACGCCGGTCGACCTGAAGGAGCGGTCGAAGCAGTTCCAGGAGCAGATTACGAAATGGTAATGAAGTTGGGGGCGCAGCATGCTGCGCCCGTACTAGTTGTCTGCGGCGAGCCGCCTCAAGAATCGGTTGAGGCGGCTTTCGCTGCTATGGGGATCGTCGCCGATGTAGTCGACGCGCGCCTCGATGAGTGCGGCATGCAGTTCGGTGCGCGCTTCCGCGGCGCGCGCGAATAAGGCCGCCTCCTCGGGAGCGGAGGACTCGAGCAGATCTGCCGCGAGCGCGAGCATGCGGCCGGCGAACGTGACGTACGCGCGCACCATGCCGCGACCGGCCCCGCCGCGCTCGACCCACTCGGGGAAACAGCCCGCCCACCACAGCGCTAGTGCCGCGGCGTCGGCCGCGGATTCAGCCTGGGCGACCGTGCCCTGTGGCAGCGCGGCCACGACGCGCCACCACTCCGCCATGCCGTTCTCGCCTTGTGCGATCGCGCGCTGTGGATGCGAAGTCGCAAAGACGACGGGCAGCGTCGCGGCGTAGTCGGCGAGCACGATGTCGGTCACGCCGCGGAGCCGCAGCTGGGCGCGAATCGGAACGTACCAGAGCAGCGTGAGGGGAAGCGGAGCAGGCGCGCCGCCGCGCCCGAGGACGGCCTCGAGGGCGGCGGGCGAATCGAGAACGGTGTCGACGGCGCCGGCTTGCAGCGCCTGGTCGGCCTCACGTCCTTCGGAGACATCCATCCGTGCGATCTCGTCCACGAGACAGGCGAGGTCGCCCCGGGTCAGCTGGCGATGGATAATGGGCCTGATCATGCTTCCCTCCTTACGCGACTTTAGAGGCAAGCTTGGTGCCGGTTATCTATCTGACTATTGCGCAAGACCTTACGCCAGAAACCCCTGCGCTACGGTGTGGCCCCTGTGCTGCGGAAAGCTGCAATTCGACACGCGAAACGAGTGTGAGGCTGCTCACGCTAGTAAATGGCGCGTTGTCAGGCAAGCAGATAGCACTCGGCCCCTTGGAGTGCCAAGGCGGCCGGTTTAAGTTCCCGCTCCCATGAAAGCAACGGATATTCGCAAAGGTCACGTCCTCATGATCGACGGCCAGCCGTGCCGGGTCATGGACTTCACGCACCGCACTCCCGGCAATCTGCGGGCGTTCGTGCAGGTGCGATTCCGCAATCTTGTTTCGGGCAACACGTTCGATCAGCGTCTCGCCGCCACCGATTTCCTCAACGAAGCACGTCTCGACACCAAAGAGATGCAGGTGCTGTATCAGGATCAGGGCGGCGTGCACGTGATGGATCAGCAGACCTACGAGCAGTTCACGCTCGACGAGCGCGCCGTCGGCGAGGACACGCCCTGGTTGCAGCCGGAGATGGTGGTGCAGGTGGAGTGGCTGGACGGCCGGCCCATCGCCATCGAGCTGCCGTCGGTGATCGAGCTGAAGGTGGTCGAGACCTCACCGGTGATGAAGAGCGCGACCAAGACCGCGAGCACCAAGCCCGCGAAGCTGTCGAACGGTGTGACGGTGCAGGTGCCGGAGTTTATCAGCCCCGGCGAGAAGGTGCGCGTCGACCCGCGGTCCGGTCAGTATTTGGAGCGGGCGAAGTAAGCTCGGTGTAGCGATAGCAGGTCACGAGGTGGTCATTGACCATTCCGACGGCTTGCATGAACGCGTAACAAATCGTAGGCCCCACAAAGCGGAAGCCTCGCTCGACCAGTGCCTTGCTCATCGCCGTTGACTCTTTGGTCTCGGCCGGCAACCCGCGCAGCGTCTTCCACGCGTTGACCTTGGGCTTGCCGCCCACGAATTGCCACAGAAACTGATCAAAGGACTCACCCGCGTCTTTCAGCTTCACAAATGCGCGCGCGTTGCCGACCGCTGATTTCACCTTCTGCCTGTTGCGCACGATTCCTGGATCTCTAAGGATCTTGGCGACGCGCCGGGCGTCGTAGCGCGCCATCTTGTCAGGATCGAAACCCTCGAATGCTCGTAAGAAGGCGTCGCGCTTGCGCAAGATGATCGCCCACGACAATCCAGCCTGAAATCCATCGAGCACGAGCTTGCCGAACAGCTGGCGGTCGTTGTGGACCGGAACACCCCATTCGGTGTCGTGGTAGGCGATCATTTGCTCGTTCGATGTAGACCAGCCGCAGCGATTATCCATGCTTCAAAAGTACCACCAAATAAAAGAGGCCAGGGGTCGCCTGGCCTCTTGGACTGAGCCGTCTGCGCAACTGCTCTAGTGGCTCACGACTTGAGACTCGGAACTCACCGGACGATCAGCGACCTGATCCGACGACCCCTCCAGGATGATGATCAAGAACTTCGAGGTCCGCCAGAAATCGACCGGCGACGTGATCGTAAGGCTCGACACGCCGGAGTACTTGTTGTTATTGCGCTCTTCGGCGATGTACGAGAGATCCTGCAGCGACGCGACCCGATACTCGGCGCTGGCGCGGGGCAGCGGAATCTGCGTCACCTGGCGCGTGTCGATCGCGGTGAACAGTCTGGGGTCGAGGTTGCGCGCCGGCTGCAGCGTCTTACCCGTGCGCCACAGAATGAACAACACGCGCCCGCCGCCCTGCTCGGTGAGAATGCCCTTCTTCTTGAGCTCGTTACGCGTGCCGATGACGTAGTAACCCGTCGCCAGGCTGTCCTTCAACGCCACGTTCTCCTCGGTCAGCGCGTTCACGCGGTCGGTGAGCAAGTCGATCGTGGTCTTCTGGGCGGCGATGACGGTCTGCAGGTTGCCCACGGTCGAGTCGAGCGTCTGGCGCAAACTGTCCGACAGCGTGGTGAGACTCTTGATGCGCTGCCGGCTCTCGTTCAGCGCGTTCTCGGTTTCGCGGACCCGCGTCACGACGTAGCGCAGCTTGGCGAGCAGCGTGTCGCTCGACGCGGTGATCGGGCTTTCGCTGGAGACGTGAAGGCGATTGTTGCGGATCTTCGCCTTGGCGAGCTCGACGTTGACGTCGCTGATGAGCCGCGAGCTGATGGCCACTTCCTGCATCAGGCTATCCTTCTGCGCGTTGGCCTGCTCCAGCTCCGCGAGTTTCCGCTCCGTCTCGGCCGACGTGCCGCAGGCGGCCAGGGCGAACGCTCCGCTCAAGAGTACGAGTTTGAGCTTCTTCATTGCGACGACTCCCCCATCGATCATGGTGAGACTAGTTTTTGCCGCGATGCTGCGGCTGCACGTCGGTACCTCCGGCTACAACTTCCCGGAATGGAAGGGAAGCTTCTATCCGCCCAAGCTCCCGAGCGCCAAGTGGCTCGAGTACTACGCCCAGCAATTGGGCACGGTCGAGATCAATTACACTTTCTATCGCATGCCCAGCGCCAAAACGGTCGCCGGTTGGGACGCAGCGACCCCGGAAGGATTCATCTTCGTTCTGAAAGCACCGCAACGTATCACCCATTTCGCGCGCCTGCAAAGCATCGACGATCCACTCCGCTTCTTCCTCGACAGCATTCGCAAGCTTAATGCCAAGTTGGGGCCGGTACTATTCCAGTTACCCCCCAATTTCAAGAAAGACATCGCGCGGCTCAGTGATCTACTCACCCAATTTCCGACGGACGTCCGCGCGGCATGTGAGTTCCGTCACGCTTCGTGGTGGTCAGACGACGTCTACGAGCTGCTGCGCAGCACAAACACGGCGCTGTGCGTCGCGGATACAGAGGAAGGGACGACGCCGGAGGTGGCGACTGCCGACTTTGGCTACGTGCGGCTGCGTGATGCGGGCTATGCCGAGACCGAGCTGCGCGACTGGTTGGGGAAGCTGCGGGCGATGGGAGCCGGCTGGACCGACGCCTTTGTGTTCTTCAAGCACGAGGAGCAGGGCGTCGGTCCGAAGCTCGCGGCTCAGCTCAGGCAGCTTGATACTGCGGCACGGGCGGCTGGTACTCCGAATCTCCCCAAGCCAGCAGCGGAATGAAAAACGCGCTCAGAAAAATAATGCCCAGGGTGAATCCCACGCCGTGCCCGAAATTCTTCGAGATGTTGTGAACGACAATGATTGCCATGACGATATTCACCAGCGGGATAAAGGCGAGCAGGATCCACCAGACGGGTTTCTGAGCGACCTTCAACCACACGATGCAGTTGTAGATCGGGACGAGCGCCGCCCAACCGGGCTGCCCCGCCTTTTGGAATACCGTCCATACAGCGGCGATTTCGAACACGGCGGAGACGAGAGTGACAATCCAGAACAACGGGCCCGGCGCACTCGTCGATGTCGAGAACGTGTCCTGCAGCATCACGGGGGGAACCTCGCGTGAAGGTCGCCCCCAAAATAATGCTTTAGCGCTTCCCCGCGACTTTCCGGCGCTTGGCGGGTTTCTCCTTTTCCTCTGCCGGCGCAGTCTCGAGGCTCTGCTTCAACGCCTGCATCAGGTCGAGCACCCTCGTCTTCGGCGCTTCCTCCGGCTCCTCGGTGATCTGCTTGCCTTTGACCTTGCGCTCGATCTGCTCCATCATGCGCTCGCGCACGTTGTCCTTGTACTTCTTGGCGTCGAAGTCTTCGATGGCCGCCTGGTCGATCAGCTTGATCGCGAGGTCGAGCTCGGGCTTCTTGACCTCGACCTTGGGGATGGGCACTTCGGCGATGTCGCGGATCTCGTCGGCGTAGCGCAGCTGCTCCATCACGAGTCCGCCCTTGAGCGGCCGGACCATGATCAGGTACTGCTTGCCGCGCGCGGCGTACTGGCCGATCGCGACCCGCTTGGTCTTCTCCAGCGCTTCGGCCAGCAGCTTATAGGCGCGCTCGCCGCCCTTGTCGGGGCCGAGGAAGTACGTGCGGTCGAGGTAGATGCGATCCACCTGCTCGGCCGGCAGGAATTCCCTGATCTCGACGGCGCCCGTCCCGCGCTCCTCGAGCGCCTTCAGCTCCTCGGGCGTGAACGTGACGTACTGCCCCTTCTGGAACTCGTAGCCCTTGATCGTGTCGCTGCGTTCGACTTTTTCGCCGTCTTTCACGCAGACATACTGCTGCTTCAGGCGCGAGCCATCCTTCTTGTGGAGCATGTTGAACGAGATCGCGGCCTTCGACTCGCCGGCAGCGAACAACTGCACGGGCACGGACACGAGGCCAAACGAGACCGTGGCGGAACCGATGGAATGGGCAGCCATATGATTATGATACGCCGAGCGGTCCGAGCTTGTCTAGCGCTGGATTGCGCAACGGGATAACTCCAAGGCTCTACGTGACTAACTCACCGTTGCCCCTGGCTGCACGTCCCGTCGTGACGTTCGTGATCATCGCGATCAACGTCGCCGTGTTCATCGCGATGACGGTCGGCGGTGTCTCGCCGGTTGAGCCCACGACGCAGGATCTCGTGAGATGGGGAGCCAGCTATGGACCCTACGAGCTGAGCACGGAGTGGTGGCGTGCGTTCACGGCGATGTTCGTGCATATCGGGTTTCTGCACATCCTTCTCAACATGTACTGCCTCTACCGACTCGGACCCCTGGCCGAGCGGATGTTGGGACCGTGGAAGGTCGCCGCGCTGTATCTGCTCAGTGGCATGGGCGGGAACGTCGCGAGTGTGGCGATACATCCGATGATCGTCGCGGCCGGAGCGTCTGGCGCGATTTTCGGCGTCGCAGGCGCGCTCCTCCCCGTGCTGCACTTCCGCCAAATCCCAGCGCTCGTGAGTCAAGGCGGCCGCGGCCGGCTCGGTATCGGCGGGTTCATCGTCTACAACCTTGTCCTTGGGTTTGCAAATACCGGCATCGATAACGCGGCACATATCGGCGGTTTGGTGATCGGCTTCGTGGCTGGGTATGCCGCACCGGTCACGGCATCGCCTGCAGGTCGGCAGGTTGTTTTGCGAACGCGAGGTGTCCTGGTTGGGCTCGCGCTCTTTCTCGTGGTGGCTTTTCTATTGGTACGCGAAAGGCGGCCAGGTCATGGAGACGACGCGCATCTTGCCCGGGGCGGAGCGTACCTGCATGAAGGGAAGAATGCGGAAGCGATCAGCGAGTTCGAGCTGGTCCTCCGTCACGACTCGACCAATGCGCTGGCGTTGGAGAACGTCGGCGTCGCCTACATGCGCACCAATCGCCCTCAGGACGCACTGGCTCCTCTCGAACGAGCCCAAAGCATCAACCCGAACGACCCGATCGCCAATTACAACCTTGGTCTCGCCAATGTCGCGCTCGATAAGTATGAGACCGCTATCTACTACTTGAGCCAGTCTTTGCGAATTCGGCCGAACTATCCCGACGCCTTGGTGCAGCGGGGATTCGCGTATCAGAAGCTGGGCAAGGCGGACAGCGCTAGCGCCGACTACGAACGCATCCTAAGCCAGTCGGAAGGGGCGATTAGCGACAAGATGCGCGCTGAGGTACGGCGCCTCGTCGCTGCCCTCCCGGACCGCTAGAATTCCGGTTCATGCCAAGATCAAAATCGACGTCTCCCGATTCGCTGGCGCAGTATCGCGCGAAGCGGGCGTTCGATCAGACCCCGGAGCCCGGGGGGTTAGTCCCGAAGCCCGAGCCAAAACCGGGCGGCTTGCTGATCGTGCACATGCACGACGCCACCCGCCTGCACTGGGATCTCCGGCTCGAGATGGACGGCGTGCTCAGATCGTGGGCCGTCCCCAAAGGCCCGTCCGCCAACCCTGCCGACAAGCGCCTGGCCGTCAAAGTCGAAGACCACCCGCTCGAATACGGTGACTTCGAGGGGATCATTCCAGAAGGAAACTACGGCGCGGGAACCGTCATCGTCTGGGATCGCGGCGTGTGGGTGCCGCTCGAGGATGTGCGTGAGGGATTCGAGAAGGGCAAGCTGCTGTTCGAGCTGCGGGGCTACAAGCTCCGCGGGCGCTGGACGCTGATCAAGCTCAAGAAGACCGAGAAGGAATGGTTGCTGATCAAAGAGCGCGACCAGTATGTCTCAACCGAGCCATACTCGAACGAGTCGGTGCTGTCAGGGCTCACCAACGATGAGCTGCAGAACGCCAAAGAGCGCGCCGAGCCGATCAAGAAGGAGTTGGAGAAGCTGGGCGCGCCAAAGCGCGCCCTCCGCGTGGACGACACCGAGCTGATGCTGGCGGAGACGCGTGACCAGCCGTTTACGAAGGACGGGTGGTTGTTCGAGGTGAAGCTCGACGGTTACCGCATGCGCGCCGCGTGTCAGGACGGCGAGCCGATTCTGTATTCGCGCAAGGGGCTCGACTACACGGAATCATTTCCGGAGATCGCGCGTGCCGTGAAGGCGATTCCGTTCGAAGGCGTGATCCTGGACGGCGAGCTGGTCGTCCTCAACGAGGCGGGCAGGCCGAACTTCAATATGCTCCAGGCGCGCGCCAGGCTCGGCGCGCGCGAGGCAAAGCGCGCGGCGATCGAGTCGCCGGCGACGCTGTATGTGTTCGATCTCCTCGCGTTCGGGGGCTACGACCTCCGCAAGCTCCCGCTCGTCAAGCGCAAGGAGATTCTCCAGAAAGTGCTGCCGCAGAGCGGGCCGCTCCGGTACTCCGAGCACTTCGAAAAGAACGGGGAGGCGTTGTACGAGCAGGTCGTGAAGCTGGGGCTCGAGGGCATCATGGCGAAGAAGGCGGACAGCCCGTATCGCAGCGGCCGGTCCGGTGATTGGCTCAAGATTCGTGCCGACCGCATCGACGACTTTGTCGTGGTCGGTTTCACAAAACCCAAGGGCGCCCGGGGCGGCTTCGGCTCGTTGCACGTCGGTGCCTACAAGGACGGCAAGCTCATCTACTGCGGTCGAGCGGGCTCTGGATTCAGCGGCGCGCAGCTGGACGAGATCAGCGCGACGCTGGCGAGTCTCGTGCGCAAGACGCCGCCCTGTGAGCCGCCCGAGAACGGCGCGCTTCCCAAGGGCCCGGACCACATCTGGGTCGAGCCAAAACTTGTGTGCGACGTGCGCTACAAGGAGATCACGAAAGACGGACTTCTCAGGCAATCGGTGTTTGTGAGGTTCCGCGACGATAAAAAGCCGGAGGATGTTGTACTGCCAGGATCCGGGAGTCGGGAGCCCGGAGACGGGGATTCAGAGCCGAAGGCGTCGCCCCGACTCCAGGCTCCTGGCTCCCAGATCCGCGAGGTCAAGTTCTCGAACCTCGACAAAGTCTTCTGGCCCGACGAGAAGTACACCAAGGGCGACCTGATCGAGTACTACCGTTCGATTTCCCCCTGGCTACTCCCGTACCTCAAGGATCGTCCCGTCGTGCTGACGCGGTATCCCGACGGCATCAACGGAAAATCATTCTATCAGAAGGACGCACCGGGTTTCGTCCCGGAGTGGATTCAGACGATCCCGATCTGGAGCGAAGATACGCAGCGCGATATCAACTATTTCGTCTGTAACGACGTGGAGTCGCTCGTCTATCTCGTGAACCTCGGCACGATTCCGCTCCACATCTGGGGCAGCCGCATCACCGATCTCACGAAGCCCGACTGGTGCCTCATCGATCTCGACCCCAAGGACGCGCCGTTCGCGCACGTCATCACGCTGGCCAAGACGATGCGGAAGGTGTGCGAAGAAGTCGAAATGCCGGCGTTCATCAAGACGACGGGGAAATCGGGCCTGCATATCATGCTGCCGCTCGGCAGGCAGCTGACCTACGCGCAGTGCCTGCAGCTCGCGATGCTGTTTGCGCGGCTCGTCACCGATCGACACCCCGACATCGCGACGACGGCGCGCACAATCAGTAAGCGGGAAGGCAAAGTCTACGTCGACGCCTTTCAGAATCGCGCTGGCCAGCTGATGGTCGCGCCCTACAGCGTGCGTCCTTCTCCCGGCGCGCCGGTCTCGATGCCGATCGAATGGGATGAGGTGAACGCCAAGCTGCACAACAGCAACTTCACAATCGCCCATGCGCTGAAGCGCATGCAGAAGCTGGGCCACGATCCGGTGGTGGGAGTGCTCGAGACCAAGCCCGACCTGGTTCACGTCCTGGAGCGGCTCCACGAGCGCCTCGGCGAGGACTGATGCGCGCTGGCTCTACGTGTTTGCGCACGGCGCCGGCGCAGGCATGAACCATCCGTTCATGGAGCGCGCGGCGCGTGTGTTCGGCGAGCACGGAATCGCGACCTACCGCTACGAGTTCCCCTATATGAAGGCCGGCAAGAGCCGACCCGATTCCCCGGCGATCGCTGAAGCGTCGGTGCGCGCGGCCGTTATGGAAGCCGGACGTGCCAATCCAGGGTTGCCGCTCCTGGCCGGCGGCAAGTCGTTTGGCGGGCGCATGACGTCGCAGGCCCAGGCGTCCCAGCCCTTGCCCGGCGTGCGCGGCCTGGTGTTCCTCGGCTTCCCACTCCATCCACCCGGACGGCCGGGCACAACCCGGGCCGAGCATTTAACGTCCGTTGACGTGCCGATGCTATTTCTTCAGGGGACGCGCGACGAGTTTGCACAGCTCGATTTGCTGCAGGAGGTCGTGCGCAAACTTGGCGATCGCGCGACGCTGCATCTGATCGAGGAAGGCGATCATTCGTTTAAGGTGCCGAAACGAACGGGCAAGTCGGAGAGCGATATCATGAACGAGCTTGCCGCAACGATCCAACAATGGGCGGCCCGGGTGGTGAGCCCCGCCGCCACGCCGCGGGGCTAGCAATGGCGAACTACTGGCTGGTCAAGACCGAGCCGAGCACGTACAGCTACGACGACCTGGAACGCGAAAAGACGGCGGTGTGGGACGGAGTCAAGAATCCCGTGGCGCTGAGGAACCTCAAATCGATGCACCCGGGCGACCAGGTGCTCGTCTATCACACCGGTGACGAGAAAGCGGTAGTCGGGTGGGCGACCGTCGTCTCAGCGCCCTACACCGATCCCAAGAAGCAGGACGCGAAGCTGGTCGTGATCGATCTCAAGGCGCACCGCCGGCTGCCGCAAGCGGTGACGCTGGCGCAGATCAAGGCGGACAGGACGTTTGTGGACCTGCCGATTGTACGACAGGGGCGCCTGTCAGTAAGTCCGGTGACGGCGCCCCAGTGGAAACGAGTGTTGCAGCTCGCCGGTGCGGAAGACTAGCCCTTCTTCTTTCTGAGCTTGCGGGCACGATTTTCCGCTCGGGCCGAGGCAATGCCTGCCGCGATTCCGGCGACGATTGCCGCTCGTCCGGCTGCCTTCAGGACCTTCCCCGTGCGGCGCAACGCCGCCTTGATGCGTCGCTGCCGCTGCTCCGTCTTGGCTCGTTTCTGCGCTTCAGCCAGCAACCGGTCGGCCTCCCGTGCTGCAGTCTGCGCCCACTTCCTGGCCGTCCTGGCTGCTTTGACCGCTGCCTGCTTGAAGCGCTCCGCGCGCGAAGCCATTAGATCCTCCTCAGGACTGAGGGTCGGTTGGAGCCGTCACGCTCCCAGAACTTCGGCAGCCTTTCTCACATCGCCGGGCTTTACCCATACGAGGGCGCCATAGCGGCCCATACCCGAGCGTACCCCTGTCGCCGCAGTGACGTTGATGCCGGCAGCGCCCAGCCGCGACAACAGCTGCGCGAAGGCGCCAATGCGGTCGTCGCCGTCAACCAGGAAAACGGTTTTCGGCTTCGACAACTTGAGCCCCGCGGCTTTCGCAGCGGCCTGAAATGCGACGGCGTCGGCAGGCACGACGTCGAGCTGCGACCGCCGCGCACTCGGGAAGGCGTGGACGGCCAACAGGTTCACGCCCGCATCGCGCAGCTTGCCCAGGATCTGCGCGCCGACGCCCGGTTTGTCGGGCGCTGTGACGTAGTAGTAGTCAATCTTTCGGATCGTGTCCGCCATACCGGCCTCATTGTTGGGGACGGTTCCAAAACTGTCCCCTGGCACAGCCGCAGGTAAGGGACGGGAATTCACTGTTCCGCGGCCGGCTGTCTTGCGACCCGCCAGCGACGCGTCGCGATCCATGCCATCACAGCGATGAGGCCGAGTGGGAGTACTACGCCCAACGATTGAACCGCCAGCGACAGCAGGACGACGAAATTGCGCCAGGACTGCGCGAACGCCTCGCCCATGACGCTATGGCCGGCACTGCCGACGACGGGTATCGGCTCATGAACCGTCACGCTGATCGTGCTCGTGGCGGTGTGGGCTTTGAGATACCGCATCCGACCTTCGTAGCGTTCGATGTCCTCTCGGACCCGCGCCAGCTCTGTCTCCACGGCCAGGACATCCTTGAGCTTACCAGCCCGTGTCCCCAGGAGATCGATTAAGCGGCGTTCGAGCCGTCGCGCGTTTTCCATGCGCGCGTCGACATCCACATACTCTTCTCCGACGTCCTCGGCGCTGACGTTCACCGATTCGACTTTCCCGATGGGCGTAAGGCCCGACAGCGCATCGTCGAAGCGCGTCACAGGGATCTTCACCTCGAGCGTCGCGTTGCGCAGCCGCTTCTTGCCCGTCTCGACGCCTGAGTTGGCGACGTAACCGCCAAATTGTGCCGCAAGCTGTTTCACTTGTGCGACGGCGATTTCTAGAGAATCCACCTCGATCGAGGCAGTCGCCGTGCGAATGAGCATGTTCGACGGCGCATCGATCGGCGTGGGAATCGGAAGCTCGGGCACTGCCGTGAATGCTCCTCTACTGAATGCTTCTGGAGCGGGGCGTCGCGCGGCGGCGACGCGGTTCCGCTGCTGCTCCTCCTGATGCGAGTAGAGTGCGTACCCGCCGGAATCCCCCGCGGGTACCGCAGCTCGCTCCGTGGTGCATCCGACCAACACCGCTGCGGAAAGCATGATCAGCGAACGACGTCTCATGGTAATGCTCCGGTGGGAGGACTGTCCCCAAGAGACGGCGCTCACATGGCGGCTTGCACATCGACGTATGACGAGCGGGGCACGGAAACATGACGATTCGGTGAACGTAGATTCTCCACATGGACGGGATCGCCGTAAAGCTCGAGCGACTCAAGCGCGAAGCGCAAAAGGAATGGAAGCGGAAGTGGCGCCAGAAGCTGCGTCAGGCGGCGCCGTCCACGCCCGCCGAATGGCGCGCATTGGCGGGCGAGGTGCTCCGCGGGTTGCTCAAGATCGCGCTTATCATTGCACTCCCATTCGCCGTGCTGGTGCGTGGCTCTGTGTTCATCTACGAGCACGGGACGAGATCTGTCTGGTTGGCGGTCCTTACGGCCGGGCTTCTGACCGGTGGCGTGATTACGGCCTATGCCCTGTGGATCGCCCGGAAGTTCATGCGTCGCGGAGTTCGCGGCGGCCGAGCGCTGGTGATGCCCCTGGCGAAATGGGTCGCGCTGCCGCTCGTCCTTTTTTACTGCGGCTATTCCTTACTCTATCTCGCCAGCGTGAACGCCAAGTCGGACCCCGTGCGCGCCTATTACCGGTCGGTGCATCCGCTGCTGCGCCTGGCCCTGTCCACCGCCATTCTCGTGGATCGCGATATCCTGATCACGGATACCGGCCGGCTCCCCGACGACTACGCGCGGATGGGACTACTCACAAACACTCGCAGCCGCCACTACAAGCAGGCGGACGGCTGGATTCACGCCGTTGATTTGCGTACGACAGGTCGGGGCGTCATCAAGAACCGCGGCGTGCAGTTCTACTTCTGGCTGATGGGATTCGAGACGCGGCGGCACGTCGGCACCGCCGATCACCTGCACGTCGAGCTGAACTAGAGTTGTCGGTTCTCAGTCGTCCGTTCTCAGTTGACTCACCGCATGCGACGATCTGATGACCGATTACTGATTACCGAAAACCTTTTGCAGTTCAGAGAACGGGATCCCGTACGCCTCGAGTGTTCCGTAGGTCCCCTTCTCCTTCCATTCCCGAGCCATCCGGCGCACCAGGCCGAGCGTCGCACGCATCGGCGCCGAGCCAAACGTCACGCGTCGCACTCCCAGCGCGGCCAGCTCCTTGAGTGACGGAGCGTTGGGTGTGCCGAGGATGTTGAGCGGCGCGCGGATCTGCTGCACGAGCTGTTCGATCGTGCCCGTGTCGCCGACAAACGGCACGAACACCGAATCGGCGCCCGCTTCGCGAAACGCGTTGCCGCGCCGTACGGCCTCGGCGATGCGCTTGTCTCGCGGAATCTCCGGTGCTTCGAACACATCGGTTCTGGCGTTGAGCACCAGACGAACACCAGTCGCATCGGCGGCCCGACGCGCCGCCCGTACGCGCTCGACGGCCAGCGAGAAGTCGATGAGGTGCTTTTCTTCGATCCGATCTTCGAGGTTCATCCCCACCGCGCCCGCGTCAATGACGCGGCGCGCCGTCTCGGCGACGGCATCCGCCGTGCGGCCGTAGCCCGCTTCCATGTCCGCGGTGACGGGGACGGCGATACGCCGCGTGACGCGCGAAACGGCCGCGAGCATCTCATCGCGGCTGATGCGCTCGCCGTCCGGGTACCCGAGGCTGAAGGCAATGCCCGCGCTGGTCGTCGCGAGGGCGGGGAAGCCCGCTTCGACGAAGATGCGAGCACTGCCGGCGTCCCAGGCGTTGGGGAGGACGAGCATCGGCCCCTCGACGTGGAGGCGCCGGAGGACGTCGGCCTTATTCATGTCACCTCGCGAGACGATAGCCGGTTTTGCGAACAGTCAGAATATGCTTCGGGTTGGCGGGATCCCGCTCCAGCTTGCGGCGCAACTCGGCGACGTGCGTGTCGACGGTGCGGCTCATCACCTCGGCGCTGTAGCCCCAGACCTCGGTTAGCAGCTCGGTGCGCGTGATGCACGCGCCGTCGCGCCGGATCAGGGCCAGCAGCAAATCGTATTCCTTGGGCGTGAGCGCGACGGGCGAGCCATCGAGCAGCACGGTCCGCGACGGGGTGAGCACCTCGATCTCCCCGAATTTCTCGAACGGGGGAGTCGGCGGCCCGCCGTTCTTGCGCGGCAGGGCGACGCGGCGCAGCAGCGCCTCGATGCGCGCCAGCAGCTCGAGCACACCGAACGGCTTCGTCACGTAGTCGTCGGCGCCGAGCCGCAGGCCGCGGACTTTGTCGGCTTCTTCACCACGAGCGGTGAGTATCAATACGGGCATGCTGTGGCCATCTTCGCGCAGCGCCCGCAGCACGCGAAAGCCGTCCATTCCGGGCAACATCAAATCCAACACGACGAGGTCCGGATTGGCGGTCCGCGCCCGCGCGAGCCCGCGCGTGCCGTCCTTGGCGACTTCGACCTCGTAGCCTTCGATCTCGAGATTGTTGCGCAAGCCATATGCGAGATCGGGGTTGTCCTCGATCACCAGGATCCGCTTTGGTCCTGTCGTTGGGGCGATCATGCGGGCAGCTCGATCACTACCCTGGTTCCCGTTGCGCCCGGCGCGGGATCATCGATCCAGACGCGGCCATGATGCAGCGTCGCCAGCTCACGCACGACCGCGAGCCCGATGCCGCTGCCGGCGACGGACGAGCCGCGATCGCGCTCCAGCCGCCAGAACCGCTCCCACACGCGTTCGCGGTCGGCCCGCGGGATACCCGGTCCACCGTCGTCGACCCACAACCGGGCGCTGCCGTTGTGGCGCGTCGCGCTGACACGGACGACTTGACCGGCCGGGCCGTACTTCACCGCGTTGTCGAGCAGGTTGAGCAGCATCTGGCGCACCGCGCCGGGATCGGCGGGAACCACCAGATCCTCCGGCACGGTCGCGGCCAGGGTGGCACCGCGCGCGGCCGCCAGTGGTGCAAACCCGTCGAGCACTTCCTGCACGAGCGGCGCCAGCGCGGTCGGCTCCGGCGTGATGTGCGTGGTCTGCCGCTCCGAGCGGGAGAAGTGCAGCAGGTTCTCGACGAGATGTGTCAGCCGGCGCGCTTCCTGATCGATGATGGCCAGCGAGCGGCGCCGCTCCTCTTCGGATCGCACTCGTCCGAGTGTCAGCGTTTCCGAGAACATCCGAATCTGCGCGAGTGGCGTCCGCAGCTCGTGCGAGACGCCGGAGATGAAGTCGGTGCGCAGCCGGGTGAGCTGAGATTCGCGCCGCAGCTGGAACAGCGCGGTGCCGATCAGGGCGGCGGTCAATCCGAGCATGCCGAGGATCAACGGCAGCCGCGATTTCGGCAGCCCCCCGATGATCAGTTTATCGGCGACCGCTCCGCGCAGCGTCGCCTGCGCGAAAAGATTGCCCATGTCGGTGCCGATCGTGTCGCGCGCCGTGAACGGCGAGGTGTACTGGACAGCGGAGCGATAGATCTCCGTGCCGTAGCGATCGGTGATGATGATCGAGCCCATCGAGTCGTACTGCACGCCGCCCGTGAGCGGCCGGGGCAGGAGATCGAATTTTTCCGTGGCCTGGACCACGAGCGGTTTGAGCACGATGGGCTGCACTTCGAAGCCGAGCGCGGTGCGCAGTACGCCCTGGGAATCGCGCAAAACCGTGTACGCGACATAGCGGCGGTCGCCATCGGGCTGACCTAGCACGGTGCCCATGTGCCACGACGTGTCGTAGACGGTGCGCGTGTGCACGGGCAGGGTGTCGATCAACCAGCGCCGGACCGCCGGGGGCAGCGTCTGTCCCGACGTGTTGAGTGCTCCCGTCTTCAAGTCCATCCGGAAGGTGACGCGGATATAGGGCGCGAGCGAGAACTCGTGCTCCATGGTGTCGAAGTGCAGGTCCTTCGGCGCCGGGAGCGGCTTGCGTGGCGCCACCTCGTGCGCGTGTTTCAGCGCCTTCAGCGGCGGGACGACGGCGTAGTAGATCTCGCTGGCGCTGCGCTGTGCGACCCGCGCGGCGGCGAGGGCCGCGTAATCGCGCAGCACGCGATCGGCCTGCGCCCGATGATAGCGGGCGGTCCCGTACGCCTGGATACCCAGCGCCGCGGCGACGCCGAAGGCGAGCACCAGCAGTACGGCGACGACGGCGCCGCGTCGCACCCGGAAGCGACTCATGGATTGAAGAATCCGTCTTGGACGCTGAACCGGCAACAGTGCGCCAAGTTGGCTGGACCGTTCCCTGACATGGCGCACACGCCCCGATGATCTCCGCCGAGCCGGGTGAGCCTACATTCGGGGCGAGGAACGGGAAGTAGGTCGCGGCGCAAGTGTCGACGGCCACTTTCGCCCGGCCTCGCCGACCCGGAGCGCACTCAGTGGCTCCGGGTTTGGTTTTTGGGTCTAGAAGAAAAAGTTTCCGCCGCCGCCCTCGAAGCGTGGATTCACGATGTTCGCGAACTTCGAGCCGAACGTGTACTTGAGCCTGAAGTATCCGAAGTACCGATAGGATGTGGCGAGTTGCCGACGGCGCAATAACACCTCCTGCTCCGTGGCGCCCTTCTTGGACAGAAAGAGCTGATCGTGTATGAGTCCGACGCTTCCAAAGAACTGAAACGACAGTCCCTTAAAGATCCTGAACTGTCCGTCGCCAAACAGTGTCACGCGATGTTTACGAAAGTCGTGGAGGTAATTGCTGCCCTCGAGCGCGACACCGCTTGAGCCCCATGGCTGTTTGACGCTGAGCGATACGTTCAGACTTTGATTAAGTCGTGTTTCTCTGATTCTGTTGAAGATCGTTGTGTCACCGTACCAATACGCCGTGGGACCGATCTGGTAACGGAACGTGAGCAGCTTGCGCGTGGATTGCGAGTACGGAACAACGTCGTACTCGAGTGCCGGGGCCACCCCGATCACGAAATCCTCGTTGAGGTAACTGGATGACGATAGGAACGCGCGGCCTCCCACTGACCAATGTGCTGACAGGCTGCGCACGATCAGGGAGCTACCGTTGTAGCCACGGGTGATGTTGCGTGCCGTCGTTTCGATCGGGGCACCGGTGGAGTCATACGAGCTGATATACGTGAAGTCGGTTTGATTGTAGTTCTGGCCTAACGAGAACCTGATCTTCCATCGCTCGGTGATTCGGTCGGCTGAGAGCGAGGACCACCAGTTTTGGAATTTGAAGGTCTTCTCGCCGTTGAGGTTGGCAGTCGCTTCAGCGCTGAACACCCAGTAGTTCCACGGATCACGCACCTTTGCCGCCGCTTGTGCCGGTGCGCTGTAGGTGATTTCCAGCAGTCCTGCGACCGGTGTGCGAGCGACAAATCGAACTAGGCCGAGCCGCATCGTGCGAGCCAAACCTTTGCGACGCTCGTCCTGGGTATCCGCTGCACGTGACGTCCAGCGCAGTGTGTCGACTGCGCCGGCGAAGCGCTCCAGGCCGATGAAACTGAGGGTGTACTCCTGACCCCCGCCGGTGGGTTGTGTCGTGACGAGGATGTGCACCTGCGCGAACGTGCGGTCGCGCACCCAGTTCACGAACGTGATCTCGGTGCGGTAGTAGTCGAAATCGCAGAAGGTGTCGGGACAATCGAGAAACACCCGCACGGCGGAGTCCTGAACCGTGCGGGTGCTGTCCTGCGCTGCGAGCGGCGTAAAAGCAAAGGCACATGCAGCGGCAACCACGCCAACTCGCATGTGCCTCGCTCCGGGCTTAAAGGTCGATCAGCGGTTCGACATCGCCGGCACGACTCTCATTCTACCGACCATCTCCGCAACCCGTTCCGCCGCGATCCCCAAGACACAACCGATCGCCAGGGCGATCGCGACTCGGATACCGCCGTTGATGGCGACTGCGCGCGCACCCATGGCGGTGGCGGCGCCGGCGAGCGCACCCACGGTATACGACAACAGCGGGATGCGCGCTTGGAACACCATGCCGAAGACGGCAGCGCCGAGGAGCAGAGCGTCCAGAAGATCATTCCGGCCGAGCGCGGTCGACACGGTGGCATACAGGAGCGCCCAGACGACTCCAGACGCCGAACCGAGTACAGACTTTTGCAGTCCCATTACGCCGCCGCCCGCGCCCACGAAGCAGGCGAGACCGACGAGGACGGGCCAGAGCTGCAGTGGCACCTTGCCGAAATGGGAGATGACGGCCCACAGGGCCGCAACGATCGCCAGACTCAATGCCTTGGTGGTTGAAGCGCTCATGTTGGGCCTCCTCCTAGAAGGGGATGCGGCGCCAACATAATGAACGGGCAGTGCGCGGTGCAACGCCGTACAGCTAACCGCGTTGAATTACATAGGCTTCCATCGCGTAGTACTCGGGCAGCCCGAGCCGGTCGGCGTGCGCCGCGGTCTCCAAATTCCTGGCCTCCACCCGTTGCCAGAACTCCCGCTCGTCGTAGCCGGGGAAGGGCGCGGTGTCTTTCTGGGACTGATGGCGGAAGATGGCCAGGATCTTCGCGTTCAGCTCATCCTGCGACAGGGGCACGAGCACGTCCGCTTCGGTGAGCGACCATTCCTGCCAGGCGCCCCGATACAGCCACACCTCCGGCTTTTGACCGGCGTAACGTTCGAGCGCCCGCTCGACGGCCGCCTTGCAGGTGCGATGCGTGCCGTGCGGGTCGGAGAGATCGCCAGCGACAAAGACGAGGTCGGGGCGCACCTCCTCGATCAGCCGCTGCACGATCGTGATGTCCTCGTCGCTCAGCGGCCGCTTGCGGACTTCGCCGGTGCGATAGAACGGTAGATCGAGGAATCGCGCAGCGCTCGCGGGAATCCCGACCGCGGCGAGCGCGGCAATGGCCTCCGATTCGCGAATGAATTTCTTGAGGTTCTGCACGACAGGAATGTCGATCTCACCGGGCGCCTTCTGCTCCATGCCGGCATTGACCGTGTCGCGAGCGCGCTGCACCGCGGACGCGTCTAGTCCCAGCGATGCGGCGGCTCGCTCGACGAAGTCCAGATGGCGCGTCACGTCGTGATCGAACACCGCGATGTTGCCGCTCGTCATGTACGCGACGACGATCGCGTTTTCGTTCTCCCACAGCTTGCGAAGAATGCCGCCCATCGAGATGACATCGTCATCGGGATGGGGTGAGAAGACGAGCACGCGCTCGTGCGCCGGCAGCTTGGCCCGGCCGCGAATCTTGTCGCGCAGCCGGTTGAAGATCTGCCCGTTGATCGGACCGGCCGACCCGGCGCGGGCGAGCAGCGGGCTCAGCTGGTTCTCGGCGTAGTCGCGGGCGGACAGCTTGAGCACCGCCTTGCCGCTCCGTTCCGCGAGCCACACGACGGAGCGCTCGACCATCGCGGGCGTCCACTCGACGCCTTCGAGGATCCACGGCGTCTTGATGCGCGTGAGCTCGGCGGCGGCCGGCAGGTCGAGGTAGAAGGTGACGCTGGGGTGGCGCTGCAGGAACGTCGCGGCGACGTCGGTCGAGATGTCGCCCTCGACAGCGCGCGCCACGATCGCTGCCTTGTGCTCGCCCGTAGCCATCAAGGCAATCTCTTTGGCGTCGAGAATCGTCGCGACGCCCATCGTGATCGCTTCGCGCGGGACGTTCTCCACGCCAAAGAAGTCGGCGGCGGCGTCCTTCCGGGTCAGCGTATCGAGCGTGACGATGCGGGTGCGCGACGTCGCGTCCGATCCGGGCTCGTTGAATCCGACGTGCCCCGTCTTGCCGATGCCCAGCAGCTGGAAATCGATGCCGCCCGCCGCTCGAATCCCCTCCTCATAGGCGGCGCAGGCTTCGGGCACGCGCTCGCGGGGAGTCACGCCCTCGGGAATGTGGACGTTCTCCTTCGCGATGTTCACCTGCGCGAGGAAGTTCTCCCACATGTACCGGCGATAGCTGTGGGGACTGTCGGGCGCCATCGGGTAGTATTCGTCGAGATTGAAGGTGATGACGTGCGCGAAGTCGACGTCCCCCGCCTGGTGGCGGCGGATCAGCTCCTCATAAACGCCCAGGGGGGTGCTGCCCGTGGCGAGGCCAAGGACGGCCCGCCCTTTGGCGCGGGTCTCGCGATGAATGACCTCGACGATGCGCTCGGCGACGGCCGCCGCAAGGTCCGAGTGCTCGGGGAAAACGACGGTCCGCAGCCGCTCGCGGTCGCGCGAGCTCTCGATCGTGGTTGGAGGCGCCCTGCGGGCAGCGGTCCGAGTCATCTACACCTTCACCTCGATCGCCGCCCCGCGTTTGTAGCGCACGTAGAGCCACGCCATCGGGACGATCAGCATACCGGCGGCGATGATCGTGAGGGCGAGCAGTACCGCCGCCAGCAGAACGGCTTGCTGGGAGGTCTGCGCCCCCCGGAACATCGCCGAGTCCTGCATGGCCAAGAGGACGATCATCGCTTCCCGGGCCTCGGTGCCGGCGCCGGTGCCCGTGCTCGTCAAGCCGGCCAGCACCGTCTGGACCAGCTCCCGCTCGTGATCGTCCGTCATGGAGCTCCCGAGATCGGCGAGCTGTACTCGCAGCCCGCGCCCCAGGCTGTCCCGCTGCGCCACCGCCTCGACGCGGCGGAAGCGGGGGTCGGTTCCGGTCGCCATTTGGCGCCATACCTCGAGCCCGGCGTTGTAGCGATGCAGCATTTCGGAGGTGCGGGCGCCGTGGACCACCGTCTGGGCGGCCTCATTCAACGAGAAAATCAGCCACAACCCGATGATCAGGGCGAGGGCGAGCGTGACGGCACTGATGGTGACGGCGATCCCCGGCCGGATGAACGTGTAATCCTTCATCGCGACGGCGAAAGACGACCGGCCGACGGACGGGCGTGCGGGGAAACCGGGAGGAGTCGTCATGGGGCCCACGCTAGTCTCCGCTTGACGGGGCTGCAAGGGGGCGCAATTCTACGGGGCGCCCCCCACACGACACCCTGATGGACATCGGGATGCCGATGGAGGACATGTTGAGTGCAGTAGTGTTTCGCGGTGACGAAGGTGAGGTGTTGCGCCAGGCAAGCGCCGTCGTGGGACGCCCGGTCGTCCTCTGGGAGGTCATCGGGCCTCACCAAGCCGTGCCTCGCGCCAGCAGTGGCCCCGACGTCGGTGCCCGTCCTCCCGGCTTCGATCTCGCCGCCATCCTGCAGCGCTGGAGCATCCCGGTTCCCGTGGGATCTCGCTGGGTCACAGCGCCCGGTACCACACTGGACGCCTGGGTCATCGCCCCGGTCCGGTCCCGTCCTCCCGCGCCACCGCCCAGCGGCCGCGAGCGGCGCAGTCGCGAGCGACTCGCGCTCGAGCTGGCCGGTCTCGCGCTTGGACTGATCGGCACCCCCACGACGTCGCAGGAAACGGCCGCCCACCCGGGGTCACCCGGCATGATGGTCCATCAGGCGAGCAATCCGTTGACGGCCGCGCGCGCCGGATTGCAGCTCTCCATGGAATCGATCGGCCGGTGGGTGGACCTGGCGGCGGACCGACGCCTCGCGTTGTTGGACGACCTCGGTCAGGTGCTCGAAGACCTCGATCGCACGTCGGAGCTGCTGCGCGCGATGCGAGAGAGCGCGCGCGCCGGCATGCTGACTGCGCGGGGCGCGGGCGGGCGCTTCGACGTCGTGCGCGTGGTGCGTTCCTGCCTCACGCTGGAGCGGCGCCTGCTGCGCGATCGCGGTGTGGATCTCGACTTCTCGACGGCGCTCGAGACGACGTACGTCAAGGGCGATTCGAATGCGCTGTTCGACATGCTCGTGGGCATCGTGCGCAACGCTGCCGAAACGCATACCGGCCTGCCGACGTCGGTTCGCGTCCAGCTGGAACAGAAAGGGAAGGCGCTCGAGCTGGTGGTCCGCGGCGGCCGGGCGCTCGGGGATCTCACGAAGGTGCGCAGCGTTGCGGAGACTGCCTTCAACGGCACGGTGAAGGTCGAGTCCCCTTCCAGCGACACGACCACACTCACGATCGCGCTGCCGCTGCCGCCGCAGCGGGAGGCGGACCGCCGCAGTCCCTAAGCGAGCAGCGCCTGAAGATCGAGTGGCCGCGTGTGCATCCGGATACCGCCTTCCGGACCACGCGGCCATTCGTTTTCGGGCCGGTCGCGATACAGCTCGATGCCGTTGCCGTCGGGATCGCGCAAATAGATCGCTTCGCTCACGCCGTGATCGGAAGCGCCTTCGAGCGGGATGCGGTGTTCGAGCACGCGGCGCACGGCGGCGGCAAGGGCGGCACGGTCGGCAAACAAGATCGCGAAATGGTAAAGACCGGTTGTCCCTGGAGGCGGCTGCGGCGCGCCGCGGCCGGCCCAGGTATTCAGACCGATGTGATGATGGTAGCCGCCGGCGGAGAGAAAGACGGCGTCGGCACCGTAACGGGCCGTGACTTCAAAGCCTAAGACGTCCCGGTAGAAGTGCAGCGCGCGATCCAAGTCACTCACCGTCAGGTGAACGTGGCCGATTCTCGTTCGAGGATCGATCGTCATTTCACCTCCAGAACACGGACGGGTTCCCCGGTTACATTTCCTAACATGAACGCAGCCAAGATTCCTACCCCGGTCAACGAGCCGGTCCTCGCGTATGCGCCCGGCTCACGCGAACGCGGTGAACTGAAGCAGTCGCTGAAAGACCTCAGTAGCCGACAAATCGAGATCCCCGTCGTCATTGGCGGTAAGGAAATCCGCACCGGCAAGACGGTCGATACGGTGATGCCGCACTGTCATCGGCACGTACTCGCCAAGGTTCATCAGGCCGGCCCCGAGGACGTCGCCGCGGCGGTCAAGGCGGCGCGCGACGCGTGGCGCGACTGGTCGCGCTGGAGTCTGGTCGACCGCGCGGCCGTCTTCCTCAAGGCGGCCGACCTGCTCGCGACGCGCTGGCGCGCGATGCTCAACGCAGCCACGATGCTCGGCCAGAGCAAGACGGCGTTCCAGGCCGAGATCGACGCGGCGTGCGAGTTGATCGACTTCTGGCGTTTCAACATCCATTACGCCGAACGGATCCACGCCGAGCAGCCGCTCTCGCCCGCCGGGAGCGCGATGTGGAATGCGATGGACTACCGCGGGCTCGAAGGATTCGTCTACGCCATCACGCCGTTCAACTTCACAGCGATTGGCGGCAACCTGCCGACGTCGCCGGCGATCATGGGGTGCACGGTCGTCTGGAAACCAGCCGCGACGGCGTCCTACTCGAATTACCTCGTCTTCCGGCTATTGCAGGAGGCGGGACTGCCCCCTGGCGTCATCAACTTCCTGCCGGGTCCCGCAACAGTGATCAGCGAGCGGGTGCTCGCCGACCGGCACCTCGGCGGAATCCATTTCACCGGGTCCACGGAGGTTTTCCAGACGCTCTGGAAGCAAGTCGCCACGAATCTCACCGGCTACGCGGACTATCCGCGACTCGTTGGCGAGACGGGCGGCAAGGACTTCATCCTGGCGCATGCCAGCGCCGACGTGGACGCTCTTGCCACCGGAATCGTACGCGGCGCCTTCGAGTATCAGGGTCAGAAATGCAGCGCGGCATCGCGTGCCTACGTGCCGGAGTCCCTGTGGCCCAAGCTGCGCGAGCGGGTCCTCGGCATGCTGGCCGACGTGCGGGTTGGCGACCCTGCCGACTTCCGCAATTTCATGGGCGCGGTGATCGACCGGAAATCGTTCGACAAGATCAAACAGTATATCGAGCAGGCGAAGAGTGATCCGAAGGCGAAGGTCCTGTTCGGCGGCGAGTGCGACGATGCAGATGGCTACTTCGTTCATCCGACGGTGATTCAGGTCGAAGATCCGGCCTACCGGACGATGTGCGAAGAGATTTTCGGACCGGTGCTGTCGCTGTACGTCTATCCGGACAAACAGTGGAAGGAAACGTTGGCGCTCGTGGACCGCACATCATCCTACGCGCTGACCGGCGGTGTGTTTGCGCAGGACCGCGCGGCGCTGGCCGAGGCGGACGCGGCGCTCCGCTATTCCGCAGGCAACTTCTACAAGAACGACAAGCCGACGGGCGCGGTCGTGGGGCAGCAGCCGTTCGGGGGCGGGCGTGCCAGCGGCACCAACGACAAAGCGGGCAGCTTGCTCAACTTGATCCGCTGGACCAGCGCCCGCGCGGTCAAGGAAAACTTCGTCCCGCCGCGCGATCCATGGTATCCGTTCATGGCGGAGGCTTGAAGGCGCCGCTACTCGTGTGGGCGATGGCGGCGGCGTTTCTGTTGCTCGTGGCGTCGTTGTTGATCGGTTCGTTCAGTAAGCCAGAGTTTCCGCCCTATGCAATCGGGCCGCATGCCGATAGCACGTACACGCTCGATGCCTCGCGCGGCGATGAGTGGCGCTGGTGGGGCGCGATCGGCTTTAGACGCAATCACGTCATTGCCGCTCCCGGCGCCGGAGCCATCGACCTCGGTCTCGTGAGCTTCGATTCGGTCGCAGAGCTGCCACGCGAGGGGTATATCGCGACCAGCTTCGGCGCCGACACCACGAACGCGGGCTTCGGGAAGTGGTACGACTACAGCATGTGGTCGCACCTGCTGACGTCCAAGCATCACGTCTATGCGATTCGCACCGCCGCCGGCGAGATCGCGAAGCTCGAGATTCTGGCCTACTACTGCCGGGAGGTGGGCGCCGCCTGTTACACGATCCGCTATAAAAAAGCACGCCCCCGGGTTTGAAGTGCCGGGGGCGTGCGGATGAATTGGATGGACCGGGCGGTTACTTGCCGGGCGGCAGGATCTTGAACATCCCCGTCCCGCATACCGGACAGACACCTTTGAGCGCGGGGCGGCCATTGGCCATCTTGACCTGCTGGGCATTCGAGATCTTCCGCTTCGCCTTACACTTCACACAGTAACCTTCATCCGCGGCCATTGGGCTCTTTCCCTTAGCCATTGTCGGTCGCTCCTCCAGTTCGGGGGCACAGGGGGGAACGGGAAGTCTGCAGCGCCAGACAACATAATAAGGCTGAGCTAGGCGGGGGGAACCGAACCGTCGTGAAACCCATTGCGTTTGTGCGTTCCGTCACAAAACGGTTTCGTCGCAGAGCCCCCACATCTGCACAGCACAACGACTTCCGCCGGTTTGCCGTCTTTCCGGGGCGGTGGCGTCAATTCCCTCCCGTCGGGGGTCACGATCCGCACCGGGCCCTCGATGATGAGGGGGCCGTTCGACTTGGGGGTTATGGTCACGTGGGTCATACCGGCAATATAGCGGCACGCCTGGACGGCAGGCGGGGTATTCTCCGCGTGCGCAGCTCCATGCACACCCGGTTCTTAGTCTTCGTTCTCTGCGCCGTCCAATCGGGATGTCTCGGCGAGCGTGGGCCGTTTACCAATCGGATGGCCAACTCGGGGACGAGTTACCTCTCGCGCGCGGCGCGCCAACCGGTCCACTGGCAACCGTGGGGACGCGATGCCTTCGCGCTCGCCGCGAAGCTGGATCGTCCCGTCCTCCTGTACATCGGCAGCGATGCCTGCCGCTGGTGCGCCGAAACCGATCGCGAGATCTACACCGACCGGGAGATCGGTGCGCTCATCAACGCGCTGTTCGTGCCGATTCGCGTCGACCGCGACGAGCGACCCGACGTCGCGCAGCGTTACCAGGCGGCCGTCGAACGGCTGGCGGGACTACATGGGTGGCCGCTCACCGTATTCCTGACCGCCGATGGCTCGCCGTTCTTCGGCGGCACGTATTTCCCCGCGGACGATCCGATCACGGGTCGGGGGCTGAAGCAATTGTTGCCCGAGGTCGCGAAGCGATACCGCGATCAACGCGCGTTCATCCTGCAGCAGGCGGCGGCGCTGCAACAGCTGGTGCTCACGGGCAGCGGGGAATCGCGCGGCGCGCTGCGGCCATCGCTGGTGCAGCAAGGGATGGTCGCGGTCACGCGCGAGCTGGACGATGCGGTCCGCAGTCATGCCGCCGCGGGCAGCGTGATGCACATCGAGGCCACGGCGCTGTTGCTATCGGGAGACACGACGGCCCGGGCATCAGCCGTTCGCGCGTTGGACCTCATGCTCGACACCGCGGTCGGTACCGCCGGCGAAGATCCACCACGACTGGTCCGCGCGGCGCTCGCTGGAACGCTCGCGAAGGCGTGGGCCGTGACCGGCGAGCCACGCTACCGGGAATCCGGCGGTGCCCTGATCCGCAGCCTGGTAACCGCGTTGTCTCCTGATGAAGCGGTCTTCGTCGATCAGGAGGCGTACGTCATCGAGCAGGTTATGGTGGCTGCCGCGACGCTCGGAGAGCCCGCGGTGGTGAGTCGAGCACGCACCGCTCTCGATGCGCTGTTGCAGCGGACCTATGCGCGCGGTTGGGGTGTCCGGCACGCGACCGTCGCTCCGGCGGCCGGGGTCACGACGCCGCAGGGCATGCTCGAGGACCAGGTCCAGGTCGCGTCGGCGTGTCTTGCGGCCCACCAGCTCAGCAACGAGCCCCGTTACCTCGATGTTGTGCTCGATCTCGTCGCCATCGTCGAGCGCGGCTACGCCGATCCCCTCGGGGGCTACTACGATGTTGCGCCCACCGATGCGTCTCCCTCCTCACAGCCGGCGCTGGGCGATCGGACCAAGCACGTGTTCGACGACGTGCTTCCAGGTGCCAATGCCGCGACGGCGCTGCTGCTGGCTCACCTCGCCCAGGTGACGGGTGACCCGTCGTACCGGCGCCGAGCCCAGGCGACGCTGGAGGCGTTCGCGGGCTCTATGAGTGGCGCCGGTGTCCGTGCCTCGACGTTCCTGGCTGCCACCCGCGAAACCCTTGAAATACCGTGACCAAGCCCCCCCCGGGGGGGTCACTGTGATGGTGAACGACGGGGCCCCGGATGTCGAAGTGGTCGCCCGGGTCTTGGGCGGCGATGGGGAGGCGTTTGGGATTCTCATCCGGCGATACGAGCCGGGTTTGCTTCGCTTCGCGACGCGCATGCTCGGGAATCCCGATGCCGCGGCGGATGCGGTTGCCGAGAGTCTCGTGCGCGCTTATCGGCATTTGGCACAATGTCGGGATGCGTCGCGGCTGCGCAGCTGGCTGTACCGGATTACGGGCAATCGCTGCCGCAGTCATCTCGCTCGGCGGCACACGAACGACATCTCGCTGAGCGATGCGCCCCCATTGGCCGACGGCTCGGATGCCTGGGCGGTGCTCGAGCGAAATGAGCAAGTGGCGCTGGTCGAGCGCGCGCTGGCAGCGCTGCCGGCCGAAAAGCGTGAGGCGTTTGTCTTGAAGCATGTGGAGGGGATGAGTTACGAGGAGATGGCGGCAGTGACCGGTGCGCGGATTCCCACGCTCAAGATGCGTGTGCATCGTGCCAGGGAAGCATTGTTGGCAGCATTGGAGGAGGTCGTGCGATGAGCCCAATTGATCCTCGGTTACAGGAGGCGCTCGATGGCGAGCGTGATCCCGGCGAGTTGCCGGTGGATCTGGGGGAGGCGTACGCCCGGCTGATCTCGGCGGCCCAGCTACTCGCGGCGACACCGGCCGCGAGCGTCGCCGTGCGCGTTATGGCCGAGATCCGTCAGACCCCGGTGCGGGTGCAGACTGCAGGCCCGATGCGCCGCATGGTGCGCTGGCTCGCGCGCCCGCGCGCAGTCACCGTGCGCCTCCGCCCCGCCTGGACATTGGCGCTGGCCGTCGGACTCGCCGCGATTCTGCTGATGCCGGGCCACACACCTGGCGCCGCCGAAGGCGTTGCGAAGTTCGTAGGGCACTTTCCTGGAGCACGGTCGGTCGAAGTGGTCGGCTCGTTCAACGACTGGAGCCGCGGCACGCTGCACCTGAGCGACGATGACCATGACGGTGTCTGGCGCGGTGGGGCGGTGCTGCCCGCGGGCCAGCACGAGTACATGTTCGTGGTGGACGGCGAGCGGTGGGTGCCCGATCCTCTGGCGGGCCGTTACGTCGATGACGGATTCGGTGCCGGTCAGCAAAACTCGCTGCTCATCGTGCGTCCGGTAGCCGCCCAGCCATGAGCTGGATGCAGGTCCTCACGCTGGCCCTCCTCGCGACGCCGGTTGGTCTCGTGGCGCAAAGTGGCAGCGGCGTCACGCGCCTTTCGGGCCGGGTACCCGCAGCCGCCCTGCCGGCGATCGATTCGATCATCGCCGCGGCTGTGGCGGAGAGCCTGCCGACTGAGCCACTCGTCCAGAAAGCGCTGGAAGGCAGCGCTAAGAACATCCCGGCCGATCGGCTGGTGAATGGCGTGCGCCGGGGCTTGCTGCAGCTGCGCCAGGCGCGGGCCGTCCTCACCCAGGCCATGCCGGGGCAGTCACCCCCCGAGGGCCATATCGCGGCGGTGGCTGCGGCGTTGGCCCGCGGTCTGTCGGGGCCCATCGTCGAGCGGCTCCTCACAGTCGCCCCGACCGAGCCCCCGGGACCGGCCCTGCATGCGGCGGCCGACCTGATCGCGCATCACTTTGACCCCGATTCCGCTGCCGACCTGCTGGTCGAGGCGCACAACAAAGGCTTGCGGGGCGTGCGGTTACTCGACGTGGCCGTAGCCGCCGATCACGAGCTGCAGCGGCCCGGCGGCCGGACCACTTCCGAGGCGCTGGCCCACGTGCGGGCGATCCTGCCCAACGTCCCGGCACCAAGGCGGCCGTGACGCGAGGTGGAACGAACGGGTCGTAAGAACGACCCTAAACCCGAGGCTTTAATGCTTTCGTCCGCACTCCTCCTCCTGGCACTCGCCGTTCAACAGCCGACACAGCAGCCGGCGGCCGCCCAGGCCAAACCGACGGTCAACGCGTCGCAGCAGACTGATACCTCGAAGGCCAAGGCGAAACACGCGCGCCGTCCCCGCAAGGGTAAGTCGCACACCGCTGCGCGCGACACGACTAAGACTAAGCCCTGACTAGGACGTGTAGTCTGAGTTGATCCGGACGTAGTCCGGGGAAAGATCGCAGGTCCATACCATCGCCTCCGATCGACCAAGACCAAGGTCGAGCCGGAGGCGGATGGTTTTCTGCTTGAAGATGGCGCGTGCCTGCGACGGATCGGCGAGCGCCGTGGCACCGCCGCTCGCGAGGGTGAGCCAGCCGTTGGAGGACTGTGCCTCGAGCGTGATGCGCTCCGCGACGAGGGCCACGCCGGCAACGCCCGCAGCCGCCAACACCCGGCCCCAGTTGGGGTCGCCGCCGTAGATCGCGGTCTTCACGAGCGTCGAGCGCGCGATCGCGCGTCCCACTTCGCGCGCATGCGCTTCGGTCTGCGCGCCCACGATGTCGATCTGCAGGCGCTTCGTCGCTCCCTCACCATCTTCCACAACCGCCAGTGCCAAGGTGCGCGCCACCTCCGTCACTGCTTCCTCGAACAGTTTCCAGGTGGCGCCGTCGCGCGACGGATCAATCCCCGCGTGGCCATTGGCGAGGATGACGACGGTGTCATTGGTGCTCGTATCGCCGTCGACGGAAATCGCGTTGAAGGTGCGGTCGACAACGCGCTTCCAGAATGGTCGCAGGGCGCCGGGCTCCGACACCGCGTCCGTCGTGAGCACGCCGAGCAGCGTCGCCATGTCGGGGTGGATCATACCGGCGCCCTTGGCCATGCCGCCGATCGTGATGGGTCCCCCCGGGGTTTCGAGACGAACCGCGCAGTGTTTGGGACGGGTGTCCGTCGTCATGATCGCCCGTGCCGCATCCACGCCGCCCGCGGTGGAGAGCTTCGCGGCCGCCTCGCGCAGGCCGCGTCCCACTTTATCCACAGGCAGCGGCACACCGATGACGCCGGTCGAAAGCACCAGGGCCGTCCGCGGTGGCAGGCCGGCCGCCTCTTCGGCGCAGCGTGCCATCGCGCGCGCGGCTTCGAGCCCGGCGGCGCCGGTGCACGCGTTCGCGACGCGCGCATTCATGGCCACGGCCCGCATGCGTCCGGGCCGCTCGCTCAACAAATCGGCGTCGTAGATGACGGGAGCAGCGCGCAGCGCGTTGCGCGTGAACACGCCGGCAGTCGCGCAGCTCGTCGCGCTCACGAGCAACGCGACGTCGAGCGCGCCGTTCGTTTTGAGACCGGCGTGGGCGGCGGCGGCGGTAAACCCGCCGGGCGACGTCGCCGAGCCTGCTTCGATTGTGGAAATCGCGGACGTCATAGTCGCTTGTGTAACAGTGCCCCGTTTCTTATCATAGCACAACCTTCCAGGGGGGACCCGTTCGATGTCGGATCCGTTCCTCAGTTCCGACGAATATGACGAACGTGCACATCAGCTCTACAACGAAGGTCAATACGACGAGGCCATAGACACGCTGCGCGAGGGTCTGGGGTTGTATCCCCATGCCGTCGAGCTGCACGTCGGTATGGGCTATGCGCGTCTCGCGCGCGAGGAGTTCGCGTGGGCGCGGCGCGCGTTCGACGAAGCGCACGGTCTCGATCCCGATCACGAGGACACGCTCGCGGGATTGGGCGAGGTCCTGCTCAAGTTCGGTGAGCGCGCCGCAGCGCTGGCGTGCTTCGAGCGCGTGCTGGCCCTCGGCTTCCAGGACGATCACGACCTCATGCTGCAGATCGGGCGGGCGCTGTTCCGCGAAGGGGTGCTCGATCAGGCGCGCCGTTTCTTCGAAGGTGCGCTGCGAGCGCATCCCGACTCCGCCGATGCCGCGGCCTGCGTTGGCTACGCCGCACACCGGCTGGCCGATGAAGGCGGCAGCCTGCACTGGCTGCGGCGCGCGCTCGAGCTCGACCCGAGCCTCGGCGAAGCGCGCATCTATCTCGCGAACCTGCTGTACGACCGCGGCGAGTATGAGGCTGCGCTGTTTCATCTGGAGCGCACGGGCCCCGAGGAGCATTACGATGCGCTCGCGATCTGGCGGCTCGTCGAGCTGAAGAAGAGCGTCTATCGCCTCCCCGATGAGGATCCCGAGCTGTTGCCCTGGAACGAACGTCTCAACGAGCTCGCCGGCGACGCCGCCCCTGAGGACCTCCTGCTGTCGGAGATCGAAGCGATGACGCCGGACGGCCGGATCCGCGATCCCCGCCAGCTCGAGTTGTTCGGCACGCTGCTCACCGAGCTGCAGGGAATGAAGAACAAGAGCTTCGAGGTGCATCGCGTGAGCACGGTCTCGGGAGCGACCTACGTCGGCACCTGGGAAGAGATCGTGCGGCAGATGAAAGACGATGCCGCCGAGTGGGTCGCTGGATCGCTCGAAGAGTACATGGAAGCGAGCGCCAAGCGGTGGCGTAAGCAGACGGGCGTCGCGATTCCCGCGACTGATCCGGAGAGTTTTCTCCGGGCCGGCGCGGATGCCGGGGTCTTAAGGATCCTGCACTAGCTCGGGCGCTGCTTGAAGCGGACAGCGACGGAGAGCGGTCCGTCGCCCAACGCCACCAGGGTCACGGCCCCGGCAAGCAGCAGCGCCTCGAGCTCGAAGTTCCCCCCGCCGCGGACCTTCACGGCCAGGATTGCGACGACCATCTCCACGGCCATCACGGCAGCCCACGCCCGCGTCAGGATGCCGAGCAGCACGCAGAGAGCGCCGACGGTCTCGATGGTCAGGAGGATCACCGCGAAGATCGTCGCGAACGGGAAGCCCATTCCCGCGAGCATGTGCGCGGTCGCGCCGATGCCGCGCTCGAACTTGGCGATGCCATGCAAGAGAAACACGCCACCCACCGCCAGGCGCATGAAGAAAGCCGCGTACGGCGTCAATGCATTCACGAGGTCTCCGTTAGAACATGGACATCGCGAGGAACGACCGCAGATTGTCGTTCGTCACGCGCAGCCGGGCGGACAGGAGCCGCACGACCGACCACAGGACCTTGTAGGCGACGTCTCGGTTGAAGTCGAGGAGGAGCTCGAAGTCGGATCGCGAGATCGTGATCAGGGTGCAGGCGGTATTCGCGATCACGTCGGTGGACCGCTCGGAACGATCGAAAATCGACATTTCCCCGAAGCATGATCCCGGCTTCAGCACCGCGAGCGCTTCTTCACCGGAGCCGGGAATCGTCCGCGAGATCCGGACCTCGCCTTCGGAGATCAGGAACAGCCGGTTGCCCGGCTCGCCTTCCTTGAAGACGTACTGGCCGACGGTGAACTTCTGTTCGCGGCACACTTCCGCGACTCGGGCCAGCTCGCCGTCGTCGAGATCCTGGAAGATGGCCGCTTGTTTGAGCAGTTTGACGTCCACGGGGGTGAAGGTACGACGCGTGATAATGCCGGGCAAGTGAAACCGTGGGTGACCGCCGCCGACATCGCGACGGCGCTACGATTTCCGCTCGCCGCCTTGTTCCCGCTGGTCCACTCGCCCGCGTGGCAGCTCGCGATCGTGGCGGCCGCGGCCGCCAGCGACGTCGCCGACGGCTTCCTGGCGCGGCGTCTGGGCGCGTCCCGCGCGGGTGCGGTGCTCGATCCCGTCGCCGACAAGGCATTCATGGCGGTGGCGTTCGTGACGATCGCGCGGCGGGGGCTGCTCTCCTGGTACGAGTTGATCGGCGTGCTGCTGCGTGACATTCTGGCGGTGCTGGGGTTCCTGGCCACCTGGCTGCTGCATCGGCCGGTCGCGGTGCCGGCCCGCGCCGGCGGCAAGGCGGTCACGATCGCGCAGCTGCTCACACTGGTGGCGGCCATCGCCGATTGGACCTACACTCGTCACCTCGCGTGGGCCACCGCGGCCATTGCAGTGTACGCAATCTGGGACTACGGGCGCACGGCCGCGCGCAAAACGGCTCAGGCGGGGGCCTCACACTGAACCTGGGAGCGGGGATACGGATGCGAATCGCGGTGCTGGCGCTCGTCGCGTTACTTGCCGCACACCAGGCGGCGGCGCAGCAATTCCAGCCGCCGAAGAACGCGACGCACGGGGGCACGCGCATCGGACTGTTCGGCTTCGGTGTGCGCGGGGGCGTGGACTTTCGCCGCTCCGGCCAGCTGGTCCTGGGGACCACCCTCGACCTCGGAGATCTCTTCTCAAATCGCGTGCGGCTACGCCCCTCGGCGGAGTTCGGTGTGTTCAATGGGCCCAATACCTACGTCGGGAATTTCGAAGTGTTGTGGCGTTTCACCGACGATGAAGAGGTCGCGACGCCGTACATCGGACTGGGTCTCGGCGTCGCAGGTCGCGATGGGTGCGGGTCCGATCCGGGGTGTCCCGGTCTCTGGTTCAACACGGCATTCGGTTTCGAGCTGCACTACCGCTCGACATTCAACTGGCTCGTCGAGTACCACGGCATGGACCGCATGCGCCGGCACCGCCTGTTCATCGGACTCACGACGCGACGGGGCAACTAGCATGGCGCTGACCGCCGCGGTGACGATGCGCTGGCTGCGGCAGTTGCAGTTCGAAGGGAGCGGCACCGGTGGGGCGCGTCCGCCGATTCTCGTGGACGGTGATGCGAAGGCCGCCACGTCACCGGTGGAGCTGCTGCTCCTCGCCGCCGCGACCTGCACGGCGTCGGATGTCGTCATCATTCTGCAGAAGCAGCGCGTCAAGCTCGAGGCGCTCGAGATCTCCGTGCGCGGCACGCGCCGCGAGACCGAGCCGCGCCGCTACACCGCGATTGCGTTTCATTTCGCCGTCCGCGGGGAGGGAGCCGACGACGTCAAGGTGCGGCGCGCGGTCGATCTGTCGCTCGACAAGTACTGCTCCGTCGTCGCGTCGCTCGCGCCCGACATCGCGATCAGTTACGACGTCGCCATTGCCTAGCCTGTTGTTCCTGGCTTCCGTCCTGGCATTGCAGTCACAACAGCTCACCGCGACGGAGCTGAGCCTCGGCGCCTCCGCCGCGATGGCGCGCCGCACGTTCACCGGAGCGGAGCTCGGCCTCGGCCATCGTCCCAGCGCCGACAGCCGCATCGCGCTGACGCTCGCGGGCGGTACGCTCGCTGCGCGACCCGCGGCACGCGCGCAGCTGACGCTGCAGCTGCTCGTGAACCCGGCGGCCCGCTCAGGACCTGGCCTCTATGCCGGCGTGGGTGGCGCGTTCACCGCGCGTCGCGGCTCGCCGGGCCAGGGATTCCTGGCGGTGTTGCTCGGACTTGAGAGCGCCCCGGGACGCCGCGAGGGCTGGTACGTGGAGCTGGGGCTTGCCGGCGGAGTGCGCGCGGCCGCGGGCTGGCGCAGGCGGTGGTTCCCGCCGTCGTGGGGCGAACGCTAGAAACGAAAAAGGGCGCCCGAAAGGGCGCCCTCCGACCAAAGACATCAGCGTCAGACGCTTGCGCCGACGGGAGCGGTGCGAGCAACGACGGGGCGGCAATAGCGCTCGCCCAGCACGCGCAGCTCGTTCAGCTCGGTCTCGGTCAGGTCGGTGAAGCGGTCCGCAAGGTAGAGCAACGTATCGTCGAACCATTCCTTCTGATGCTCCAGGGTCGCCTCCAGCACGCCGCAGCGGAGTATGTGGGAGAAGAGTTCGTCGCGCGCCTGTTCGAAGCTTGTGGGAATCGAGTACTTCCGGGGCTCACCACGCTTTTTAGCCATGCAGGGGTTTCCTTTCGGCTGAGGACCGCGTGAAAAACGGCGCCGCAAGATAATTGGTTGTGTGGTATAATGCCACAGCAGGGACGCGGGTTCCCGCGTTCCGGGAGGAAGCAATGAGCGAAGAAGTTTACGGCCCCGAGCGAGCGCAGCGCCTCGTCACGCTGCTCCGGGCTTTGGCCGAGCGCATAGAGGAGCTGGACCGAACGGGCCGGTTGCTCGACGCGGCGCCGGAGCTGCAGAAGCTGCTGGGCAATGCGCGCAGCGAGCTGTTTCACTACGAAGTGCGAAGCACCTACGACACTCCGGACGTCGCGGAGAGCCGCCGCATCGTTGAAGAGGCGATGGGTGGTGGCGACTTGTCGCTGGACGATCCGGACGACGACGAGCCTTGGCGAGGGGATAGGCAGGCATGAATCGATTCTACGCGATGGTGGCGATCCTGGCGGTCGTACTGGGCGTCAGCGTGTTTGCGCTGTTGCGCACGGGCGGCGGTACGGCGCCCGCCGCGGCGGCGGGCCCGCCTCCCACGGTCGTCGACGACAGTTTTCGGGGCTACTCGCTTGGTCAGGGGCGCGCCCCGGTCGAGATCGTGGAGTATCTGGATTTCGAGTGTCCCGTATGCGCGTCATTCGCCACCATCCAGATGCCGACGATCAAGGAACAGCTGATCAACACCGGTAAAGTGCGGTGGCGCTACCGCGACTTTCCGCTGGCCATCCACAAGTACTCGCGCTTCGCCGCCCACGCCGCGCAATGCGCCGGTGCGCAAGGCCGGTTCTTCGAGATGCACGATCAGCTGTTCAATCACCACCAGTGGGCGCAGACGGGAAAAGATCCCTCGGACCTGTTTCGCCGTTTCGCCCAAGCCGCCGGCGTCGATCTCAAGGCGTATGATGCGTGCATGCAGGCGGGCCGATATGCCCAGCGCATCGAGTTCAGCCGTCAGGAAGGCGAGCAGGTACTGGTGGACGGGACGCCGACCTTTTACGCGAACGGCAAGAAGTTGTTTACGAGTTTCCGCCGTCTGCCGAGCTCCGACGACTTCAAGGCGGTCGCCGACAGCATCATCGCGCACTCGCCGCCGCCGCCGCCGACGCAACAAGAACGCGAACATCTCCGGCATTGATGCGCCATCGCCAGGCGATCGCGCTACTCGCGCTCGTCGGCCTGTTCGTCGCGCTCTATCTCTGGCTCCACGCGCTTGGCTTCGGCGGGGCGATCAAGTGCGGCGCATCGGGCGGGTGCGAGACGGTGCAGACCAGCCAGTGGGCCGTCTTTCTCGGATTTCCGGTCGCGTTTTACGGCGTGGTGGGATATCTCGCCGTGCTGATTGTCGCGCTCGTCGCGCTACGGCCTGCGGCGCTCGCCGAACGCAAGTGGAACGTGATGCTCGTGGGACTAGCGACGGTCGGCGTGTTCTTTACCGCGTACCTCACCTACATCGAGCTCTTCGTCATTCACGCGATCTGTCGGTGGTGCGTGGGCAGTGCGGTGATCATCACATTGATCTGGATCGTTGCACTCGCCGCCCTTCGCCGCCCCCTCGCCGCCCCTTCGCCGCCGCCTAAGTCTCCTGCGCCTCGTATTGATCCCGGAGTTTCGCAACCACTGCGGGGTCCGCCAGCGTAGTCGTGTCGCCGAGGGCGCGACCTTCGGCGATGTCCTTGAGCAGGCGGCGCATGATTTTCCCGCTCCGAGTCTTCGGCAAGTCCGCCGAAAACAGAATGTCGTCGGGCTTTGCGAGCGCACCAATTTTCTTGGAGACGTGCTGTTTCAGCTCTTCGCGCAGCGCGTCGCTGGGCTGACGTCCTTCCTTTAACGTGACGAACGCGGCGAGCGCCTGGCCTTTCAGGTCGTGCGCCCGTCCCACGACGGCGGCCTCGGCGACGGCCGCATGGTCCACCAATGCGCTCTCCACTTCCATCGTGCCGATGCGGTGCCCCGCGACGTTGAGCACGTCGTCGACGCGGCCCAGAATCCAGAAGTAGCCTTCTTCATCACGCTTCGCGCCGTCACCGGGGAAATAGATGTTCTTCCACTTGCTCCAATAAACTTGGGCGTAGCGCTCATCGTCGCCCCAGATCGTGCGCAGCATGCCGGGCCACGGCTTGGGAATGGCGAGATAGCCGCCGCCGACCTTCACCTCGTTGCCCTCGCCGTCCAGCAGCACCGCTTCGATGCCGGGGAAGGGAACGGTCGCCGAGCCGGGCTTCGTCGCGGTCACGCCGGGCAGCGGCGTGATCATGATTCCGCCCGTCTCGGTCTGCCACCAGGTATCCACGATGGGACAGCGCTTGCCGCCGATGTGCTCCTGATACCACATCCATGCTTCCGGGTTGATCGGCTCGCCGACGGTGCCGAGCAGCCGGAGCGAGGAGAGGTTGTGGCGTGCGGGGAGCTCGGTCCCCCATTTCATGAACGCGCGGATCGCTGTCGGCGCGGTGTAGAAGACGGTCACCCCGTGCTGCTCGCAAATCGACCACAACCGATCCTTGCCCGGATGATCTGGGGCGCCTTCGTACATCACCTCGGTAATCCCCAACGCGAGTGGTCCGTAGACGACGTATGAATGCCCGGTCACCCAGCCGACGTCCGCGGTGCACCAGAACACGTCCGACTCTTTGAGATCAAAGACCCATTTCGTCGTCGCATACACCTGCGTCAGGTACCCGCCGGTGGTGTGCAGAATCCCTTTCGGCTTGCCGGTCGTGCCGGAGGTGTAGAGGATGAACAGCGGGTCCTCCGCATCCATCGCTTCGGGCGGGCAGTCGCGTGGCGCACGCGCCATCAGCTCCGACCACCAGAGGTCGCGGCCGATCTTGAACGTCACGGTCTGGCCCGTGCGCCGCAGCACGATGACGTGCTCGATGCCGGGCGTGCCGGCGATCGCGTCGTCCGCGTTCTCCTTCAACGGCACGATCGCGCCGCGGCGATACCCGCCGTCCGCGGTGATCAGGATTTTCGCGCCGGCGTCGTTGATCCGGTCCCGCAGCGACTCGGCGGAGAAGCCGCCGAACACCACCGTGTGCACCGCGCCGATGCGCGCGCACGCGAGCATCGCGACGGCGACTTCGGGGACCATGGGCAGGTAGATCGCGACGCGGTCGCCGCGGCGCACACCCAGGCCTTTCAGCACGTTGGCGAATTTGTTGACGTCGGCATGCAGCTCGCCGTACGTGATGCGCCGCACGTGACCAGGCGGCTCGCCCTCCCAGATCAGCGCCACGCGGCCGCTCTTGCCGGCGCGCACGTGTCGGTCGAGACAATTGACCGAGGCGTTGAGCTTGCCCCCCAGGAACCATTTGGCGTGCGGTGGCTTCCACTCCAGCACGCGGTCCCACGGACGGCTCCATTCCAGTTGCTTCGCCCAGTCCGCCCAATAACCTTCCGGGTCCCGCCGAGCGCGCTCGTGCGGAGTGGTGTCACGCACATGGGCCTGGGCTTTGAAGGAGTCGGGGGGTGGGAAGCGCCGCTGCTCGTCGAGGAGCGTTTCGATCCGGTCAGTCGCCATGGTTCTGGATATTAAGGAAGAGGGTGACTCTAGCAAGTTGCACCGCGCCGCTCGCTATGCGGCAACGAGGGAGCGTGAGCAGGCTCACGGGTCTTGGACAACCGCATGATGTAGCGCGGTTTAGATCGCGTGGCATTGGAGTGGCATAAGTCGGTGCAGGAGGAGTTATGTCACCAATGCCCGTGGAGAACACAATGATGTCGACGCGCCCGATGGAGAAGACGATCGCGGCTCCGGAGCGGCTCGATCTCGAGTCCCGCACCGCGTTTCGCCGCGCCGCCGGGGAGGTGCTGGACCTGCTCGTCGAGGGGGCCGGCCGCCTGGTGATCGATCTGTCGGGGACGCGCTCGGTCGACAGCGCCGGTCTTGGCGCGCTGATGCTGATCCAGCGCAAGGCGGCCGAGCGCCGCCAGACCGTGTGTCTGCGCGGTGCCAACGAGGAGCTGCGTTTCCTTCTTGTTCTCACCAAGCTGGACGACCTCTTCGAATTGGAGACTGGCGTTTCCTGAGGTAAATTGGGCGCGATGGCGCCGCCTCCCCGGAAAGTCCTCTTCGTCGAAGACGAAGCCGCACTGCAATACTCCTACGAGCGGTTCTTTGAAGGTAAATACACCATGGCCTACGCGCCGAACGGCGCGGAGGCCATGCGGCAGCTCAGCAATTTCGAGCCGGACGTCCTCGTCCTGGACATGCGGTTGCCCGACACGGACGGGATCGCGTTGCTGCAGCGCATCCGCGAGACTCGGCCCACGCTCCCGGTCGTCGTCACGACCGCGTACGTGAGCATGGAACCGCTGATGGATGTGCTCGACCTGGGGCACAGCCGGTATCTCGTCAAACCCTACGAACTGAGTGAGCTCGCGGCCGCGATCGATGCTGCTGGCTGAGGGACTGCGCCACACCTTCGGTGCGGTCACGGCCCTCGACGACGTCTCCTTCAGCGTGCAGCCGGGCCAAACGCTTGCCGTGTTCGGTCCCAACGGCGCCGGCAAGACCACCCTCCTCAAAGTTCTCGCAGGGTTGATCCAACCCCAGCGCGGGCGCGCGCAGATCGATGGCGGACGCCGCGCGATCGGCTGGATCGGTCACCAGCCGCAGCTCTACGGCCAGCTCACGGTACGCGAGAACGTGCGCTTCTGGGCATCGTTGTACGATGTGCAACCGCACGAGGATCTCCTGAAGCGGCTTGGACTCGAGGACCATGCGGACCGTCCCGTGCGCGCGTTGTCCCGTGGCCTGGTGCAACGCGTCGCAATTGCCCGTGCGCTGGTCCATGACCCCACCGTACTCTTGCTCGACGAGCCGTTCACCGGCCTCGATCGCATCGCTGCCGAAGCGCTGAGCCGTCTGCTGGCGCAGCACGCCGCGGCCGGCCGTGCGACCGTTCTCGTGACGCACAACGTGGAAGAAGGCACAGGGCTCGCGACGCACGTCGCCTTCATGCGCGCGGGCCGTTTCGTGCATTTGGCCCCGCGCGCCGGGCGCGGTCCGGAACAGGTGGGCGAGGACTATCGCAATGCGATCGCCTAACCTGCTGCGCCACGCCTGGGCCGTCGCGTCCAAAGATCTGCTCGTGGAGTTTCGCTCGCGCACCGCGATTCTGTCGGTGGCGGTCTTCGTCGTGCTGGTGCTTGTGGTGTTCCAATTCGGCCACGACCCGACTGCCGTTTCCAACGTTGACCTGGCGCCCAGCATCCTATGGGTGACCTTCACCTTTGCGGCGATTCTGGCTTTGAACCGGGCGTTTCAACTCGAGTTGGAAAACCAGGCGCTCGAAGGGCTGCTGCTGGCTCCCATCGAGCGCAGCAGCATCTACCTCGGCAAGCTGATCGCGAATCTCGTCTTTGTGGCGACGATCGAGCTGATCGGTGTGCCGTTGCTGGCGCTGTTCTTCAACGTGCTGGTACTGCCGTACCTCGCACCGCTCATCGCGGTGATCGCGCTCGCGACCGTGGGATTCGTCGCCGTGGGTACGCTGTTCAGCGCAATGACCGTGCGAACGCGCTTTGCGGAGCTGCTGCTGCCGGTGTTGTTGTTGCCGTTCATGATTCCACCGCTGAGCTGGGCGGTGCTCGCCACCGGACGCCTGCTCGCGGGCCGTCCCTTGAGCGAGATCGCGGGCTGGCTTAACATGCTGGCGGTTTATGACATCGTGTTCGTGACGCTCGCGTTGTTCCTATTTCCCGCCACGGTGAACGAATGAGAATGGTGCGGGTGGGGCGCTGGATCACCGCCATCGGCCTGGTGTTGCTCGCCGGCGTGTACGTGCGGGCGCTGTCCTACACGCCGGTCGAACAGTCCCAGGGGCTGGCGCAGAAGATCTTCTACCTGCACGTCCCGGCGGCGATCTGGGCGGAAACGGCGATGATCCTGGTCGGGCTGTCGAGCGTCTTCTACCTCTTTACGAAGGACCCGCGGCTCGATCGGTTTGCCGCTGGGTCGGCGGAGGTGGGCACGGTCTTCTGCGCCATCGTCTTGACGACTGGTCCCATCTGGGGGAAGCCCATCTGGGGCACGTGGTGGACCTGGGACGCACGGCTGACGTTCACTCTGTTCCTCTTTCTCCTCTATATCGGCTATTTGCTGCTCCGCAGTGCCGTCCCGGATCCAGCGATGCGAGCCCGGTACGCCGCCGTCCTGGGCATTTGCGGGATGTGTGAGGTGCCGTTCATCCATTTCAGCGTATACATGTTTCCAACGCTGCATCCGATGCCCAT
>Ga0209056_10000261_pt1 | contig 59012 bp, 46 predicted proteins | sample GraSoiAngelo_114_FD_185876 | JGI IMG/M metagenome (GOLD analysis project Ga0209056, IMG submission 185876) | Grasslands soil microbial communities from the Angelo Coastal Reserve, California, USA - 14_0903_13_40cm (SPAdes) (version 2) | ecosystem: Environmental > Terrestrial > Soil > Grasslands...
CAATGCGTCCCTGAGACTCGCGTTCGATGCCGAGTACACAGGGCATACCGTGTTCAGTGGAAGCACTAAAACCTTCTTCTCCAGCCTCCAAGGGGGCGGTCGCGTCCGGTTCTGACCGTGGCGGCACACATCCACAGATCGTGAATCTCTGGGTCCTGAGATGCATGCGATGATAGATCTGGCGATACAGCCGTAGCCCACTCGCAGCGCGCCGTCTCGCCTCCTACAGACCCCGCGCGTTGCCTAAGGTAATTGCCCCGCCGCATTACCGATCTACACACTCGATTGAACCCAGATTAGCTCCTTCGTTTCATTACCTCCCGCGTAATCGCCGCCCATACTCGCCACGCCCTTGACGTGCCACACCTGAACATGGAGCGGCCGCATCCCACGCATTTGCGTTCTCGTGGCAGACGTGACCGGCGTGCTCCGAGACATCATCGAAAGGACGCTCTCCGCACAGCCGGACATCCAGATCGTCTCAGGGCGGCCGTCGGGACCGGCCCGCCTAGGCGAGTACGAGCCGGACGTCATTGTGACGGGTCTGCTGAGCAGCGACGGGGACAATGCACTGGAGCGACTGTTCGATCGATACCCGCACGCGCGCGTGCTGGGGATCGCCGATGACGGTCGGCACGCCTACATGACTGAGCTGCGCCCCCATCGGGTGTCGTTGGGTGAGCTATCTCCGGAACAGCTCGTCGAGGTGATACGGCGGGCTGGCGTATCGGCGGGGATCAGCGTTCGCGCCACTTACTGGGAGTGACCCGTGAGCAATTTGCTGGCCATTCACTCGGTCGGGCAGTCGTTGATGACGTTCCTCCAGAACGCCTATCCGCCGCAGCTCCAGGCGATCCACACCTGTGAATTCAAGCAGATCTCGAGCGGCGAGCTCGACAAGAACTCGTCGTTCGAGACGTCGGTCACGCTGTTCCTCTACCGCGTCACCATGAACGAACACCTGCGCAATCTGCAGCGGCGCAACGAGCTCGGCGGCGAGCAGTTCCCGCTGTCGGTCGATCTCCACTATCTGCTCACCGTCTGGGGCGACACGCCGCTCGTCGAGCAGGCGATCGTCGCGTGGGTCATGCAGCAGTTGAATCAGCGCCCGCTGCTCGACTTGTCCGCGCTGTCCCCGGAGGCGAACTGGAGTCCGGCCGACTACGTGCAAGTGATTCCTGCGGAGCTGTCGACTGAGGACATGATGCGCATCTGGGATGCGCTCGAGCCGCCGTATCGGTTGAGCCTCTCCTATGTCGCTCGCGTCGTGCGCATCGACGCCGAGCGGACGCCCGATACCCGGCGCGTGCTTGCCACGCGATTCGCCGTCGAGACTGCGGGGCCCGTATGAGCGTCGATCTCCTCGACCGGCGGGTGTTGGGGGGCGTGCGATTCATCAACGCCGTCACGGGACTGCCCGTTGACCGAGTCCTGGACGTGCGCGCTCCGAACGTGCAGTGGATCCGCAACGGGAGCGGCGATTATGTCATCGCGCTCGCGCCTGGACTTGCCGCGCACACGGTTGCATTTGCTGCGCCGCCGGCCGCGCCGCCGATCGGCAGCGTGACGTTGACGGTGACCGTGAGGGATCCGCTCGGTGAGTACCTCCCACGCCGCGCCACGATCACGTTGCCGCGCGATCCCGATCCAACGCACGCGGCCCAAACCGGCTCGCTGTTTAGCCCGGTCGGCGTTCCGCTGTACCTGGCGCCCGCGGCGTCCACGGCACCGGGGTGGGCGTTAGTCCGCGTCACCGTGCTCGGCGGCACACCGGACGACCGCTTAGCGGGAGCGCTGTTACGCGTGGTGCAAGACGTCACGGGACGCGTGCTGGCGCGGGGTCTCAGCGACGCACGCGGCGAAGCGCTTGTGCCTGTACCTGGTATCCCCGTGACCACCTTCGGAACGGGCACCGGTCCGGTTCTCGCGACGGACGTGACCGCCAGTCTCCAAGTCTTCGCGCCGACGCAAGAGACAGATCCTAGCAATCCCGATCAGTTGGAAACGCAGCCAGTCCTGAAAAGCGCGCCGGTTCAGCTGTCCTCCGGACGCAGCCTCTATCTGAGTCTCTGAGGAGAGGAGTCCAAACCATGCCCGAGTATCTCGCGCCAGGCGTCTACGTCGAAGAGACCAGCTTCCGGTCGAAGTCGATCGAAGGCGTCAGCACCAGCACCACCGCGTTCGTGGGCCCCACGCGCAAAGGTCCCACCTACAACCCGGACAAGCCGTCGCCCGACACGCTACCGGAGCTGCTCACGAGCTTCGGCGACTTCGAGCGGATCTACGGCGGGCTCGACGACCTCTCGTTCGGCACGAACTATCTCGCTCACGCAGTCAAGGCGTATTTCGACAACGGCGGCTCACGGCTGTTCGTGTCGCGGGTTTTCCAAACGGACACCGCCGACGGCCTCGCCGCGTCTCCCCTCATCGATAAGACGAGCACCGGCACGGAGGCGACGCTCTTTCGCGCGCGCACGCCGGGGAGCGCGGGCAACGGGGTGGTGCGCGTCCGCCAGGTCACGACGCCGGCCACGGAACTGAGCCTCAAGCGCGCGCCGGAGGGCAGCATGGTCCGCATCGGCGGCGGTACGACCTCGCCGGCGACCAAGGCGCGGCTGTTGGGCGCAAAGCCCCCCTTTGCCCTCCCCACCGGCGGCAAGCTGTTACTGACAGCCGGAGCGACGGACGTGGACGTCGAGATCAAGGGCACCGAAACCAGCGTGACGGGCGAGGCGATCACGGCCCCCTTCACGGTGACGCAGGCGGCGGGCGACCATGTCCTCGACGTCATGATCGATGGCGTCCCGCAACTGATTCCGCTGATCACTGCCCAGGGAGCGACCACCGCCACCTTCAACAGCGTCGCCGACATCGTCGCTCTGCTCAACCGCGAGCTCCACTCCGGCTATGCCGAGGTGACCGGCGGCGGCAATGACCAGATCCGCATCGCCAGCGACCGCCGCGGGAAAGCGGCGATGGTAAAGGTCAGAGGGAATTCGACCCTTGGCTTTGTGCCGGAAACGGGCAAGACGCATATCACCGCCACGGGCACTGACGAGGGAACGGATAACAACGTCAACGACGTGTGGGCCATCACCGCCGATGAGCTGGGCGCCCTGGTCGGCACGCTGTCGCAGGGAAAGGTATCCGCCGGCTACTCGCCGGAGGTGGACCGCCTCGTGCTGACCTCGGCAGACGAGGGCGAGACGGCAGTCCTCACGGTTCGCGACGGCGATCCGGCCGATGACGACGTCGCCAAGGCGTTTGGCTTCCAGCCCAACCAGACCGCGACGGGCATGGGGACTGAGCCGGTGCAGTACTACATGAAACGCGGCGGCACCTGGCTCGACGGGCAGCAGTCGCCGAAATCGCTGGACCTCGGCGCCGAGTTTCCCACCAACGGCACGTCAGTCCACGGCGCCGACATCATCACACTCAGCGTCGTCACCATGGACGCGGATGGTAACGAGACCGGGTACGAGGGACTCGGCTTCGATGATGCGCATCCGCGCTGGGTAGGGCATGCACTCGCGAAGGACCCCACGAGCCGTCTCGAGATGCTCCAGGGGCTGGCGTGGATGGACCAGGGCACCGGCGTCAGCGCGTTCGAGTTGCGCGACCGGCTCTTCGCGACCGGTGAGGTGCGCGACATCTGGCTGACCGGCGGCTTCGACGGAGCAGAGCCGACTGCGGCGGCGTACGAGCGTGGACTCAAGGCGATCGAACAGAACGATGATGTGTCGATCGTCGCCGCCCCGGGCGGTTCTGCGTACCAAGACGCTCAGGGGATCATGAACGCGCTGGTCACTCACGCCGACGGGGGGCACCGCTATCGCATCGCCGTGCTGGACACACCGCCCGGGCAGACCGTAACGCAGGCAAAGGCGGTGCGCAGCCAGTTCGACTCGACGCACGCCGCGATGTACTACCCCTGGGTCACCGTCCCCAACCCCCTGACCCGGCCGGGGGACGAGAGCATCCCGCGCGAGCTGACGTTGCCGCCGTCAGGGTTCGTGTGCGGCATCTACGCGCGGTCCGACGTGGAGCATGGCGTCTACAAGGCGCCGGCCAACGAGGTGGTCCGTGGCGCGCTGCGCTTCGAGACCGACATCAACTTCGCGCAGCAGGAGCTGCTGAACCCGCTGGGCGTCAACTGCCTGCGCTTCTTCCCCGGACGGGGATATCGCGTGTGGGGTGCCCGCACCGCCAGCTCCGATCCGGAATGGAAGTACGTGAACATCCGGCGCTACTTCAATTACCTCGAGCGCTCGATCGATCGCGGCACCCAATGGGCGGTATTCGAGCCTAACGGCGAGCGGCTGTGGGACAACATTCGGCAGACCATCAGTGACTTCCTGTACAACGAGTGGGTATCTGGCGCGTTGCTCGGCGCGGACCCGAAGCAGGCGTTCTTCGTTCGCTGCGATCGCAGCACCATGACCCAGAATGATCTCGACAACGGCCGCTTGATCTGTCTGGTCGGCGTCGCGGCCATCAAGCCGGCCGAGTTCGTGATCTTCCGCATCGGCCAGAAGACAGCCGATGCACGGTCTTGAACCTGAGGGAGACTGACCAATGGCTGATTCTTCGCGCACTACCCCCTACGGGGCGTTCAACTACCTGGTCGAAATCGGCGGCGACGACTTCGGGGGCTTCTCCGATGTTTCGGGTCTCACCACCGAAGTCACCGTCGCCGAATACCGGACCGGCATCGACCCGGAGCATCACGTCCGCAAAGTGCCTGGGATGCATAAGCAGGGCGACGTGACATTCAAGAGAGGGATCGTGGACTCGGCGAAGCTCTGGCTCTGGATTCAAGCCGTGCGTAAGGAAGGGATCACCGCCCAGCGCTCCGTTGTGATCACTCTGCGGAGTGAGACCCACGAGAAGGTGCAGGCGTGGGTGCTCTCCGGCGCAATACCGCTGAAATACACCGGGCCCACACTGACCGGAAAGGGCGGCGCCGATGTCGCGATGGAGGAGATCGTGGTTTCGGCGCAGAAGCTCGAACTAGCAGGCGTGACGAGCTGAGTGTCTGATGGTTGCTGAGCTGTTGTCGCTGGGCCGAGTCGGCTTCCGGGTCCAGGCGCCTGTGTCGCGTAGCGCGCCCACGCGAGCGGACATCGCCTGCTTCGTCGGGTTCGTGCTGCGTCGCCCCGGAGAGCTGCCCGACGCCGTGCTCGCTTGGCTCGACGAGTACGGGTGGCTTGCAGGACCGTACGCCCGCGCCGCCGATGCGGAGGAACTGCGGGACGTCCCCGTGCCCATCGAGAGCTGGGCGAGCTTCGACCAGCTCTTCGCCTGGGAGCAGCGTGCCGGTGGGGCGAGCACCTACCTGGGCGCCGCAGTGCGCTCGTTCTTCGCCCAGGGGGGACGGCGTTGCTATGTCGTTCGCGTCGGCAATCCTATTCCGCTCGGCACGCCACGCGTCGAACGGCTGCGACTCGTGGATCCCTTGTTGGGACTGCGACGCGGCATCACTTCGACTCCAGGTGATCGGGCAGGGTGGAGAGGGATCCGCCACCTGCATGGGCTTCCAGAGGTCTCGTTCGTCTGTGTTCCCGACCTGCCGGATCTATTGGGCGCTGACCCCCAACCCGCCCCAACGCCGCCTCCGCCGGCACCACCTGAGCCCGTGTTCGAGGAATGCGCGTTGCGGGAACTCGAGGAGCAGCGTGCGGAGCCCGTTCCTCAGGTTGGCGTCGCGCGAATGGGCGCGGCGGAGTATGCGGACTGGGCGGGCGTCATCAACGGCATCGCTCGCCTGTTGAAGACCACGCTCCGCGAGGTGCAGCTGTTGGCGGCCGTGCCGCTCCCGTCCCGGGACGAGCCCCAGGACCACGCGATCCCGCGTTTCCTGGTCCGCGAGTTTCTCAACACGTCGCTCGACGGTGGCAGACAGCCGACCGGTATCGGATCCTCATTTGTGCAGCTCGCGTATCCGTGGGCCGTGACGCCCGGCGCCGCGCGGCTCCCCGAGGGCATCGAGCCTCCCGACGGCATTCTCGCGGGCGTCATCGCGCGCGTGACATTGCTCAGCGGCGCGTATCGAACCGCCGCGGGTTCACGCCTCGAGGATGTCACCGACCTCGTGCCCCGATTGTCGCGCGCCGATTTCGCGATGAACGACGAACGCGACCGCGGTCTCACCGTGTTGCCCGATCGGATCTCCACCCTCGGCTGGACGCCGAGCGGGCTGAGACTGTTATCCGACAACACGCCCGCACTGAACGAGACATATCGGCCCGCGGCAGTCCATCGCCTCGTGTCCCTGCTGATTCGCTGCGCGCGGCGCCTGGGCGAGACGCTCGTGTGGGAGCCGTCGGGCGAGCCCCTGTGGGACGAGATCCGACGGTTGATCGAAGGATTGCTCGAGACGCTGTGGGAAATGGGCGTGCTCACGGGCGCCACGTCAGCGGAGGCGTACGCCGTGCGCTGCGACCGCAGCACGATGACCGATGACGACCTCGAGAATGGGCGTTTGCGGGTGGAAGTGTCTTTCACCGCTTCGGCACCGATCGAGCGCGTCACCGTGACCCTGGCAATCGATGAGAGTGGGCAGATCTCCCTGCTCGAGCCCGTGACGGCGGCGGCATGACCACCTTCATTCAGTCCCCAACGCCGCTCCAGGTCTTCCGGTTCAGCCTGTCCTTCAAGAACCCAACACCCATTTTTGATGGAAGCCAGCAAACAGCGCCCAAGATTCCGGACACCGGATTCGCCGAGTGCTCCGGCCTCGAGGCGACCATGGAGCCGAAGGTGATCAAGGAAGGCGGTCGCAACTTCGGCGCCGCCCAACGAGCCGGCCCCGTGACGTTCGGTACGGTGATTCTGAAACGCGGGATGGTCCGGAATCTGACCCTGTGGCAGTGGTTCACCGAAGCCACCAGTCAGGGTTTGTACGGTCGTCGCCGTGACGTCGAAATAACGCTGCACGACTCCACCCACCCCACGAACGGCGCGGACGCAAGACGCCCCTATAAGGCTGTCGTGACTTGGCAGCTCAGGCGCGCCTTGCCCATCAAGGTCAAGACAGCGGATCTCAACGCCAAGGCGACAGAACTCGGTGTGGAAGAGTTGCACCTGGCTCACGAGGGCATGCGAATCCAGATGGAGCGCTGACCATGGCGACATTCGCCCCTGAAATCGACGTCACCCGTGCGACGTTCACGCCACTCGACGCGCGGGGCAATGCACAACCGCACAAGAAGATTACCGTGCACTTCAATCCGGCCTCGCTCCAGCTTCAGTTGAGCAACACGCTGGAAGACAAGGGCGGCAAGACGACCGAGCAGGTGAAGACGAGCTCCGCCAAGCTCACCATGGAGCTCGTCTTCGACACCACCGAATCGCTCACTGATGTGCGTGTTGAGACCCAGAAGTTCGTCGACCAAATGACACCGAAGCAGAAAAAGGTGACGGCCCTGCTGTTTGAATGGGGGACATTCACGTTCACCGGCATGATCGAATCGTACAAGGAAACGCTCGACTTCTTTTCCTCCGATGGCGTGCCCTTGCGAGCCGGCGTCAATCTGACGCTGTCACACAGGGATGTGGTGTTCGGCAGCACGCCCCAGGGCCCTGCAGCAAAACAGGGTCCCAAACGCGAAGAAGGTGACACGTATGTCACGGCCGAGGAGGAGACCTTTGAGACTCTGAATCCGCCCCGCGGCTTGGGAGTGACCTCGACCAAGAACGACGCGGACGTCAACGGCAGTCAGGACAGCGGACGCGGGATCGCGGCAGAGAACGGTCTCGAGAACATGCGCTTCCCTGAGGGCCCCTTGGTCGTAGCTGCCGGGGTCGCACTGAGTCCTCCGGTAGCGTTCGCGGCCGGCGGCGCCGGCATTGGCGCCGGTGCCGGTGCGGCGTTCGGCTCGGGGGCCGGCGCGGCGTTCGGGGCGGGACTCAGTGCGGGGATCGGCGCCGGGTTCGCCGGCCTCGGAACCGCGGGTAGCGCATCTGCGGGAATCGGGGCGAGCGCACGAGCTGGCTTTGGCGCGGCCGCGTTTGCGGGCGCCAGTGCTTTTGCGGGTGCCGGTGCCATCGCGGGCGCTGGTGCATTCGTCACCGCCGGGGCTGTTGTCGGCGCAGGTGCTTTCGGCTCGGCAACGACGGTTTTCGGCGCGGCGATCGTCGCTCCTGGTGAAGCGCCAATCTTCGGTGGCCGCGCCTCCGCGGGCGTGCCGGCGAGCCTGGGTGCATTCGCCGGACTACGGGTGCCGTTGCCGCGGCCGCGGCCCGTGCTCGATCCCAGCCTACTATTGCCGCGCCGGCCTACAGCCGCCCTCGCCGCTGACGCACATGCAGCCTTCGACCTGACCGGCCGCGCGCGCGCGACGGCCGGAGCGGGCTTCACCGCCGCTGCGAACGGGCGTTCGTTCGCGCGCGGTGGCGTGTCCTTCGACTAAGACTGGCGGGAGAGTATGGGCGTTCACATTCACGAAGTCGTCGGCACGGTTCAGCGGGCACCAGAGAGCGGGCACGCGTCCGCGCCTCGTGCCGGCAACGGTCGCGCGAGCGAGCCGCCGCCCCTCCCCGAGGAAGCCGTGCGCGCCTTCCTCGAGCGAGAAGCACAACTCGCCGCACGCGTACGGGCGGACTGAGAGCAATCGATGGCTCCCGCGACTGCCACCTTCGTTGCTCGGCCCACGGTTCGCGTGGATGGCCAAGAGTACGCGACCGTTAACGAGTTGCTCACCGGCATGGACATGCTGGAGTCCGAAGGCGGCTTGTCCAGGCTCCAACTACGCCTGACGAATTTCAAGAGCCGCCAGCGCGGCAGTGCGACATACGCGTTCGAGGACAATCAGGTTCTGAAGTTAGGTGCCGCAATCGTCGTTTACGCCGGCCGGGAATTGAACCCGCAAGAAGTTTTCCGTGGGCTGATCACGGGCATCGAGGGGGAGTACAGCGAAAAACCGCCGGAGCTCGTGGTGCACGCGGAAGATGCCTTTCAGCGCGCGCGGCTGGCGCGGCGTACGAAGACGCATACGACCCTCACGATCCAACAGCTGGCCCAGGACGTGGCCCGCGCCTGCTCCCTGACCCCAAAGATCGACGGGTTCACGGATCCGATCGGTCCGCAGGTGCAACTGAACGAGAGCGACCTCGCGTTCCTGCGGCGCCTGTTGGCCCGCTATGGCGGCGACCTGCAAGTCGTGGGTGACGACATGCAGGTATCCGCGCGCAGCGCCGTGCAACGCGGCACCGTGACTCTCGAGATGCACGAAGACTTGCGGCGCGCGCGCGCGCTCGCCGACCTGGCCCATCAGGTGAACGAGGTGACGGTTACAGGTTGGGATGCGGGGCAGGGACGGCGCATCACCGTGACGAACCAGACCGCAGCGACGGGCCCGGGCAGCGGATCGACCGGCGCGACGGTGCTCGGCAACACGCAGCTCGGTCGCCGCTCCCATCACGTGAGTCAGTGCGCCGCACGCGACGATGCAGAGGCCCGCGCGCTTGCCACCGCAATCGGGGATCGCCGAGCGCGGCGCTTCGTCTGTCTCGAGGCGACGGGGCCAGGCAACGCGCAAATACGCGTCGGCACGCACGTCACCATCACCGGGCTCGGCGACCGTTTCGACAACACCTACTACGTAATCGAGGCACGGCATCGCTACGCCGTGCCATCGCCCGGCTACGTCACCGATTTCCGCGCCGAATGCGCGTACTGGGGGGTCTGATGCCGGGCGAGCACGACTGTCTCGAGACCTCCGTGCCGGGAATGTTGTCCGCGATGTACCTGGCCGAAGTCGTGTCGGTCAAAGACCGCGACCGGCGCGTGCAGGTGCGCCTGTACAACTGTGACGGCGTTGCCGACCAGGATGGGCCGATCTGGGCGCGCGTGGCAACGCCCTTTGCGGGCGCCGGCTATGGCGCGTTCATGCTGCCCGGTGTCGGCGACGAGGTGCTCGTCTCCTTCGTGAACGGTGACTCGCGCTTTCCAATCGTCGTGGGTTCGCTGTGGAACGGCAACGCCGTCGCGCCAGAAACACTCGGCGGGTCGGGCGAGCGCGTGGACCGCTGGACGCTCGTCGGGAAGCGCGGAACTCGCATCGCGATCATCGAGGAGCAAACGGGGCAGGCAACCATCAAGCTGTCCACCCCGGGCAACGTCAGTATCACAATGACGGAGGCGAACGGCGGAAAGATCGAGCTGCAGGCCGGCGGCTGCACCGTTACGCTCGACACCCAAGGCTTCTCGTGCCAGACCGGCAACCGCGTACGGATGCAGTCGAGTCAGTGGCAATGCACCGCCGGTCAAGTCACGGTCAACGCCGCGATTTCCGATTTCAGCGGCGTCGTGAAGTCCATTCTGGCGCAATCGACCACAGTCGTCTCCAGCGTGTACGCGCCGGGGCTCGGGAACATATGGTAGCGAGTCACGGCATCGTGCTGCGCGGTCCTCAGGTGAGCGGCAAGCTCGGTGCGCCGGTGATTCTCCAACGCGCCGATGAGGATTTCATCGGCGCGGTGCTGGAGGAGCTCGCCGGAACCCGCGGACTCGAGGAAGTGCTCAAGCCGGAGAAGGTCGCCAGCGCGCGCGATCAGGACGGCCGGCTCAAGCTGTATGCGCCGCTGCAACGCACGTTCCACGTCGTGTTGGTGGAAGCGCTTTGCGACACTTTCGGCGAACCCCGTCTCGATCCGATGCAGATCGAAAGCGCGGGTCTCGTGATACGCCGCTGCGTCCGTATCAGCGAAGGCCGGCCGCGGCGCGGGAGCAACCCGCGCGTTCCGCCCGTGGATGACCGCAATCGGCTCGAGGGGTGGCGCCAAACCGGAAAGCGATTCCGAGCCTGGGTCCCCTTCTCGAGCACCGCGGAGGGAGACCTCGATCCCGAGCCCCAACGCCGGCCGCCGGCGCTGCGGTCCGGGCACCCGCACATCGACCGCGAGCTGGCGCGCTTCGGCGCGAGCGTGGACCAGTTACTCGAGACCGTGGTCCCGTTGTTCGTTGCACCGCCCGATGTCTGCCGCGCGCTCGGCAGGACGGTGCTCTACGGGATGCTGCCCACGGCAAGCGCCGATTTGAGCGAGGTCCCCGGTGGCATTGCGTACTCCACCGACGACGTACGAAGCGTCGTCTCCCCGTATCTGTTCTCCGGCGTGGACCTGAGCGTCTCGCCTGCGCAGCAGGTCATCGGCCGCGACGCGCCACAGACCCTGCGTTCCAACACCACGTTCATGCGCATTCTCGCAGCCGTGCAGCAGGCGACGTTCCAGTTCGGCGCCTTTGATCCGGATTCGAAGGCGGGACGGGAAGTGCTGGCCCTGTGGAATCAACAGCAGCTCCCGTTCCCCAACGGTGCCACGCGTCGCCTCGGCGACTGGCTCGGCGAGGCATCGCAGCTGCTGGTGGTGCAGGATCAGGACGTCGGGCCGTCCGCTCTGCAGATGCCGAAGGGATGGCCCGCATTTCGGCCGGAGTTGCGCCAGCAGCTCCTTACGAAAATGCAGACCCAGCTGCGCAGCCGCGTCGCTGACGTCCGGCCCCAAGTGGCGCGCTTCGATGACAGCAGCCGCGCCTATCGCCTGCGGGCGTTCGTCCGGCTCCGTGAAGAACGCGGCTGCCAGCATGGCCCCACCTGGACCGAGTACACCCACCCGTTCAGCATCGCGCCGTGGTATGACGGCCCAGCACGGCCACCGGTCAAGATCGAGCTACCGGATTTCGACAAGGATTTCCTGAAGAACCTCAAACCGAACGTCGTCTTCGCGGTGCCGCCGAAGATGCTCAACATCCTCAACAACCTGAAGATGAAGGACTTGATGGATGGAAAGAAGCCAAGCGAGGATGGCACGACGTTGCAGTGGCTCTGCGGATTCAACCTGCTGATCATCTTCATGGTCGCCTTCATGATCATGTTCATCTTCCTGGTGCTGTTCAACATCATCTTCGGCTGGCTGTTCTGGGTGAAGATCTGCATCCCGCTGCCCGGTGGCTCGCCGTCGCCGCCCTCGCCGGCCAACGCATGACCGCGACCCTGCTTCCCGGTCCCCGCATTGGGTGGCCGCTGCTTCCCGTTCCCGACGCGAGCGGACAGCTCACTTGGCCGACGCTCGACGAAAGCGTGCGCCAATCCATTCAGATCATTCTGCTGACGCGGCCAGGGGAGATGCTCATGCATCCGGAGTTCGGCGCCGGCCTGCAAGAATTCGTGCACGAGGAAAACACGCTCGTCACGCGGCGTCGCATTCGTGATCGCATTGTCGAGGCGCTGGAGCGTTGGGAAACGCGGCTGGAGATCGAGCGCGTTGTGGTCGCGGAAGATGACGACGAGCCGTCACACGTCCAGATCGAAATCGCATACCGGCTACGTCGTACCGGGGCGGCGCAGAGTATGCGCGCAAGCCTACAGATGGGGCGCTGAACGATGCCGATTCCTGTTCCCGCGCTGGACGATCGCAGTTATCCCGATCTGGTCGAGGAGCTCCAGGCGCGGATCCCGGCCCATACGCCAGAGTGGACGAACGTCCGCAAAGGCGATCCCGGCGACGCCATCAACCGCTGCGCGGCGTGGCTCATCGATACGCTGCTCTATCGGGCGAACCTCATCCCGGAACGCCAGCGCCTCGTGTTCCTGCAGCGGCTCGGCATTCCGCTCAAGCCGGCGCGCGCCGCGCGTGGGCTCGTGAGTCTGGTGCGTGATCAGGACGACGCGACCAACGAGATCGTCCTCGTGCCGCTCGCGAGCGTGCAAGGTTCAGTCAACTTCGAAACCCGCAACGAAGTCACCGTGCTTCCCGTGCAGCTCGAGGTGTTCTGCAAACGGCGGCTCCCCGACGCCGAGAAGCAGCGGCTCGCCGGCGTCCTGGACGGCCTGCAACGCGTGTATCACGTGACGCGCGCAGAGCCCTACGTTACCACACCGGTGTTCCCGGGCGGTCAGGCGGATCCGGCGGGCTTCGACATGATCGAGGGTACCGTCGACAAGAGCTTGTGGCTGGGGTTGTTCGTCAAGGACGAAAAGCTGTTGGACGCGGTGCGCGAAACATTGAGCCGGGGCGCGTCAGGTGGGGCACACTTGCTCAGCATTGGCGTCGCGCCCGCGGTGGCCGTCGCGGAGCTCTCCGAGGAAGTCAGCGTACAGGCGCGCATCCCGCTCACCTGGGAGATCAGTTTTCGACGCGCCGGCGGCGAGGCCGATTACCTCACGCTGGAAAGGGTCGCGGACAGCACGGAAGGATTCACCCGCCAAGGCGTGGTGCGCCTCGCCCTTCCAGAACGCCAGTTCATCGGCGCGCCCGAAGACGATCCGCGCGCCTTGCTCGCAGCCGGCGTCGGCGATTATCCGCCGCGGCTCGACTCGCCCAAAAAGATGGCCCGGCTCGCGTGCTGGATTCGGATGCGACCCACCGAGCGCATCAACAACCTCAAGCTGAGCTGGGTGGGGATAAACGCCGTCGAAATCGATCAGCGCCAGACGGTGTCCTCGCGGGTCATCGGCAAGAGCGAGGGTACGCCGAATCAGCAATTCCGGCTGCCGGGGCAATCCGTCGAAGAGGATACGCTCATTCTCGAAGTCGAGGAACCGGGTCTCGGCTACCAGCGCTGGAGGCGGACGGACGACCTCGCGCTCGAAGGACGTGACGCTCGAGCGTTCGTGCTCGACAGCGAAGGGGGCCTCGTCAGGCTCGGCGATCGCGTACACGGCTGGAGCCCCGATCCCGGTATGCAGGTGCGTGTGGTGACATGCCGCTTCGGCGGTGGGGAGGCCGGCAACCTGCCGCCGGGATCACTCACCAAAGTCAGCGGCAAGGACATCACGGGCGCGACGGTACAAGGCGGCATCAAAGCCGAACAACGACTGCCGACATTGGGTGGAGCGCGGGCGGAGACGATTGCGGAAGCCGAGTTGCGCATTCCGTCCTGGATTCGCAATCAGAATCGCGCGGTGACGGCCGAAGATTACCGCCGGCTGGCGGCCGAAACTCCGGGCGTGCAGCTGGGTCGTGTGGAAGTGCTGCCGCGCTTCAAGCCACAACAACGCATGAGCAATGTTCCCGGCGTGGTGTCGGTGATGGTGCTGCCATTTCAGGCACTCACCACGCCGCCGTATCCACGGCCCGATCGCCCGATGATCGAGGCCGTCCACGCCCACCTCGACGCGCGTCGTCCCCTCGCCACCGAGTTGTACGTGATTGGCTGTCGCTACGTCGCGCTCGGCCTGAGTGTCGGACTCGATGTGCAGGATGGGCACGGACGCGAGGAAATACTGAACGCGGTGCGCGAGTCGATACGTCTGTTTGTTTGGTCGCTCCCGCCCGGTGGTCCCGATGGACAGGGTTGGCCCCTGGGCCGCGCCGTGAGTGATCGCGAGCTGGAGGTGGCCGTCGCTCGAGTTCCGGGCGTCAAGGCGGTGCGAGGAATCCTGCTGTTCGAGCAAGACGGGAGTAATTGGCGCAGGCTCCGGACAACGACGGACGGAGCGGTCCGGTTGACTCTCCAAGCGTGGGAGCTGCCCGAATTGAGGTCGCTCGTTACGGTGGAAGGCGCCGATGCCCCCACGAATCTGACGCTCGTCGCCCCGAACCCGTTCGCCGATGGAAATGGAACGGGCATGCCCGCGCCGGGCATTCCCGTGCCGGTCGTTCCGGACATGTGCTCATGATGGACGCGAACGGCCTTTCCTTTTGGATGCTCGCCGACGTGTATCGCCGGCGACCCGACGGTTCGCCCTACCGCCAACCCGGGGAAGGCGATCCAGTCTATGCAGACTGGCGCCCTCGCCCCGATGAGACTGCGCTCGACGTGGACGTCGCCAGGCGGCTGCTCCGCCTCGCGTGTAAGCGCGCGCAGAAGATCTCGATGCCCGCCCACGCGCGGTCGACCGCGACAACACTGCTCGACGTAGTCCCACAGTGTCGAGACGCCTTCGGCACGTACGCCACCTGGCGTCCGGAGATGGGACGCGTGATGGCGGGCGGCGCCCTGGAAGGTGAGGTCTCCTTGGGCACCCCAGCGGCACCTCCGACCGACCTCGCCATGGGCTACGACGGCGTGCTCTATGCCGCGGCGGGAGGAGCCGTCGTGCTCATCGACCGGCGCGACAGGTGGGAACCGATTGCGGTAACGCTCGCGGGGTTCACAGCGTGGCGTCTGGCAGCCGATGCCGCGGGGGGCGTGTGGGTGCTGGACCGCGATCACCGCGCGCTCGCTCGCGTCTCGGGACTTCCGTTCCCCGATCGGCCGTATGCGCTTCACGCCGCGGACCGATTCCGGCCGGAAGAGGAAAACCCCAACACGCCACGCTTGCGGCTGATTCCGGACGTCGAGTGGCCGGCCGATGAGTCACCCGTCGCCATCGCCTGTCAGGGGGAGGACGTCGTCATTGTCGCGTGGACCGATGGGGACGCGGCGTGTGTGCGTCGCCTGGATCAGACGACGATGAGGCTCGGGCCGAGAACCCTGCTCCAGGGCGCCGCCTTTCCTTATAGTGCCGCGTGGGTGGCCCCCGGTCGGCTCGCGGTCTTGTCGCTCGGCCTCGAGGACGGGGCCACTCCGCCCGCGCCGGGCCTCGAAAGAGAAGCGCTCGTCTACACCCTGCCGGAAACCGGGACCACCGCCGTTCCACTGGGCGACCTCTACCCGCTGGCCGACGGCGTCGCCGGTCCTTTCGTGCAAGGAGTCGGGTTGCCGCGCCACTACCTGACGCGAACGGGGAGCGCACCCCTGTATCCAGTGTCGTTCCCGTCCTTCGCCACCCGAGCCGAAGTCGAGACGCCTGAGCCGATCGACAGCGGCGAGGCAGGCACCGTGTGGCATCGGATGTATCTCGAGGCCGCGTTCCCGGCCGGCACCGGTGTGCAGGTGTTAGTCGCGGCAACCGACGACCGCACTGCTCCGACCGACGCCGCGGACTGGTACGAGCACCGCTTTGGCCAGAGTCCGGATAACGACGGGCGCGGCGTCATCCCGCAGGGGGCGTGGATGACCTATCCGTCGGAGATCCCGTTTCACGAGGGATTCCTGCCCCGCGGAATCGAACGCAATCGGGCAGGTTTGTTCACCGTCCTCGTGCAGCGCGCCGGTCGTCGCGTGCGGACACTGCGCGGCCGGTTTCTCTGGGTGCGCATGGCGCTGAGAGGAGATGGCCGGGCCACCCCGGAGGTCGCGGCGCTCCGCGTCTATGCCTCGCGGTTCTCGTATCTCGAGAACTACTTGCCCGAGCTGTATCGCGAGCAGGTATTCGGCCCGGACGCGGACATGCCCGCACCCAGTCCCCAATTTCGCACGACCACGCCTTCCGACTTCCTCGAGCGCTTTCTCGACAACATCGAGGGCCTGCTGACCCCGATCGAGGATCGCATTGCGAACGCCTATCTCCTCACGGATCCACGCGCGGCGCCCGACGACGCGCTCGAGTGGCTCGCCTCCTGGATCGGTCTGACGTTCGATGCGCGCTATCCGCCGGATCGCCGGCGCCGGATTCTGCTCGATGCGCCCAAGATGTATCGCCGGCGCGGCACGCTCGACGGATTGCGAATGGCCATTGATGCCATCGCAAACGACGCCGTCGCGAGCGGCGAAGTGGTCGTCGTCGAGGATTTCCGGTTGCGCCGTACCTTCGCGACGATCCTGGGCGCCGATCTCGCAAATGCGACAGACCCATTGCTCGGCGGCCTGACCGTGAGCGGCAACTCGTACGTCGGTGACACGCTGTTTCTCGGCGCGGACTCGGACCGTGAACACAAGGTGTTCCTCACCACGGATTTTCGTCGTGAATTGTTGGCGCTGTTCGATGCGAGCAACCTCAGCCCCTCGGAGCAAGCCCGCGTGCGCCTTTTTTACGACCGCCTGGCCAATCGGGTCACGGTCCTGGTCCACAACGAGGTTGAGGAGCGTGATCTCGGGCTGATCAAGCGAGCCGTGGAGTTGGAGGCGCCCGCACACATCATCGCCCGCGTGGTGCCTGCGACCTACCCGCTCCTGGTCGGCGTCGCCGCACTCATCGGCGTCGACACGTACATGTCGGCGCCCGCCACTCCCCGAATGGTGGAACTCAATCGGAGCACGCTGGGTGTTCGAGACGTGGTCAACCGCCTCGCGACCCTCGATCACCGTCTCGTCGGAGGTGCGGTATGACCACGCGCGTCGATCCCCTCAGCCAGTCACTCACGCCGGACCGCGTCTACTACGCGACCGGCACGATGCTCGGGGCCGAAGATTTCACCGCCGAGCAGATCTATCACCGCTTTCAGCTGGCTCGGGCGCTGGCCTATCTCCACGGGGCGGGGACCGTGGCTGGCCTGCGGGTCGTTCACGAACCGGCGGCTGGAGGTCAACCCGAGCGCATCCGCGTCCGGCCCGGCCTCGCGATCGACCGGCTGGGCCGACTCGTGGAGGTGCCGCGCTCCTGGTGCATCCGACTCGGCGAATGGTACAAGTCTGAGACCGCGGACCAGCTCGCCGCGGCGTTCCATGAGGAAGTGGAGATCCCGGTGTCGGACGACAGCGCCGACCCGCCGGCGGCCTCGCCCACCACGGTGGATGGGGTCATTGCAGACGTCTTCCTTCAGTTCACCGCCTGCACGCGCGGCCTTACGCCGGCGTTTCAGGCGGGGCCGTACGACGCGCTCGACGCGGTCGCGCCTTCGCGCGTGCGCGACGGATTCGCGCTCACCCTTGTGCTGCGAGACGATCCGAATCCGCTGGTTCCGCTCCCGCCCACGACCGACGTTGCCGAGATCGGCAACGTCGAGGATCGCGCCCGGGCGGCGCGCAAAGCCGTGTTGAACAGCTGGCGCAATGGCACGGATCCGCAGGCCTCGGGACGGCTGACGTGGGAACGAGAGCACAAGCGACAAGGCCAGGACGCCACCGACCCGGCGGCGCTATTCCTGGCGCGCATCGTCATTCCGGCCGATCCAGGGCCTCCCGTCACGCGCCGGGATGAACCCGTCGCAATCGACAATTACAGCCGGCAGTTCGTCCGCGGCACGCCGACGCTCGCCCTGTTCCTCGGGCTGTAGCAGAGAAGGAGAGCACCGATGATCGATTATGTGAAAGGCTCCAGCCGCCAGGCGATCGAGAATCGCGAACGGTTGACGAAGGAAGATATCGAGCGTCTGCAAAGCAGCGGGCAGCTCGTCGTGGACAGCCGCCGGCGTCGTCCGCGCTATTTCGACGGCCGCTTCCTGGTGGCGGACGACCTGACGCGGGACCAGACCTACTTTCTCGCGCGCCAGGCCGACCTTGGCAAAGCGGTCGGTGCGGGTGTCGTGCATGGCTTAATGGTCACGCCCGCGCCCGGCGCCTCGGGAAACGTGGCGATCATCCAGGCGGGCCACGGTGTCACGGTCTCTGGCGAGATGGTGATGCTGTCGAAGCCGCTGCGCATCGACTTCACCGACGCGGCCCTGAGCCAGCGGCTCGGCGTCGCGTTCGATGTAATGACTAAGCACGACCCGCGGCTCACCGGCCTCTACATCGTGGCGCTGCGCCCCGTCGAGTTCACGGCGCATCCCATCGAGTCATACCCGACGACGCTCGACGGCAAACGACAGGCAACGGATGGCGACATGATCGAAGGCGCTGCCGCCGTGCTGATTCCCTTTGGTGACCGCAGTGCCAGAGAGTCGCTGGCGAATCGGCGGAAAGCCGTCGCTCGCGACGTTTTCCTGCTCGAGGACGGAACCGGACAGCCGGCCGGGACCCTGCCGCTCGCGGTCGTCGCGCTCGACGGCGGGATCATTCAATGGATCGATCCGCACCTCGTCCGCCGCGAGGTCGGTGCGGAGCACCGCGATCTGATCAGTATGGGTTTCGCGCCGCGCGCGCTGCGCGAAGCGCATCTCTTGCAGTATCACCAGCATCTGTCGGACGTCGTGGAGCAGCGGCGCGCCGCGAATACCGGTTTGCTTTTCGCCGCGGCGGATTACTTCGAGATTCTGCCCGCTGCGGGGCGGATGCCGATCGCGGCAATCGACCTGAAAAACTTTACGCAGAGTTTCTTCCCACCGGAGATGGACGTCGAGCTGTCGGCGATACCCATCGATGAAATCCCCGGTCTGATCGAGGACAGCCTGCTCGCGCCGCCGATCGATCTCGCCGGCGAACGGGAGGACCTCGACGCCACCGCGATCCTCGTGCTGATCCCGGTGCCTCGCCCGAAGATCCGCGCGCTGCGCGCGGCCGTCACGAACCTCACGCGCGTGCTGCTGCCGGCGGCTCCGGGTTTCTTCTCGAAGCAGAAGCCGTTCGAGATGCTGCTGGCGCGACCCGCGAGCGCGGCACTCGTGGCGCCGGTGAGCCAGCGAGAGCTGATCGATGCCGGATGGCGGAACGCGCTCGCCGGAGTCGACATGTTGTGGTTCGTGCGGCGTCGCACGCTGAACTTCAAGGCAGAGGCTGCCGGCCATGCCCTCCGCGTCCACACCGATGAGGTCGCTGACGAGCTGGCGTTGGTGGAGCGGCTCCGCGCGCAGAACCTCTACAATCGATTCCACCATCTCAAGACGACGGCGAGCGCCGAGGCGGACGCCGAGATGGTGTTCATGCTCAGCTCGCCGAAGTTCAGTTTGTCCCGCACGCTCCAGGAAGGAGCGCTCACCGAGTTGCGCGAAGCGCACAAAGACCTCAGTCAAGACGCGCCTCCCGAGACTCGCGTCCTCCTCGACCGGGCGTCGGTGCTCAAGGTCGCGCAGCGCTACGCCGATCCTGACTTCGGGAAGGGCGTCGTCCGTCTGGAAACGACGCAGCCACAACTGAAAGAAAACGAGGCGGTCATCCGCACCGTCACGCGCGCCGGACTTGTCCCGCAGCTCGACCTGGTCGCCCGGCAGCTGCCGGAGAACAAGGTCGCCGACTTTGCCAGCCAGGTCCGTGAACTCGGTGAGGCCGGCAAGACGGAGGCGCTGGCGCAGCTCATCAACGTCAAACTCGGGGAGATCGTCCGATGAAGGTCTACCCGATCGCCAATCCGCTTCCCGGCGAGCAAGTCGTCGGCCTCGATCCGCCGCTCGCGCCGGAGGTAGACTCGGGCTGGAGGCGCCGGCTCAATCTCATGCCCGGGCGCGCGCTCGACGATCACGCGCTGACCGCAGAGCAGGACGTCCGCGCCGGCCGGCTGGCGACGGAAGGGCAAATGTTGTCGCCGGGCATCATCGCCGGACTCGATGTTGCGCTCGAGACCGACCCAACCGAAGGTGCGTTTCTCCGCATTCGGGCCGGGACGGGTCTGATGCATGATGGCGAGGACGTCGTCGTGCCGACAGACCTCCGCATTGCACTCAGGGATCTGCTGGTGCTATGGCCCTTGCCCGGGGCTGTCACCCCACCGCCGGATGATGCAGACGTGGAAGACGTCGACGGGTCGGCGGAGGTAAACCCGGCCGATGAACAGGCGCCCAAGCCCTTCAAAGAGTGGGCGACGGACGACCCCGATCTGCCGCGTGCGGGCATCCTGATCCTGCAGCCGATCGAGCTTCAGCTGTTCGAGGTCCGTCAGGGCACGGACGATCCGGCGCTGGACCCGTGCGAGGAAGATCCGTCGGCTTACGCTTTTGAAAACTGGGAGCGTCGCGACGCCTGTCGGCCGATCCTGTACCCGTGGCCGACGCATTGGCGGCCGTTGCCGGCGCGCGACGCACGTTGGCGCAACCAGCTCGCCTATACGGTGTTTCGCGAAGAAGGTCGTAAGGGACCCGATGCCGCGTTTCCCTGGGAAGTCATCGGCGTGCCGATCGCGCTCGTTGCCTTCGACGATGAGTGGCAGCCGCTGTTCGTCGACAGAAACAGCGTCGCGCGCGCGGGTGGGAAACCCAAACGCCGCACCAGCCTCCTGCCGGGAACGGGGAACCCGTTCCTGTGGCAGGCACGGTTCGATCAGCTGGTCGAAGAGCTTGCGGCTGCCGATGCGCGCGATACGCCAATTGGCGATGTCGCTGGTCGCTTCCGCTACATGCCGCCATCCGGCCTGCTGCCGCTTTCCGCGTGCTCACCGGCGCTGGCACAACAGTTTTTCTTCCCACCGAGCTACGTCATCGATGCGGCGCCAGTCCCCATCGAGCACCTCGACGTCGCGCTCGAGGCCAGCGCGTCGCTCGGTCGGTACGATCTCTTTACCCCCGATCAAGTCCGTCTCCTGATACCCGTGCCCCAAAAAGTGTGGGAGCCGAGGCTGTTGCATGGGGAGGATGTCGATCCGCGGTTCCAGCAGGCGATCGATGCCGACGTCGCCCGTCGTACCGACTGGTTGACGCGACGCGATAGTGTGCGGCAGAAGGCGGCCGTCCTCCTACAGGCGCTCACGGGGTTAGCGCCAGCTTATCCACCACCTGAGGACGACCCCGGCCGCCTCGAGCCGGAGCCTGAGGCCGCTGCCTACCCGATTCCGGTGGGCGGGAGAGCACATCAATCCGGCGGCGGTAGCGGCACACATCAACACGGCTTCTTCGGCGCAACGACGCCCATCAACCTGTCAACTGTTGACCGATTCGTTGTGTGGGTCTTCATCGACCCGAAGGACCCGCCGCAACAGCTCCAGCTGACGTGGTTCGGCACCGAGGGCGAGAAGCCGAAGGAAGTCCGGGTCTATTGGGGCGCGAACCTGCTGCCGTTGATGCTGTTCGCTCGCGTATCCAACGCCGGGCCGCTGCCCCCGCCGGGGCGCTGGATACGTCTCGAAGTCACCGCCGCAGACGTGGGCCTCACCGGCCTGAGCCTCACCGGAATGTTGTTTACAACCGTTGGTGGTCGCGTCACCTGGGCGCGGGCCGGCCGCTCTCCGATCACAAATGCCTCCCCCACGCTGGAGTCGCTGTGGGTGGGCGACGCACTGCCCGATGGGGCGACCGAGATGCCCGTTGACGCCACTCACGAGGCCTGGAACTGGATCGCAGCTGCTCCTACGGGAACCGATCCAGAACCTGCATTCGGTACGGCGTTGAGAGGCACGCCAGCAATTCGGGTCGCCGAAGCAGTCGAGCGGCTGGTGGAGGAAATCCGCGACACGCTGATTGGCTGGGGCGAGTTGAGTGTCACCTACAGCCAGGGCGTGCAGCGCTTTCTTGAGACTCTCCAGGCGGCCGTCGATCAAGCCAACGATCAGATCAATTTCGGCTACCTGCGTGTGCAGACGGCGATGTACCGCCTGCGCCAGGCGATTTTGGGCGATAAAGTGACCGACCGCCTGATCACCACTCCTGTGTTGGCGGCGATCGCGAAGGAGAGCGCCGGCGCGGCGCAGGTGAATAAGAGCCTCACCGAGATTTTCACGTCCATGCAAAAGTCGGAGGCCAAGCCGCAGCGCTGGTGGGGCCGCGAACTGGAAACGAATGCGCCGCTCGCCGCGGCCCACGGCGTTGGGATCCCCAACGGCGGCTCGGTCCCCAACGGCGGCTCGGTCCCCAACGGCATCCGTACGGCCATGGACACGGCGACAACGCCGATGCGGTCCACAACGGTCAAAGCCACCACCATGCTCCAAGCTACAAAGACCGGCGTGCTCGATGTGCTCACGACCAGCCATGCCGAATTATCTCGAGAGTCCCAACTGATGACGGCCGCGGAGCGAGCCGGGGTGTTGCTCGGGAGAATCAAAGCCAACGGTGAACGGGCAGTGGAACCCGCCCCGAAGGATTCCGAGCCTCCGCCTCCTACGGACGTCGAAGATGCTCGTCCTATCGTCGATAAGACGATCCGCACGACATCGATCGCCGAGCGGATCCTCGACTCACGGGCGGCGGAAGCGAAGGACTTCTGTGCTGCCACCAAGCGCGATGTGATCAAGGGCTTGCTCGGCTTGGCGATGAACGTCGAAGAACTAACCATTCCCGGCCTCGCGTTGCACGACAGCTCGAACGTCGACATTTCACCCGAGCGGATTCTCCCCGATCCGACTGCTGAGGAAGGCGAGGGCAACCTCCCGGCGATCCCCGCCACCCATATCGGGACCGCGATTTTCGACCCAGCGTTCCCGTATCGCGGACTGGCCACACCACCGCTCGGACGGCAAATCCTGTACGGCACCGGAATGCCCGCGCGCGAAGCGGGGTCCCGACCGCTCCATGGATTCCGCGGCGCCGAGGCGGGGACTTTCAATGCCACACTCCTGAATTGGATCACCAACGAAGCCGACCCACTCGAACCGTCGGACAACGAAGCAAATCACTTCGCCATCGGGTCTGACCTCCTCAACCACACCATTGCGCTCCTGCGCAATGCCGAGGGACGCGTCGCGGCGTACCGCGCGGTGATCACTAGGGCGCAACAGACCGTCGATGAGCTCACCGCCGCGGCACTCGACAGCGACCGGCGGCTGCGGGTGATCGAGGACGAGCTCACGGAGGCTCGGCACGATGTGGCCACCGCGCGGGCCCTCTTGCTCGATGAGGAGCAGCGCATCCGGGCGATCAACGAGCGCCGCGAAGCGATCCTGCGCGAGCATGTGAAGTTCATCGCCTATCACCGACCCCGGCTGACCGATCCGCTCGTCGACGCCCCGATCCGAATGCTCGACCCCGCTCCGACGCCGAGCCCCGTGCCGGAGTGCCTGTCGCACGACGAGCCCGTGCCTCAAGAAATTCACGACTATCTCGACATCGTGCGCGATGCGCCCGCCAGTTGGTTCGCTCACGTCGCGAAGCTCTTCGATTTCTTCGATCACCTGGCCGGGATCCACAACGTGCTGACCATCGCCAAGACAAAGAGTCAGTTCAGCGGGATGCTACTCCGCGAGGCTCAGCCCGTTGCGGCAGAAACGATTCTCGGGAAGGCGCTCGGCAATGTGAAGCAGGCGCAGTCCCAGATAATCGGCACGATAAGGGAGCAGCGCCAGACGATGGATTTGACTCTGCTCGCTTCTGAAAGCTGGATGACGGTCCGCTCGATAGCGCCGGCCATCGTGGGTCTCGCGGACTTGATGGACGGCTCGCACGGCCGGCCCGATGTCGCGCATCTCGCGACGCAGGAGCTCGATCAGATCGCGCGCGTTGCGGGCTGTCTCTATGAGCATTTCAGCAAGGCGCTTCCGTCGCTGCGGCTCGAGTGGGCCGAGCTGTTCAGTCAGTACGATGCCGGGACGAGCCTGCGCTCCTTGTCTGACCTGCCGCGCTGGGGTGAGGTGGACATCCTCGAGCGGCGCGCAATGCAGGAGCTGGTCGACTGGCTGTTCCTCCGGATCAACGACGCGCAGCCCGAGGCGTGGCGTCTCATCGACGATCTCGTCCGTACCTGCCTGTTGGTCGCGAGCCACTCGCCGGTCAACCAGATCCTCAGCGGGCACGTGCAGCAGGACACGCCGCTGCAGCCGGGCGGTCAAGTCAAGGTCGTTCCCCCGATGGGCGTAAAAATCGGAATGCACGTGCTGATGTACAAAGGCGCGGACGTGGTCGCGCGAGGCGTCGTCGAGGATTTGAGCGCGGGTGTCGCGGCGACGCGGATCATCCATACGACCAAGAACGAAACGCTGGCGCAGGGCGCGCGCGTGCAGTTCACACCGGCTCCGCCGGCGGCGACGCCAAAAGTCGTCCTGTCCGCCATGCTGGCTCGCCGCTAGGAGCGTACATGGTCGGCGCTCTCCGCCGAATCGACCGTCTGTACCTCACGGCCGCCGCAGAGGAGGGAGTGTCTCGCGGACGGCTCCTGGTGGAGGACGCGTTCCGGATCGCGTCCTTTCCGGGCGAGGCGGAACATCGCGTGCTCGTGATCCGGCGCATCACCCTGGGCACGGTCGATCCCGATCGCAGCCCCGCGGCATTGGCGCCACTGATCGAAGAAGCGGTGCGATCGGCGGCGACCCGCGCCGTCAGCTTCGATGATCCCGCCGCGCCAACCGCGGACGTCGTGACGTTCCCGAACGCGCTGGCCGCGGCCGGGGCATTTGTGGAACGGGTGGCCAGCCGCCACACACCGGTCGAATGGTACTGGGAGAGCCTGCTCGAGCGACCCATCCCGGTTGCCGAGCCGGGGGCGTGCATTCGCATCGCACTCGATCGGCTCCTCGAGCTACCAGGCGGAGCGGTGCACGTGGCCGCCGTGGTCAACGTGTTACGGATTCGTGGCACCGTGGACCGAGTGCTCGACCTGCTGGAGCCGGGCCACGGTGAACGGTTGCTCGCCGCCTACAACCTGTCTGTCACGCCGCCCGCGCACGGCCCGGTCGCGGTGCGTGATGAAAAGCTCCTCGCCAGCGGAGCGCAGCCAGCCCTCCCACGGTGGCTGGCGGCAACTTCCGCGCTGCAGTGCTGGTACACGACCTTGGCCACCTGGACTGTCCGCTGGGGAGAAGCCGACCCCCGGACGCGCTGGCTCGCGGCAGCGGCACTGCTCAGCGCGCAGCCATCACTGGTCACCCATCCGCAGTTGTCCACGCTCAGCCAGACGATCGTCAACGTCGTGCAGCACCGGGAAACGCCAACCAGACCGGCGCGCACGTACGACTCGGCGCGATGGCGTCCGCCGCCCTCGTCCCCATTTCTCGTCGTGGAGCCGATCCCTGAAGGTGAGAAGGCAGCGACAGACGAATCGCTCCCGACGTCGGTCGCCGTGCCGCCCCCGACCATGGATGTATCGGAGCACCCGGAACGTGCGCCGCGAACCGATCTGGCTATCCCGCCTCGCTCGACGGCTGCGATCGAGCGTGTTGCTCCGCCGAGCGTGTCGCCGGATACGGTGGACGTCCCTTTGGATATGAAAGAAGCATCTTCTGATCCCACTGGGCCCTCGTGGGAATCAGAGTTCCGTCCCACGACTGCTGGTGGGTTGCTCTTCGTCCTGCCCCTCTTGTCGCGGCTCGGGATTGTCGCGGCCCTTGTCGAAAATTCCGTGCTCGTCGAGGCCGACTTCGCGCGCCGGTTTCTGCTGTTCCTCGCAGACCGCGTGCGCGTACCAGACACCGATGGGATGCGTCAGGCCCTCGCCTCTTCTGAGCTCGACGCGGCCACTCCTGACGATTGGGCGCAGACCTTGGCGACATGGCTCACGCGCGTTCGCCGCTTGGCGCACCGCACGGCCGGAGTGGGCTTGCGCGCCCTGGTCATGCGCCCGGGCCAGGTCGCCGCGACTCGCACGCATATCGACGTCCTGCTACCGCTCGCTGATCTCGACATTCGTCTACGGCGCGTCGGGCTCGATATCGACCCGGGATGGGTGCCGTGGTTGGGCCGCGTCGTGAGCTTCCGCTACGAGGGTGAGGCGTGACCGCGACGGTCCCGCGTCCTCGCGTCTCGGCTGCGCCGCTGGAGAGCGAAGCGCTGCGGCTGCGCGATTTCGCGCTCGCGGCGCTCGGGTCCACCGTCGTGGCACACGCGCGTGCGCAGCCTGCGTCTGCCGAGCTGGCGTTCCTGCTGCAGCATCTCGAAGCGGTTGGCGCCGCCGACGGGCATTGGGACGAAGGGCTAAGATCGTATCTCGCGGCGCCGAGGGCCGTTGACGCGCCGCTCTTCGCGCTCGCCGATCGTCTCAACCTCTCCGTGGTCGAGATGCTGGGCATCGAACTGGCTGCTGCGATCGAGCGCGACGCGATGGCGGGGCGTGCCGTGGCATACGTGCAGGCTCCAATCGGCGGCTCGCGACCGACGATGGGCTTGGTGGAGACCGCATTCGGACGCTTGGCCCTTTCGGGTCTCAGCGTCGGGGACATGATCGTCACCGGGGCCGCGCTACGGACCGGTGTTCTTACACTCACCGGCGAGGGGGCACCGCTTCCCGAGCGCGCCATTACTGTCCCCATTCATCTGTGTGTCGCGCTCGATGATCGAGACGGCATGCCGCCAGGCGCGACGATTGGCCTCGAGCCGGAGAGCACCGTCCCACTGCCACCTTCCATGCTCGCGGAAGCCCAGCGGCAGGCGCTGGCTCTCGGAGCGACGCCGGGTCGTGTGTTGCTGATTCGGTCGGGCTCCGTGTTCGAGGCCCGGAGCGTTGCGCTCACTATCGCGGAGGCGCTGGGCTCGCGCGCGGCATTTCTGGATCCCGAGCGCACCATTGGCGAGGCGCCGTGGCTGCTGCTGCGGCGCTTACTGCCCGTATTCACCTACGCACTCGGCCCTGGCGAGCAACGCCAGCTGCCGGCTCTGCCGGGCTACGATGGGCCGCGCCTGGTGCTGCTTGGTCCGGATGGATCGGTGGAATCGAACGGAGGATCGGCGCTGAGCTGGCGACTGGAGGTGCCGTCGATTCCCGAGCGGATACGCCTCTGGCAGATCGCGATCGGCGATCTCGACCTGGCGGTGGAGCTGGCGACGCGGCACCGCCACGGAAGCGGACGCATCGCGCATCTTGGCCGGCTGGCGCGCCACGAGCAAGCCATCGCGGGGCGGGCCACAACGACGCCGGACGACGTCACCCACGCATCCTGGACGCTCGAAAGCGGCGGTCTCGAAGCGCTGGCCGAGCCGTTGCCGGACCGCGTCTCCAATGCAGCACTGGTGTTAACGCCGCAGCTCCAAACCGAGTTGAGCCACCTGGTGTTGCGGTGTCGGTGGCGCGGGGAGCTGGTTGACGGATTAGGGGCGTCGTCGCGGGCACGCTACCGTGCGGGCGTGCGAGCGCTGTTCGTCGGTCCGTCGGGCACGGGGAAGACGCTCGCGGCTGGCTGGCTCGCGACCACCCTTGGTCTGCCGCTCTATCGGGTTGACCTCGCCAGCGTCACGAGCAAGTACATCGGGGAGACCGAGAAAAATCTTGCGCAGCTGCTGGCGCGCGCCGAGCAGTCGGAAGTCGTGCTGCTGTTCGACGAGGCTGATTCGATGTTCGGCACCCGCACCGACGTGAGGGATTCGAACGACCGCTTCGCGAACGCGCAAACCAATTATCTCTTGCAGCGCATCGAGTCGTACGAAGGGATCGTGCTGCTGACGAGTAACAGCAGAGCGCGGTTCGACTCGTCCTTCATGCGCCGGCTCGACTTCATCGTGGAGTTCCCGCTGCCGGGTCCGGAGGAACGACGGGCGCTGTGGTGGTCGCATCTGGGCGACAGTCACGATCTCGATCCCCAGGAGATCAATCTCCTCGCCGCACGCGCCGACTTGGGAGGAGGTCACATCCGCAACGCGGTGTTGGCCGCTGCCGTGCGCGCGCGGGACGAAAGCCGCAGGATCGACCTTGCCGATCTGCTGATCGGCGTGGCGGGCGAGTATCGAAAGCTGGGGAAGCAGGTGCCCGTAGAACTGCGGTCGGCATGATATGACGAGCGCGGCGGTCAAGGTCGAAGCCGAGAAACGCGCCGCGCCGACGCTTGAGTCACCAGCGCCCACTCTAGAGCAGACCGCAGAGCCGCAACTGGCTCGCGCCGGCATGCCCCGGTTTCTGCTTGCACAACAGGACGATCCACACGCGCCGAGGATTCAAGCGAAACGGGCCGTGAGCCAGGCCGGTGATCCGCTGGAGGAGGAAGCCGACTGGGTCGCTGACCATGTCGTCCGAGACGACTCCAATCCCGGCGCATTATCGGTCGCCGGCAGCCGGTCTGTGCAGCGCAAGTGCGCGACGTGTGAGGCCGGCGGCAGCGCCTGTCCGGAGTGCGAGGAAGAAGAAGACAAGAAGGGGTTAGTTCAGCGGCAGGCGGCGCCCAGCTCGGCGGCCTCGATCAATCCCGAGCCTGTGCTGGAGACGCTTGGCGGCGATGAAGGGGTGCCGCTCGGTGGTCCCGTGCGCGCGGACCTCGAGCGCGGCTTTGGCTATCAATTCGCCGGCGTCCGCATTCACGCAGGCGACCGCGCCGCGCACGCCGCGCGAGGCCTCAACGCGCTGGCGTTCACAATCGGCCAGGACATCTACTTCGGCTCGCAGCAATTCCAGCCCGAAACGGCGGCAGGCCGGCGGCTGCTCGCGCACGAGCTAACCCACACGATTCAGCAGACACCGTTCAGCAATCGGGCCTCCGAGTCGGCGCCGGCGGACGGAGAGCATTCGGGGGGAGCGGCAGGGAACCGGGTCATAGCGTCCCCGGCCGCCAACGCAACGGTTCAGCGGACGGAAGCAGACGCGAACGAAGCCCGGCGGTTGGCGACCGAGATTTACGGCGCTCTCGACGGCATCAATGACGCCCCACGCGCCCTCAACGCGCTCCGCGGCCACGATTCGGCCAGGCGAGAGGCGATCGCCACCGCGTTTGCCGCTGATCATGGCTCACTCGAAGACTACCTCGTCGATCAGCTGGACGACGACGACCGTGTAAACGCGCTCCGCCTGTTGCACGCGCCCGAAGAAAACGACGACTGCGGGTTCATGGGTCGCGCGCTCGTGGCAGGATGGACAGTCCGTGACGAGGAGCCCGGCCGCATCCTATACTCCCGCCCGACGCCCACGAGCCGCCAGCAGCTCGCCGCCCAATACGACGAAAGCTTCGCCCGACTCGGCAAAGGCACGCTCGAAGGGGACATCAAGGATCGGATGTCCGGCTGGCGTCGCGAGAAGGCACTCGTCCTGCTCAACCGGAACCTGACTGACGCTGACGAGATCTACTTCGACTCAGTCGCGATCACCGGTACGCATGACGAGGCCGTCGTCAACCGCGTCGAAAGCGTATGGGGGCGCGGGGTCACGGCGTACGAGACGCTCGTTGACGATTGGCGCCGCTTTGTGAAGAACGAGGATCATTGGACCGACCCTGCCTTTACGAGCATGACGTTCATGGAGGCGATGATTGATGAGCTGGACGGTGAGCATCTCGCCATGGTGCGCGCCATCGATCAGGGCGCCGCCGAGCTCGCCGATCTCGACGCCGCGCAGCGCTTGCAGCACGAGGGCGAGGGTGGGCTCCCGATGACGACGGAGCTCACGGAAGACGAGGTCGTTGCGCGCGAGGACGTCCGCTTGCGGATCGCGAATGGGATTCTCGACGCAGCGGCCGAAGGGCTGGGCACGAACGAGGCACAGCTGTTCCATGCCGTCGAGGAGATTCAGAAGATTTGGAAGGAGCGTCTCGATCGCGCCGAGCGGCTACACAACGACACCCTCCTCGCGGACTATCGGCGCCGCTGGGAGGCGGAGCGCGAAAAGCTGCAGGCGGCGATCGCCGACGAGATGGAGGAGGGAAGCACCGACTACATGAAGGCCCGTCTCCTGCTCGAAGGCGCGCTCACGCGCGCCGACGAGATCCACCTCGCGCACGAGGACGGAGACTACGACAAGGTGCTGGCCCTGGCGACACAGGCGTGGGCTGACGACACGATCGACAGTCTCAAGACCGAGTGCGCGCGCGCGCGCGAGGCGCCGCGCATCGGTCGCGCCGCCGGTTCCGACGAAACGGTGGTCATTCGGCCCGCGTTTACGCTCATCATCGCTGTGCCGGTGAGTCACGGTGACCAAGGCGCGCGGCTCTACCCGCTGCTCAACGAGGGAACACAGGTCTCGCGCGGGATTGCGCGGCTCGCGCACGACTTGGCGGAGGGCGATTCCGACTCGGACCTGCAGAATGCCTATCAGTTCATCACCACGCCCGGGCTCCCGCCAGGCGTGCGCGATGAGGTAATCGCCGGCTTCGTCGGCGGTCACGAGAGCGAGATGCCGGTGGTCGCGGCTAGTCCAGGCGAGGCGGCGCCGTCCGCCAACCGCCGCTTTGTCCAGTACGTGATGCAGCGCTACGACAAGTCCCACGCGGCCTTCCGGGTGCAGAACCTGCTCGACCCGTCCAGCGACTTTACCGAGCTCGCCAATCGCGCGGAAGAGCGCATGGCGGCGGAGCGCCGGGGGATCTTCGCGCAGGACATCGAGGACTGGACGACGACGATCGATGCAATCACGGGGAACGACACGACGCAGGCAACGGAGGAGTCGGCGAGGCGACTCCGGTGGCTTGCGACAAATAAAGAGAATACCGCCCTCATGGGGGAAGTACAGGAGGCGGCCGGTGTCGACACAGACCAAGCATTAGCCGAGCACGAATTTGGACTCTACTCGCAGCGATTCGAAGACTGGAGCGCGCTCCGGCGCGAGATCGTCGAGACCTTTGCCACGCTTGTCGAAATCGCCGTCGACCTCGCGATTGTGGCGGCGACGGGAGGCGGCGCGGCGCCACTCCTGTTGGCGTCGCTCGCGTCCACGGTCGTCGGAATAGCCGTGCGTGAAGCCGCGCTCGGCAGCAACTACGACGCCGTAAGCCGAGAGAATGCCCAGCGGTTGCTCACCGCCGCGGTCGCCGCGGTCGCTGGAGCGGCCGCGCACGAAGTCGTAGGGGCCGCAGTCGATCTCCAGAAGCTCTCCCGTCTCCAGGCATTCGGCGTCCGTGCAATCACTGATGCCGCCGGGCAGGTCGGCGCGCAGACGGTGCAGCTCGGCTTCCTGAATCATTTCCCGACCGACGAGGAGATCGGCGCCGCGGCGCTCACGATTGTCGGCAGCGCGCTTGTGGCCGGCACGCTGGGCGCGGCCACGCACGCCGATCCGAACGTCGTGACGTCGGTTTCGCAGCGCGTGCGCACCAAGGCAGCCACGGGAGCGGCGCACGGCTTCATGACCGGTGTGATTAGCGAGGGTGCCGGCTTCCTTTCCGGGAACCAGGACCTGAGCGGGGGTGAAATGGTTGGTAAGATGGCTTCACGCGGGACGCGCGACGGCGCGCACGGACTCGTCACCGCACTGCGGGACGCCTATACCGACGAGCGAACACCGCGCGCACCGCAATTCGAGGAGGATGAGCCACACGGTGCCGGCCGGCGTCGCCCCCCAACCGGAGACGAGGCCGTCGACGCCGCACGGCGCCCGCGCGCGAGGCCGGGAGATGAGGAGATCCCCGACCCTCGGCTCGCGCCCCCTGAAGAGGCGTTGCTCGCGCGTACGCGGCGCGGCAAGCCAGATCTGTCCACGATGGAGAGCGAGCTCGAGATCGCCCAGCGACTTCCACGGCGCCCGTCGACGGATCCGGACTACGATGAGGAGATCGAGCTTCCGAACGGCCACAAGTGGCGGCGCCGGCGCGGGGGTGGATGGTGCCGCTTCTCCGGTGGGGACGGCTGCATCATCGATCCGCATGGGGCCCACTGGCGAGGGCTTTCCGAGTCAGAACGGGCCGAACTCAATCGCTTGACTCGTCGCGGGCATGTGTCGATCGAAGATCTCGACACCTTCGCTATCTCGCGCGCGCCGGATGTTCCGTGGAGCGAGGTGGTGGCGCTCTTGCGCCGGCTCCCACCTGGTGACGTGGAGCGATTCGCCGCGCTTCTACATGATCAGGACCTGCCGCTGAACCGTACGGACCTCGATCGCCTGCACATCGCGCTCGATGCGGGTGGGCCGGTACGGCCGTTGATCGAAGAGCTTTACAATCTGCGTCCTGCCGTGCATGCCGAAACCGTCATGCCTGTCGACGAACCGCCTCCCGAGACTTCCGGGACTCCGGTCCCGGCTCCCAGGCGCCTTGGTCCTCGCGCTCTGGACCAACTTCGCCGCATGGCCGTCGAGGATTGGGGACTTAGAGGTGAAGAGCTCGAGAAATTCATGCGCAAAGCGCGAACGGACCCGGAAGGCATTTGGAGAGATGTCGCCCCTCGCGACAACCTCCGGACGCTCGAGGGCAGTGCTGCCTTGAGGGCAAATATGCTCGCTGAGGGCGAACTGGATCCGCCCAAGGGTTATCACGCCCACCACATCGTGCCGGAAAAGGAGTTTGGCGAGGGGCTGGACTGGCTGCGCACCCGCCTGGAGGACGCCGGCGCGAGCATCAACAGCCGAGCGAATGGTGTGTTCCTCGCCGGTTCGAGGAGCACTGCCAATCCTGAGCTGACCCAACTGCATAACTCGTACATACATGCCGGCAAGCAAGTGGAATACGCCTACACTCTGACTGTGCGGCTCGGCCACCTCGAGGGGGGAGCGCTCTTGGCGGAAATTGCCAAGATCAAGTCTGAGATGGCGACGGGGCATTTCAAGACAATCGACATTCCGCACGGATGGAAGGGAAAATGGAAGCCTGGTATGGCTGCGGTGGACCCATCTATCCAACGGGGCGCAGTTCCGACAATGATCGAAAAATGATGGTCCGGCGCTCCTGGCGAAACCGTGGCGGATAGAACGCAGGGTCAGCGGCCGCTCGGTCCTTCGCGACCGTCGACGACGTCGCCAGCGCCGGCACCGGCACCGGCGAAGGCGGCCGCGCCGGCACTCGACCCGAACACCCCAGCAACCGTAACCACCACGCCGCTCTTCCTAGCAACGCGGGCAGCCTCGACCCGCGCGCCGACAACTACAAGCGCTGCGACGCAACCATCTGCCGGACCCACCAAGGCCGCCCCAGAGACGGCGGCGCCTGGTATGCGGGCGGGCCCATATCCACCGACCTATTGGGGGCGCGAAAGACCGCAGAGCGAACGTGTTGCGATCGCGCGAGTCGGAGCGCGGCTGGAGGACATCGCCCAGTACGTCTACGGAACGCCCGTCGCGGCGCGCGGTCTTGCTGCCCTGAACGGTCTGGATCCGTTCGCGCCGCTCGGTGGCGGAGTCGTCGTGCACCTGACCGGGAAACCGTTGGCCGAACCGGCGCTCAGCAGCCTCGTGTCGTCCCGTCCATTGCCGGCGAACTGCGGCGATCCCGATCTGTTCATGATGCGAAAGGGCATGTTGGACGTGTCCCTCGACCTGGACTTCAACTTCATCGTGCGCGCGATCGATGAAGGCCTCTCGATGCCATTGCTGATGGGGCGACACCGGGGAGTAATGGTAGACATTTTCCGCAAATGGGGAGAGGAGAAGTTCACGGAGTTCCCGTGGGCGTATCCGAACGGAGGCGATTACCTCGACCGGCTTTTCATGAAGCTCACGAATAAGACGAAGATCCTCAGCGGCGTCTTCACGGACGAATGGACCAACTACTACAGCCTCCTCTTCAACCGTCTCGATCCTGGCGATGAGATCGCCGCGATCCGCGATCGCTACTCGGCCGTCAACCGCGGCGACAGCGGCGTCGCAGAGCTCAGTTTCGCGTCGATGCTCTGGGACGACGTCAAGACCGGGAAGGTGCGCGATCGGATCTTCGCAGGCGGTCGAGGAGCGGTAAAGGGTGTCGTATCAGCCGCGAAGGGAACGGCGCACTTCGTCAAGACGCTCGTTACCGACCCCAAGCAGGCGCTGCGGGACATCGCGAACATTCCCGGAGCACTGAAATCGCTCTGGACTCACCGATCCGAGCTGTTCGACAAGTTCATGAATGCCTCGCCGGAAGAGCAAGCCGAAATGATCGGCGAATTCTTCGGCCAGCTGGAGTTCGCCATCGGCACCGCCCCGGTCCCGGGCGCCGCGGCCAAAGGGCTGGCCCGGCTCGGTGAGGTGCCGGGAGTCGTCGGAACCGCGGCACGAGCGCTCAACGCGGTTGTGAAGGTTCCCGGCAAGGTCCTCGGAGCCGCAACCGGCGTGGTCAAGACCATCGTCTTCAAGGGAGTGGCCTTCGCGGCGGAAGGAGCGGTTTGGGCGGCGAAAGGGCTCCTGAAGATCGGAGAGAGGATTCTGCGCGGTACCTGGAGCGTGGTGAACGAGACGGTCGGTGCGGTCACGCAAAGGGTCTATTACTTCTACGATGAAGCCGCCGGCGTTCTTCAGCAGATTCGGGAAGAAATCGCCCGTCTCTTCGTGAAATGTACGAACCCGTGTGACTTGACGGCGGAAGCCAAGCAGCTCGCGATCGAGGAGGGTGCGGAGCACGCTGCTCCCGCCGCATCGGGTGCGACCGCACCACGCAAGGAGACGTTTGCAGAGTTTCTTAAGCGCGGGGGAACGCCCACGAAGGTCGCACCTGGGAAGATGCCTAAGTCACAGGCGGAGGTTACGGCCGTACCCGAACCGACGTTGCCCGAGGGGTTCGAAGACATGCCGCACGGCGAGATTAGAACAAGAAAGCAAGCCGGAGTCAGTTTAGAGGAGATTCATCACATTGCTTCAAAGTATGTCAAGGAGAATAAAGCCATCTTCAAGAAGGTTGGTTTGAAAATCGATGACGATCTGAACCTTATTAAGGATTTCCAGGAGCATGGGCAGTTGCGGGGGTCGTACGATTGGAGCGGGACCAAATACAAATTCGAAATGAAAGGTCATCACGATGAGTACAACGAATGGGTGACTAGGCTCCTAAACGAGGCCACTCCAGCCGGACTCGCCCCCGATCAGGCCCTTCGTCGTATTACCAAGGTTCTTGAAGAGCTCAACACGATCATCCGAAAGCATCCTGAGGTCCTGTCCCATGGACCGAGAATATCACCAGCGTTGGAGCAGCTGACTTTTAGATGGGATTGACGTTCCCCATCCCCGAGGATTCCCCGTTCCGCTTGGCAGGATGCTCGCCCACCGCGGAGTTCGTGACCGAGCCCTGGGCAGGCTAGCCTCAGACGGTAACTGGATCGTCGTGACGGAGTCTCGCGAGTTTGCGGACGCCCTGGAAGCAGTCGCGCTCCTTCAGGACGCCAAGGTGACGCGCCGCGAGTTCCCCATGTCTCACGAAGCATCGCCTGAGTCGCTGCCCCCATTATTTCGAACCCTTGAGATCTAGATCCTCTCCTGAATCCTTTCAGAGCCGACCAGATGCACTTCCCACCGCCACGGCAGCGTGGATCTAGATCCCCTTTGAACCCTCTTCCGCCCTGACGGTCCATAGCCAGTCAGCGCAGTCCGGTCAGATTCGCCGACCATATGGTCGAGTTCCAGCTCGTCATGACCCCGTTGAGCCAGGCGCTCGGCCTCTCGCTCGTGGTCGAACGCCTGATCGAGTTCGGGAAAAACGTCGTCGAGCCGACCATCCGCCCGTCCGACGTCCGCGCCTCGCCCGACCCCGCAGACGCCCGCAACGCCCTCGCGGCCGCCGAAACCCTCGCCGCCCGCGACGCCGCATCGCAAGCACACGAGGCAGCGGTCGAAGCCAAAGTCGATGAGCGCGCCACGCAGAGCACCGAGCTCCAGAAGATCCGCGAGCAGCTCCTGACCGAGACGGACAACGCGGCGCGCACCAAGCTCATCCTGCGCGCCGCGGAGCTGCGCAAAGCATTGGTGGCCGACGAGCAACACGGCGAGTGGGAAGAGCGCGTCCCCAACAGCGTCATCCTCGTCGAGCCCGCCACCGAGCCGGATGACGGCCAAACCGTCCGCGCGTTCGTCCTCCAAATCCTCGGCGTCGCGGTCGGCATCCTGCTAGCGAAGCTGAGCGGCCTGAGTCTGTTCAGCGCGTTTCTGCACGATTCCGTGGCCCCGGCGGGATGGCAGCCGTGGGATCACATCCTCACAGGCGTGTTCATCGGCGGCGGCAGCGCACCGGTGCACACGCTCATCCGCTTCATCAGCGAACGGAAGACGACCGTCGAAGCCGCGGAGCTCGCGGTCGAGGAAACGCCCGAGGAAAAGGCGCCGCTGTCGGCCCGTGCCGCGGCGATCGTCGATCCTTCGCCCGACCCGGCGGCCGGCACTTTCATCGATATCCCGTACCAGGGCGGCGTCGATGCGATGCTGCTGCAGAGCGTTCACCGCCGCCAGAAAAACCCGGAGCTGGTGGTCTACCACCACACGGCCATGTCCAGCGAAAGCACGTTCGACGACGTCGTGCGCGTGATCAAAAGCCGGAAGGACGCCGACGGCCATCCCTGGCTCACGGGATACAACTGCGTGATCCTCGCCGATGGATCGATTCACGCCTTCTGCCGCTGGGATCGATACGGCTGTCACGCCGTCGGCTATAACCGCCAGTCGCTCGGCATCAGCTTTAACGGCAATTTTGAAACGAATCCCACGGTGCCGTACTCGAATGCCGACGGGCGCTATGGAGAGCCCCGGCCCACCGACCCGCAACTGCGGGCCGGAGCGCGCGTCGTCGCGCTCTGGACGCTCCTCTATCCCATTCCCGTCGATTTTGCGCATACCATCATTCCGCACCGGCAGATCGCGAGCAAAGCCTGTCCCGGCTCCAACTTCCCGTACGATGAGTTTCAGCGCCTCGTCAAGTTCTACCGGGACGGCTGGGACGCGTCGGTAGAGGCGAAGGCGCGGATCGCCGCCTTCAAACTCAAACCCTACCTCTTCGTATGAGCCAATCGCCTCCACCCGCGGTCGAGACGCTCGCCTCCCTGACGGTGCTCTTCGCGCTGGTGTTCGCGCTGGCCCTCCTGGTGGAACGTGCCCTGGAGGTGCTCAAGAGCCTCTACGACGTCATCGATGCCAAACGAAACCTGGCGCCATACTGGACTCGACGCGCCGCGCAGATCGCGGACCGACTCGAGCGCCGCCTGCGGCTGTTCGAGTACGTGAGCCCCAAAGCAGTCCAGCCGCTGCTCAATCGCGTCTACGAGCTGCTCCTGAACAACCAGGGCGGCTATGACGGCACGGCGCTCGTCCTGTCGGGCGATTTGGTGCGCGCTGCCGGCGTACGACTCGGCACGAAGCTGGTCGGCCTCGCGCTCGGGGTCGGGCTGGCGCTCTGGCTGAAAATCGACTTCCTGAAGCTGTGGCATCCAGAAGTACAGCTCGGCTCTCAGACGGTGGGTTTCATGCTGCAGGGGACGCTCGCCCAAATCGCATCAGGTCTGGCGATCGGTCTCGGCGCCGGTCCGGTCCATAAGCTCATCACAACACTCGAGAAGAAACAGGCGGACCGCCACAAGGAAAAGATCAAAGAAGGAGAGGACAAATAATGCTCCCCGATCTCACGATTCCTCTGATACTCATCGTCGTGGCCATCGTCGTCATCGTCGCGTCCCGAATGGGTGTGCTTCCCAAGAAGAGCCTACCGTTTGTCGCCGGCGCGCTCGCGAGCGTGTTCGGCTTCTCGCTCTTCAAGAAGTGGCAGGACAAATCGCGGCGCTCGGCGCTGCAGAAGCGGGAAGAGGAGCTGGCCGCGCTCGGCACGCGCGCCGGGGCGACGGCTGCCGCCACGAGCGCGGCCGACGTGCAGCGTACGGCGGCCTTGGCAGAGCTGCAGCGACAGAAGGAAGCCGCCGCGAAAGAAGAACTCCTCATCCAGGCGCGCACTGACGCCGAGAAGGATGAGATCAGCAAGCTGCAGGGTGTAGAGCTGTTCGAACGCTTCGTAAAAACGTTTCCCAACCGCTAACGGAGCCGCCCATGCGAGCATTGCTGTTGTCGATGGCCCTGCTCAGCTGCGCGGCGGCCCGCCTGCCGGCACAGGACTCGATCCCCATCCGCGTGGTGCAAGTCCTGAAGGACTCTAGCGGCAAGGAAGTCAACTACATCGTGCAAGTCCGCGGCAAGCTGATGTTGGCGATCTCCCAATCCCAGGCCGACACAGCCCAGATCGTGAACGCAGAGCTGAAGGGGGCGCTGGCCAAGTTGAAGGCTCGCGACACCCTCGTCGCCAGGTACGAGAATGCACTCGCCTGGTCCGATAGTACCATCCAACGCCAACGCATATTGATCGCGCAGCTCGATTCCCTGTATCACGGATGGCGCGACGTCGCGAGCGGGTGGAAACGCCTCGCCGGCGAGCCATGGCTGACGTTCGACTTCGGTCTGGGAGAGACGGGCCGGGACCACAATCCCGCCGTCCTGGCCGGCCTCGGCATCCGTCGCTTCCGGATCTGGGGCTTTCTCCAGGAGGCCAACGCCGGTGGCGCGATCGGCATGAGCCTGCGGCTTTTCTAACCGCAACCGTACGAGAGGGGGAGGGGAGTGGAAGGGGGATGCTGGTATATTCCCCGACATGCACGACAGCCTCTACTTCTCCGACCACCATCTCCAGGTCCGCGAGATGGTCCGGGATTTCGCCCGCAACGTCGTCAAACCCACCGCCCGCCAATACGATCTCGACAGCCGCTTCCCCTGGGACAACATCAAGCAGATGGCGGAGCTGGGGCTGTTCGGGATCCCGTGGCCCGAAGAACTCGGCGGCTCCGGGATGGATTACTTGTCGTACATCACCGTCATCCACGAGCTGGCCAAGGTGGATGCGAGTCACGCCATCACCGTCAGCGCGCACACCACCCTCGGCACGTCGCCGATCATGGATTTCGGCACCGACGAGCAGAAGCGGCGCTTCGTGCCGTTTCTCGCGGCGGGCAAGGTGCTCGGCGGGTTTGGTCTGACCGAGCCCGGGGCCGGATCGGATGCGGGCGGCACCAAGACGACCGCCGCGGACCGGGGCGACCACTACGTCTTGAACGGCTCGAAAATCTTCATCACGCACGCCGGCGTGGGCGAGATTTTCTGCGTCACAGCACGGACCGACCCGAACGCAAGACGCACCCATGGGATCACCGCGTTTATCGTCACGAAGGACACCTGTGATCTACAAGAGACGAAACGCGTGGGGATCGGTCACTCGGCCGAGCTGCCGAAAAACCGCGGCGTTCTCTCAGGAAAGAAGGAAGACAAGCTCGGCTGGAGAGCGTCCGACACGCGTGAGCTGATCTTCCAGGACGCGATCGTTCCCAAGGAAAATGTTCTCGGACCGGTAAACAACGGGTTCCGCCAGTTCCTTCATACGCTCGACGGCGGCCGGATCGGCATCGCCGCCCTGTCGCTCGGACTCGCTGAGGGCGCGTTGGAGGAGTGCCTGACGTATACCTCCACGCGCAAGCAGTTCGGCCGGCCGATCGCGAGCTTCCAGGGCGTCCACTTCGCCCTCGCCGACATGGCAACCGAGATCGAAGCCGCCAAGCAGCTCGTCTACCACGCAGCCTGGCTCAAGCAGCATGGCCATCCGTTCAAAAAGGAAGCGGCGATGGCCAAGCTCTACGCCTCCGAGCTCTGCATGCGCGCGACGACCAAGGCGGTCCAGCTCCATGGCGGCTACGGCTACACCACCGAATACCCGGTCGAGCGGATGATGCGGGACGCCAAGATCTGCGAGATCGGCGAGGGAACGAGCGAGATTCAGCGCGTCGTAATCGCCCGGCAGTTGCTGGGCGGTCTGATCGATTGACCTAAGTATCACCTCATCCTAGCTTTACCTCCATGCATTGGTCTCTGGCGTCTCTCAGCCGCCTTTCCAATCGACTCATCGCACTGCCCACGCCAAATAGGCCGGGCGAGTTGGACTATTGCTGGGAAAACCACAGGCTCCCGGGGGGCGGCTGCTTCCCGCCGGGACGCGAGGGTAACTGCTTTGAAGCGCGAGATCCTGATCTCTGGAAGCCCGCGGGAGACCCGCGTGGCCATTCTCGAGGACGACCGTCTTGTTGAGCTCCTGGTCGATCGTCCCGACTCCCGCCGCTCGGTCGGCGACATCTATGTCGGCAAGGTCGAAGCGGTCCTGCCCGGCATTCAGGCGGCGTTCGTCGACATCGGCGCCGAAAAGAGTGCCTTTCTCCACGCCTCCGATCTAATCGAAGCGGAAGAGGACGAAGACCCCGAAGACCGTGAGCCCGACGACGCCGACGAGGAAAACGGCAACGGCAACGGGGGAGGGAGTGGCAACGGCGGCGGCCAGCCGGTCGCGAAGCGGCGTGGCCCCCCCGGCTCCCCAAGGGAGCGGTCCCGCCGGCGCCCGGCACCCAACATCGCCGACGAGCTGAAGCGCGGGCAGACCAAGCTCGTGCAGGTCATCAAAGAAGCCATCGGTACCAAGGGCCCGCGCGTCACCGCGCAGGTCTCGCTCGCCGGCCGGTTCCTCGTCTACATGCCGTTCGCCTCCAAGGTCGGCGTCTCGCGCAAGATCGAAGCTCGCGATCAGCGCGCCAAGCTGCGCGAGATGGTCACGAAGCTCGTCCCGGCCGACTCGGGCGGCTGGATCATCCGCACCGTCGCCGACGACCTGACTGAAGCGAGCTGCAAGCGGGAGATCGAGCACCTCCTCGGGCTGTGGAAGAAGATCAAGCGGAAGCAGGCGTCGGGCCGAGCGCCGGCGTTGCTGCAGCGCGAGACGAGCCTGACGCGGGGTATCGTGCGCGACCTGCTGTCCGACAACGTCGACCTGCTCCTCGTCGACTCCAAGCTCCTCTACAACGAAGTCGAGCAGTACTTGAAGCAGATCGACCCCGAGCTGTTGCCCAGGGTCAAGCTGTACACCGCCGAGACTCCGCTCTTCGACGAATACGACGTCGAGGCGGAAATCCGTAATCTCTTCAAGCAGCGCGTCGACTTGCCGACCGGCGGTTACCTGATCATCCAGCCGACCGAGGCGCTGATCTCGATCGACGTGAACACCGGGCGCTACACCGGCAAGCGCGACCCCGAGAGCACGATCCTGCGCACGAACATCGAGGCGGCGCGGGAAGTGGCGCGCCAGCTCCGGCTGCGCGACATCGGCGGGATCATCGTCGTCGATTTCATCGACATGGAGACGCGCTCCAACCGCGACAAGGTGCTGCAGGAGTTGCGCACGCACCTCAGCCGCGACCGGGCACGTACCCGTGCCTTTGCGGTGTCCGAGTTGGGGCTGATCGAGATGACCCGGCAGCGCGTCCGGCCATCGCTGTGGCAGTCGATGACCACGGAGTGCCCGACGTGTACGGGGACCGGTCGCGTGTTCCGTCCCGAGGTCGTGGTGCGGCGGATGGAGCGGTCCCTCAAGCGGGCGGGCGCCGATCACAAGGAGCGCCAGCTTTCGGTGCGGCTGCATCCGGAGGTCGCGCTCTATCTCGTGGAGCAGGAGCCTAACTTCCTGCGGCAACTCGAGAAGCAGACGGGGCTCGAGCTCGAGGTGCGGGACGACCCGATGATGCGGCTGGATGAGTTCAGGATGATGGCTCGGCCGGCGGGCCGCGACGTGACCGAGCAGTACGCTGTGGCGTGATGAGTAGGGGCGCAACATGCTGCGCCCCTACATCCACGACCTTGACCAACCGATTGTCATTGTTTAGGTTCCGCGCCCTATGAGTTACGCGATTTTCACCACCGGTGGCCGTCAGTTCCGCGCCGAGCCGGGAGTCACGATCAAGGTCCCGCTGCTCGATGCGAAGCCGGGGGACGCAGTCTCGTTCGACCACGTCCTGATCGCGAGCGACGGGAAGGAAGTGCAGAGCGGCAAGCCGCACATCAAGGGTGCCAAGGTCACCGCCGAGGTCGTGCGGCACGGCAAGGAAAAGAAGATCCGCATTTTCCGGTTCGCGCGCCGGACCGGGTATCGGCGCCACGCTGGGCACCGGCAGGATTTCACCGAAATCAAGATCGCCGACGTGAAGGTCGGCTGAGGATCGCATGGCTCATAAGAAGGGCGTCGGCTCCTCGCGCAACGGGCGCGACTCGAATCCGAAATACCTCGGCGTGAAACGGTTCGGCGGGGAATTCGTCCGAGCCGGCACGATCATCGTGATTCAGCGCGGCACCAAGTTCCATCCTGGGAAGAACGTGCGGCGCGCCTCGAACGACACGCTGTTCACGACCATCGACGGTCACGTGAAATTCGAGCACAAGAACAAGCAGCGGTTTCAGGTGAGCGTGTATCCGGCGGCGGCTAAGAACTTGTCAGGGGCGGTAAAGGGGCGGTAGGAGGCGGTAGGGGGGAAAAACCCCACCGCCTTTTTTGCGTCCGTCACGTCGATTTCTGGTTACGCTCTCCCATTCCGCTTGACACACTCTTGCCGACATGATGCCCTACGAGCGCTTCGAAGCCTGGAAGGTCTGCGACGAGCTCGCGGTGCAGGTTTATGAGGTCACTCGGTCGTTTCCCAAGTACGAACTGTTCGGATTGACGTCTCAAGCACGACGTGCCGCGTTCTCAGCGCCCGCCAACATCGCCGAGGGATCTGCCAAGCCAGGAGCCAACGAGTTCTGCCGATTTCTTAATATCGCGATCGGCTCCTTATCCGAACTGTCCTACACGCTGCGATTCTGCCGACGAGTCAAGCTGTTCGATGACGATTGCTACAAAACGTTAGATGAGCTCCGGCGACGAGCCGGGTTTCTGACGTGGAAGCTTTACGAGGCAGTCCGAAAACGGAAACGGTAGGGGGTAGTTTACCGCCCCCTACCGCCTCCTACCGCCCCTAATACTTCGGTGGAAGTGTCTTGTACCTCTCCAGCAACTCCGTCTGCCTGCTCCTAAGCGGAATCTCGCGGCCCCGGATGTAGACATGTTCGATGCCAGTCGAGAAGTCGAACGGATCCCCGGTCCAAACGACGACGTTGGCGACTTTTCCAGCCTCGAGCGACCCGTACCGGTCCGCCACACCAAGGATCTCGGCAGGGGTTAGCGTCACCGCCCGCAACGCCTGCTCCCACGTCATCCCGCTCGCCACCGCATTGCCCGCCTGCTGCCGCAAGTCCCGCGTGTTTTCGGTCGTGGTCTCCATCAGCGCGACCTTCACGCCGCCCTTCGCGAGCAACGGCGCGTTTTCGTAGCGAATGCCGAGGGCGTCGAAGCTCGGGATGTTGTCCATCGGCTCGACGAGCACCGGCACGCCGGCCGCCGCGATCTCGTCGGGAATCATCCACCCCTCGGCCGCGCCCGCGAGAATCAGCCTGAGCTTGTACTCCTGCGCGATCCGCAGCGCGGTTTCGATGTCGCTGCGGCGGTTCGCGACCACCAGGAGCGGTAGCTCGCCGCGCAACACGGGCTGGAGCGCCTCGAGATCCGCGGCGCTGGCGCTAAGATCCTGGATCTGGCGCCGCCGATAGTCGGCGCGCCGAGTCGCGTATTCGCGCGCGTCGTTGAGCACCCGGCGGAGCCGCTGCGCGACCCCCGCCCGTGATCCACCACCCGCGTCTTTCGCGGCTTCACTGAGGTCGGCGACCATCGCGGCGGGCGACTTCACCCGCATGGCTTCGATCGTTGCACCGTCGAGATCGATCAACACTGCCTGACCCCAGATGAGACTGCCATTGGGGACCGCCAGGGTCGTGGTGATGCCCTCCATGCGATTGACGGCGATCAACGTGGACGCCGGGTTGATGCCTTCGAGGACGTTGAACGAAGCCGCGACCTCGTTGCCCCGAAGCGTCGCTTCATTCGTATTCTGTACGGCGCCGATCTCGCGCAGCCCCATCTGGCCGGCGCCGTCGATCAATCCCGGCGTCACCCATTTCCCCGACGCGTCGATGCGCGTCGCGCCGGCCGGCACGGCGACATTGGCTCCGACGGCGGCAATCCGACCGTCGCGAATCAGGACCGTGGCATTTTCAATCTTTGGCCCCGACACCGGATACACCGTGCCACCGGTGATCGCGATGGTCTGGGCGAGCAGGAAGGCAATCATGGCTGCCCCAGGGAGAAGTCGGTTTTCGGCTGATGTGCTGGATCGTTGCGGTCGTAGACCAGCCAACCATCGTTGTAGACCTGCAGCGCGCGGGCATACACCGACAACGGATCGGCCGACCAGAGCACGACGTCCGCCATCTTCCCGGGCTCGAGCGTGCCGACGAGCGAATCGAGGCCGAGCACCCACGCCGGGTTCGCGGTGAACCAGCGAACGGCCTGATCGCGGGTGATGGGAATCCCGGCGCGCCGGCCGTGGTACATCGCTTTGGCCGCTTCCTGATTGAGACGCTGAATCCCTGACGCGTCGTCGGAGTGGATCACGACGCGGCCGCCCGCCTGCTGCACCAGCGCGGCGTTCTCGTAGATCCCGTCCATGGCTTCTTCTTTGAAGCCCCACCAGTCCGACCAGATCGAGACCGCGGTGCCTTCACGCGCCAGCACGTCGGCGATCTTGTACGCCTCCACCGCGTGGTGGAACGAGCGGATCTTGAACCCGAACTCATGAGCGAGGTCGAGCATCTGCATCATCTCGTCCGCCCGGTAGCAGTGGTTCTGCACGTAGATGTTGCCGCGCAGCACCTCGGCGAGCGATTCGTTACGCAGATTGCGCTCTGGCGGATCGCCCTGGTGATCCTTGTTCCACTTGTCCCACTTCTGGCGATAGCCTTGCGCCGCGATGAACGCCGCGCGGTAGCCGGCCATGTTGCCCATCCGGGTGGACGGACCGCCGCGGTTTCCGTACACGCGCTTGGGATTCTCACCGCAGGCCATCTTCAGCCCATAGTGCGCGCCGGGAAACTTCATCTCCTGCACGGAGCGCGCCGGGACGAGCTTCAACACTGCGCTGCGGCCGCCGATGAGATTGGCCGACCCGGGCAGCGCCTGAATCGTCGTGACGCCGCCCGCGATCGCGAGCGGAATCTGCGGATCCTGCGGCCAGAACGAATGCTCGGCCCACACCTCGGCCGTCACCGGGCTCGTGGCCTCGTTGCCGTCCGATTCCCCGAATGTGCCGGGCGCGGCATACACGCCGATGTGCGAGTGCGTGTCGATCACGCCCGGCGTCACCCACTTGCCCGTGCCGTCCACGATGGTCGCGTCGGTCGGTGCGGTGACGTTGGCTCCCACCGCGACGATCCGGCCGTCACGGAACAGAATTGAGCCACCCTGAATCTCCTGTCCCGCTGCCGTCATGATCGTGGCATTGCGGATCAGCACCGGAGGATTCGGATGGCGCTGATAGGTCGATGGATACTGGGGCCCGATGCCCGCCTCCTGAGTGGCGGTGGCTTGCGCTGGTGCCGCCGCGTTCGTCGTCCGTGCACCCGCTGAAGCGCAGCCGGCGCCGGCGGCGAACACCAGCAGCGCGAAGGCGGTGGACAGATGTCGCATGAGTGATCTCCTGTTATTTCACGAGTTCGAACACCAGCGGCGCTCCGGTCGGCGCGACGCGCACGACCCGCCGCGGCGCTTGCTGGCTTACATGCATCACGAGCGGCAGCTGCATCCCGGACAGCTCGAGTCGGTACGCCGGGAACGTCCCCGCCGGCACAGCGACGTTCTCGACGGCGGCGACCCTGACGCTGACGACCTTGGTCACGCCTTCGCCGGACGAAAACACGTTCAGGTTGAACGTCTTGCCTGGCTCGAGCGGCAGGGCAGGCAACAGGACGGCGAGCGCGTTGTCGTCGATCGTGCCGGCGGCCACCGTCGTGTCGACCGTGATCGTCTTCGGACCGCCGGGCTGCGGCGTCTGGCTCGTGCCTTTCACGCGCCCGCCCGCGTAAGCGAGATGGATCTCCGTGTGCTGACCCTGGACCGTGCTGGTCTGATCGGTACGACGCATTGACAGGTCGCCGTTCAGCACGACCGTCGACTGCTGCTGGACGAACGAGCCAATCACTGTCGATTCGGTATAGACGATCGAGTCACTGGTGACGACAGCCTTCGCAGTCTGACCCCCCAACGCGTTGCCTTGCACCAGGGCCTGGAAACTGTCGCTGCGCGCCACGATCTGACCGCGATCGAACGCGACCGGTCCGCCGGTAGGATTCAGCTCGGCGGGATCCATCGCCTTGCCTTCGATGTCTACGAGCCGGACGGGCGCGATCCCCTTGAGCTTGTCATACAGCGCCTTGGCATCGCCGACGACCACGATGCTCAGGGCATCGCGATGAATCACGCGCTGCGCCGCCGTGCGCGCGCGCGGCGCGGTCACCGCCGCCAGGCGTTCGCGATAGCGCTGCAGGTAATCGGCGCCGAGGCCGAGCAGCCGGGCCGACGTGACGACCTGCGCGATCTGGCGCGGTGTCTCGATCGTCAACGGGAACGAGCCGACGAGGAATCCCTTGGCGCCGCCGAGCTCGCTGTCCGGGATCGTTTCCGTGCGAATCCGGTCGATCTGATGGAGCAGCTCGACGAGCGCGCTGTCGCTGATTTCGGTGCGGCCCTCAAAGGTCGCCTGCCAGTACCCGAGCCCGCGGTTGCGGCGCAGCGAAGCATACGAGCCGTACGTCCAGCTCTTTTGCTCGCGCAGGATGGTGAACAGCCGCGAGTCCGAGCCGCCACCCAGGACGTGGATCGCGACCCGCGCGGGGTAGTAGGTCGTGTCGGTCGGGAGGAACGTCGTATTCCCGATCACGATGTTCGCCTGGACCGATCCTGGCCTGTTGACCAGCAGAATATCGGTGCCGCGCTTCGTCGGGGTGGTCCGAAAGACGGCGGCCGGCGCGGCGGCGCCGCGCCAACTGCCGAACACCTGCGCGGCGAGGGCGCGCGCCCGCTCCAGCGTGATGTCGCCAGCGACGACGAGCAGCGAGCCGCCCGGACGCAGCCGCCGGCCCGCGAACCCCGCGACGTCGTCGCGCGTAATCGCCTTGTAGGCGGCCGCGCTCGTGTTCCGGCCGTACGGATTGCTGCCGAAGATCTCTTTTTGAAAGACACGCGTGGCCACGTTGCCGGCTTGGGACAACTCCACCTCGAGCGACGACAGGAACCGCGTGCGCGCGAGCTCGAGCTCCTTCTCGGGATACGTTGCACGCCGCGTGACGTCACCGAGCAGCGCAAATGCGAGATCGGCATGATCGCTCAACACGTCGGTCGAGACCGTGAGGAAATCGTCGCCCGCGCTCGCGCCGATACTGCCGCCCACGCCTTCAATCGTCGCCGAGATCTGCTCGGCGTCGCGCGTAGGCGTGCCTTTGGTCAACAGCTCCGCGACGAGCGCCGCGACGCCTTCTTTCCCGGCCGGATCGTAGGCGTTCCCGGCGGGGAAGCTCAGACTGAGGGAGAGCGTCGGCTGTTCGTGGTTCTCGACGAGGAGCAGCGTCATTCCGTTCGGCAGCGCCACCTGCTGGAATGGCGGGAACCGGACCGGACGGAGTCGCGCGGCAGCCGGTGGGCGCGCCGGGAAGGGCTCCTGAGCGGAAATTTGGACTGTTGGAATGATGGAAAGTGTTATGAGTCCCATCATTCCAACGTTCCAGCATTCCATCATTCCCACATTCCGGCGATTCATCGTCCACCTCCCGAGGCCGGCGCGGCACCCGCACGGACGATCAGCAGGGTCAGATTGTTCGGCGCGAGATAGAGATTGGCGACGCGTTTCACGTCATCGCTCGTCACGGCGAGCAAGTGATCGAGATCGGTGTTGATCTCGTCGAGCGACGGATGGAACGTGAGATAGTGGTGCAGCTCCTCTGCCTTTCCCAACGTCGTCTCGCGGTTGTCGATGAATCCCGCCCGGAGCGCGTTCTTGGCCTTGTCGAGCTCCGCCGGCGTGATGCCGTTCGCGCGGATGCTGTCGAGCTGGATGCTCAGCAGGCTGTCGAGCCGATCCGCCGGCACGCCCTGATTGACAATGCCGTATGCGGCCCAGACGCCTGGGCCGTTGCGCGACCCGAACGGATTCAGGAGCGAGCCGGCGCCCACCGCTGCCTTCTCGCGGCGCACGACCGAGACATTCAGCCGCGAGCTCTCGCCCTGGCCGACGATGATGTTGAGGATCTCGAGGGCCGGGGTATCGGCGTTGCGGTGCTCAGGGATGCGATACAACCGCATGACGAGGTCGAGATTCGCTTGGGCGTCATGCACTTCGCGCCGCGCCGGACCTTTGGCCGTGGTGGCGTCGCAGCGGGGTGGCTCCGGCTCGGCGTGACTGGGCACGCCGGCGAAGTCCTGATTGACTAGGCGCCGCAGCTCCGCCGGCGCAAAATCACCGACCACGACCACCGTCGCGTTGTTCGGGGCGTAGTAGGTATCGAAAAACGCCTGTACGTCGGGGAGCTTCGCCGCATCGAGATCGGCCATCGAGCCGATCACCGTGTGCGCGTACGGGAAGCAGGTCGTGCTGTCGAACGGCCAGGTCAGGCCGTCGGAGAACGCCCCCGCATACGGCTGATTATCCACGCGCAGGCGGCGCTCTTCCTTCACCGCCTGCCGCTGATTCTCGAAGTTCTCCTCCGTGATGGCGAGCGACCGCATGCGATCGGCTTCGAGCCACAGCGCGAGGTTCAGACGATTCGACGGCACCGTCTCGAAGTAGTTGGTGCGATCCTCGGCGGTGCTGCCGTTGTAGATGCCGCCGGCGCGCTCCACCAGCTGGCCGTGCTCGGATTTCTTCACATGGGCCGATCCTTCGAACATCATGTGCTCGAAGAGGTGCGCGAAGCCGGAGCGGCCGGGCCGCTCGTTGCGCGAGCCGGCTTCGTACCACACATCGACGGTGACGATCGGCGTCGAGTGGTCCTCGGAATAGATGACGCGAAGACCATTGGGAAGCGTGAACTGCTCGAACGCGATGCGGCCCGCGGGCGTCTGCGCCCGCAACGTTGCAGGAAGAAGCAATACCAGGACGAACAAGTTGCGCATGGTTTCAGGGCTCCACGGGAAAAAGCGCAAGCGCGTTGGTTTCGAGGATGGCCTGTTGCTGCTCTTTCGTAAGCGGCAGGGCCAGGAACTGATCGATGTTTTGTCGGAGGTCTTTCACGCCCGGGCTGGGCCAATCAGTGCCCCAGAGCACGCGGTCGGTGAGCTCCGTCAGGCGGGGAAAGTACTCCAGCAGCTTGGAGGGCGGAATGCCCGATACGTCGAGTCTGACTTTCCCATGACGTCGCAGGATGAAAAACGCTTCCTCCATGTACAACGGCCGTCCACCGTGGGCCATCACGAGCCGGAGGTCGGGAAAATCAATGGCCACGTCGTCCAGCTCCATCGGATTGCCATACTTTGACCGCGCGCCGGGAAAAATCGAGGTGCCGGTGTGGATCATGACCGGCAACCCGCGCTCCTCGCAGCGCTGGTAAATCTTGCCCAGCGCCGTGAGGCCATCGGTGTACGCATTCGCGGGGAAGGCCTGGTGCGGCGGATGCACCTTGAGCAGCCGGATTCCCATATCGATCAACCGATCGACGTCGCCCGCCGGATCGCGCGTGAAGCGGGCGTGCACGCCGCCGTACGGCAGCAGCCGCTCGAGGTTCGCTTGCGCGTATTTCGCGGCGAAGGTGTTCGTCGAATCGTCGAAGCCCATGATGTCGGGACTGGGATAGTTGACCAGGCCGACGCGCCAGACGCCGGACTTGTCCATCACATCGAGCAGAGCGCGCGGATCGTCCATCAAGGAGATCAGGACCTCCCAATGGTCTTCCTTCCCCTTGCGCATCGCCTCCTGGACTTTGGGCTTGAGCTGGCGCCAAGGCTGGATATGGATGTGGACGTCGGTGATGCGGGTTAATCGCTCCAGGTATAGAACCCCTTTCCCGTTTTCTTTCCCAGCTCGCCCTTCTTCACCTTCTCTTTCAGAATCTTCGGCGGCTCGTACTGCGGTTTCCCAAGCGTGGCGTGCAGGTACTCGGCGATCGCGAGCCGCACATCGAGCCCCACGAGATCGGTGAGCTTGAGCGGCCCCATCGGGTGGTTGTAGCCGAGCTCCATCGCCTTGTCGATGTCTTCCGCACTCGCGACGTCCTGCTCGAGCATGCGCATCGCTTCGAGCCCGAGCACCACGCCGAGCCGGCTCGACGCAAAGCCGGGCGAGTCGCGCACGACGATCGGCTCCTTGCCGAGCCGGCGCGCGAACTCGACGGCGCGCTCGGCCGCGGGTCGGCTGTGGCGCCCGTGGGTGACCACCTCGACCAGCTTCATGACGTAAACCGGATTGAAGAAATGCATCCCGACCAGGCGCGCCGGGTGTGCCATCGTCGCGGCGATCTGCCCAATCGATAAGGAAGAGGTGTTCGTGGCGAGCAGGGCTCCTGGTGGCGCCGCCCGCTCCACGTCCGCAAAGAGCCGCTGTTTGATCGCAAGGTCCTCGACGATCGCCTCGATGACGATGTCGGCGGTGGCAACCGCGGCGCCGAGCTGCGGCTCGGCGCGCAGCCGTTCGTGGACCTGATTGCGCTTCTGCTCGGTGAGCTTGCCGCGCTTCAAGCCACCTTCGAGCAAGCTCTCGATCTTGCTCATGGCCAGCGGCAAGGCATCGGGTTGTGCGTCGGTGAGCCGGACCTTGCATCCCGCGAGCGCCGCGATGTACGCGATGCCGTGGCCCATCGTGCCCGCTCCGATGACGGCGACCCGTTTCATGCGGCGCGGGACGCGTCCACGATCGGGCGGGCGCGCTCGGGGTGGTTGGTACAGATACCATCGACGCCCCACCGGACCAGGTGCTCCATGTCGCCCGGATCATCGACAGTCCAGGCAATAATGCCGGCGCCGAGCCCGTGCACCACCTTCACGAGTGCCTCGTCCAGCGTCGCGCGCTCCTGCCAGAGCGTTTGCGCCGACGCATCGTCGAGTGTCTGCTTCGGATTCTTGGTCGGCACCTCGGAGAGGACGCCACGCGGGAGCGAGGGCCGTTTCTCACCGAGCCGCCGCACGACGTGGAACGCAAAGCTGTGCACGGCATAGCCGCTCGGGTTCGGGCCGCGATCGAGAATCGCCAGAAACTTGTCGTCCCAGCGCGGATCCAGGACTTTCACCTCGACGAACACGTTGAGCTTACCAAGGACGTCGAGCGCCTGGGCGAGCGTGGGGATGGGTTCGCCGTTCGCGAGGGGCACGGCGCCGAGGTCGCGCCAGCGCGCCTGCGCAATCGGCAGACCGAGGACCGACGGATCGTGATGGACGACGATCTCGCCGTCGATCGTGGCGTGGACATCGAGCTCCACGCCGTCGGCTCCCTGGCCGGCGGCCGCACGGAACGCGGCCAGGGAGTTCTCCAGCGCAATGCTGGAGGCGCCCCGGTGGGCAATCACCAGAGGCTTCACTGCTGCAGGCTATCGGCTTTCTTCGGCTCGATCCAGTTCGGCTCCCTCTCGATATCGTGCACGCGCGCGATGTCTTCGGGCCGCGGGAGCACCGATTCGAGATAGGCCGGATACTTGGCCGCATCGAGGGCCTGTCCGTCCACCGTGAAGTGCTGATGCGCGTACATCCCGATCCGGCGGTTGAACTTCAGGTCGGGGACCTTGAGCTGCCGTTCGCGCTCGGGGATGAACATGTTCAGCCGCTCGACGAGCTTCACGATCTCCTGGCGATACAGATTCCGCGCCAGCTCGTTCAGCTTGCTCTTGTCCGGTTCCGCGCCGTTGGTGGGGCTTTCCCGTTCGTCATACCGCCCCTTGAGTCCCCACACGTACGCCCAGTGCGCGGACGAGGAATTGTCGGTGCCGAAGAGGTCGAACGCCGTGGGGATCCACTTATAGAAGAAGCGCTGGATCACCTCCGGCGGCATCTTGCCGGCCTTCACGATCCGCAGCAGTCCATTGTTGCCAGTCCCGAGATGATAGGACTCTTCCTTCAGCATCGGCCCCATGGAACGCGAGAGGGGATCGAACGCAGAGACGGACAGCATCTTCAGCTGGAACTTGCCGTCGCGATCGATGAACTGTGTGTAGGTGAAGAAATCGAGCCAGTTGTCGACGATCTCGTTGAACGAGCCGAGGAGCCGTTCCCCTTCGTCGGCACGCCGCTCGAGCAGTTTGGCCGCCTCGCGTTTGCCCTCGTCGCCGAAATGGGTGCAGAGCAGATAGGACATCTGCCAGCCGTGGCGCATTTCCTCGGTCATGACGCGCTGCAGCGACAGCAGATCGTAATCGGAGGGCGCGTGCTGCAGCAGGTTGCGCTGCTGCTCCACCGACGCGAATTCGGTGTCGCCCTGATACACGATCAGATTGAGGAGGGCGTCGCGGATGCGCTGATCGGGGATGTGCATCACGGTCGGCCATTTGCGCTGGCCTTTGTAGTGCCCGAACTCGATGTGCGACACTTCGGGCTCGCCGAACTTCGCTTCGAACCCGTACTTGCGTAGATCACCCTGCGGGAGACCAATCGAGTCCTGCCAGTACCGGAAGTAGTCGATCCAGTCGTCGAAGTTGTAAAGTTTACGGACCATCAGCGATTCCTTATGAGTTGGCGTGCTTCGGGGGTTGCGAACAGAACCTCTTGATCGGCGATTTCAACGTCGAGCATTTCTTCCAGCGTGCTGCGGAGCGAGCGGTACAGCGCGGCCTTCGCCTTGCGCACCGCGAGTGGCGCCATCGCCGCCCACCGCTTGGCGAGGGCCTCGGTTTCGGGGGCGAGGGACTGGTGCGGAACGACGCGGTCGAACAGACCGAGCTGCGCCGCTTCCGCCGCCGGGACCATGCGCGCGCTCCACACCAGCTCCAGCGCCTTCGAGATGCTTGTCAGGCGGGGCAGGAAGTAGCTGCCGCCCCAATCCGGCCCCAGTCCCAGCTTGTGAAAGACCTGCCCAATCGACGCATGATCCGACGCCAGCCGGTAGTCGCAGGCGAGCGCCAGATTGGCGCCGCCGCCGGCGGCCGCCCCGTTGACCGCGGCGAGCACCGGCTTCGGTGCGTTGCGGATCGTGAGCGCGATGTCCTTGCCGGCGCGCACGAGCTGGTCGCCCTGGGTACCGAGGACGCCGAGGTCGGCGCCGGCGCAGAACGCCTTGCCCGCGCCCGTGATCACGATGACGCGCACCTGATCGGCGGCTGCCAGCATCCGCAGGGCTGCGAGCAGGTCCTCGCACATGTCCGGATCGAAGGCATTGGCCTTGTCGGGCCGGTTCAGCATGACGTTCCCGATGTGGTCGCTGATCTCGACGAGGATGCGCTCGTACGCCGCCATCAGACGCGCTCCACGATCATCGCGATGCCCTGACCGACGCCGATGCACATAGTAGCCAACCCATACCGGTAGTCGTGTCGCACCAAAGCATGGACGAGTGTCGTGAGGATTTTGGCTCCCGTACACCCGAGGGGATGACCGAGCGAAATACCGCCGCCGTAGATGTTGACCTTCTCAGGATCAAGTTTGAGCTCGCGGATGCAGGCGATAGCCTGCGCCGCGAACGCTTCGTTCAACTCGACAAGGCCGATTTGATCGATCGTGAGGCCGGCGCGTTTGAGCGCTTTCTTGGTCGCCGGGATCGGACCCAATCCCATACAGCTCGGATCCACGCCTGCCACAGCGGTCGTTACGATTCGTGCCATTGCCGCCCCTCGCCGCCCCTCGCCGCCCTTCGCCGCCGTCACAAGCAGTGCCGCGGCTCCGTCATTGATCCCACTCGAGCTTGCCGCTGTGACCGTTCCATCCTTCTTGAACGCCGGTTTGAGCTTCGATACCGACTCGAGCGTGGTTCCGGCCCGTGGATACTCGTCCTTGGCAAACGTCGCGCCGTCGGGGAGGGGAACCGGCACCAGCTCGTCCGTGAACACGCATTCCTTCAGTGCTTTTTCGGCGCGCCGCTGGCTTTCGACCGCAAACGCGTCCTGCTCGGCGCGGCTGATCTTATAGCGCTCAGCGACCACCTCGGCCGTTTCGCCGAGCGAGATCGTCCATTCCTTGTTCATTTTGGGATTGATGAAGCGCCAGCCCACCGTCGTATCAGCTGTCTCGGGCGCCTTGCGGCTCCACGGCTCGGCTGACTTGAGCATGACGTATGGCGCGCGCGTCATGCTCTCGACGCCACCCGCGATGAACGTCTCGCCTTCTCCCGCCTTGATCGCCTGGGCCGCGCTCGCAGCCGCCTGCAACCCCGAACCACACAGCCGGTTCACCGTCTGGCCCGGCACGTCGACCGGCAACCCGGCGAGGAGCAGCGCCATACGTGCGACGTTGCGGTTGTCTTCCCCCGCCTGGTTCGTGCAGCCAAGAATCACGTCATCGACCGAGGCGGGATCGATTCCGGAGCGCTCGACTACGGCCCTGATCGGGACTGCCGCGAGGTCATCCGGCCGCACACCTGCCAAGGATCCGCCATGCTTGCCAACCGGGGTCCTTAGGGCCTCAACAACAAAGGCTTCCCTCACAGGGCGACCCACACAGTCTTTGTTTCGAGGTAGCCATCGAGCGCTTCGCGGCCAAGATCTCGACCAAAACCTGAAGCTTTAAAGCCGCCAAACGGCGCACCCGAGTCGTAATAGTTGTACGAATTGATCCAAACCGTGCCGGCGCGAATGGCCTTCGCCGCACGGTGCGCCTTGTGGATGTCCTTGGTCCAGATTCCGGCCGCGAGTCCGTAGATCGTATTGTTGGCGAGCTTCACGCCCTGCTCGAAATCGTCGAACGTCAGCACGGCGAGCACCGGCCCGAAGATCTCCTCGCGCGCGATCGTCATGTCGGGCTGCACACCGTCGAACACCGTCGCTTCGACGTAGTAGCCCTTGCCGTTCGGCTTCGCCGCCTTGCCGCCGGCCACGAGTGTCGCGCCCTCATCCACGCCCTTCTTGATGTACGAGAGGACGGTCTCCTGCTGCTTCTTGGAGACGAGCGCGCCGAGTCGCGTGTTCTTGTCGAGCGGATCCCCGGGGGTCATTTTCTTCGCGCCTTCGGCGAGCTGCTCGATCACCTGCTGGTGAACGGACTTCTCGACGAGCAGCCGTGATCCCGCGGCGCACACCTCGCCCTTGCCGTAGAAGATCCCCGTCTGCGCGCCGCGCACGGCGGCCTTGAGGTCGGCGTCAGCGAAAATGATGTTCGGGCTCTTCCCGCCAAGCTCCATGGTGACGCGCTTATTCGTCCCGGCGGCCATCTTCATGACCTGGCGCCCGACCTCCGTCGAACCCGTGAACGAGATCTTGTCTACGTCCGGGTGCCGCACGAGCGCCGCGCCGGCTGTAGATCCTCCTCCACAGACGACATTAAACGCCCCCGGAGGCAGTCCAGCCTCGAGTGCGATCTCGGCGAAGAGCAGGGCAGTGAGTGGCGTTTCGGACGCGGGTTTCAGGACAACGGTGCATCCGGCGGCGAGCGCCGGGGCGAACTTCCAGCTCGCGATGTTGAGCGGAAAATTCCACGGCACGATGGCACCGACGACCCCGATCGGCTCGCGCAGCGTGTAGGTGAAGAAGGGGCCTTCGACCGGGAGTGTGTCGCCGACGATCTTGTCCGCCCACCCGGCGTAGTAGCGGAGCGTGTTGATCGCCATCCCGATTTCGATCTTCGACTCGAAAAGCGTCTTGCCGTTTTGTGCCGTCTCGAGCCGGGCGACCTCGTCCAGACGAGCCTCGAGCAGGTCCGCAGCCCTAAAGAGGATTTTCCCCCTCTTTCTGGCTGACATCTCCCGCCACCCTTGCGACTCAAAACAGGCCTTGGCCGCGCGGACGGCGTTGTCGACGTCGGCGGCATCGCCGGCCGCGACATCAGCCAGGTTTTCCTCGGTCGCGGGGTTCTCGACCGCGAACCGCTTGCCGCTGGCCGCCGGCCGCCACTCGTTATTAATGAAGAGGTCGGTCTTCACTTCCCCTTGAACTCCGCCACGCGCTTTTCGTTGTAGGCGGCGATGCCTTCCTTCGCATCCTCGCTCTGGAACAGCTGCTGCTGCAGCTCGCGCTCGATCGCCAGCGCGCTCTCGAACGGCACCTCGGCGCCGGACTGCACGGCGCGCTTGATCAACCCGACCGCCTTGGACGCCTTGTGCGGCGGACAGAACTGCTTGGCGTACAGCACGACCTGTTCCCAAAACGCCTCGGCGGGGAAGATCTCATTGACGAGGCCCAGCTCTTTCGCGCGATCGAACGAGAACGTCTCGCCCTTCACCATCAGCTCGATCGCGAGCGACTTGCCGACGACCCGCGCCAGACGCTGCGTGCCGCCAGTGCCGGGAAGGACGCCGAGGTTGACTTCGGGCAGGCCGATCTTGCCGGCGTTCTCCTTGGCCAGGCGGAGGTCGCACGCCATCGCAATCTCGAGCCCGCCGCCGACCGTGTGCCCGTTCAGGGCGGCGATCGTGAGCTTGGGCGTCTGTTCCAACCGGTTCAGCGTCTCGTTGGCGTGGAGGCAGAAGAAATACTTGAAGCGGGGCGTGACCTTATTGAGCATCGCGATGTTCGCGCCGGCCGAGAAGAACTTCTCGCCGTGGCCGCGAATCACGATCACGTGCACGTTGTCATCGAAGCGCGCCTTGAGGATCGCCTCGTCGAGCTGATGCATCATTTCAAACGTGTAGGTATTCGCAGGCGGATCATCGAGCTCGATGATCGCGAGCCCGTCTTCCGTGCGATACTGAATGAGCGTCTTGACTTGCGGTTCGGTCATGGTTGCCATGGAATTATTTCGCCTCCTGATGGGTCTCGACGAAGCCGCCGAGGAAGATGCTCGCCATGAGATCGGCCAGCCGCGCGGGATCGATGTGGCCGGCTGGGTCGTACCAGTTGTAGATCCAGTTCATCATCCCGAAGAGGATGTACGTCGCGGCGCTGCGATCGACGGCGCTCTGCTCAGGTGCCGCATCTTTGAGAATCGACTCGACCAGGTCCACGTAGCGCCGCTTGATTGCGCTCACGCCGCGCGGCGACGCTTCATGCGAGAGCACCTTCATCTCGGCCATATGCTGCGCGAAGAACGAGACGTGGTGGCGGATGAAGGCCTGCAGTCGCTCCTGCGGATCGGTCGCGGTTGCAACCGCCTGGCGCGCGCCGTCCAGCACCTGCGTGAAGCACCGTTCCTGAATGAGCGCGAGGAGGTCTTCCTTGCCGCGGACGTAGTAGTACATCCCGGCCAGGGACATGCCGCTCGCGGCGGAGAGGTCCCGCATGGTGGTGGGGTGGTAGCCCTTGTCCGCAAAGACCCGCGCGGCGCGGGCGAGCAGGTGGTCGAGACGCTCGTCGTATGGTCGCATGAGGTTTCGAACAAACGTTCGAATTCACAAGCTATCCTCACGTTCCGTCGGTGACAAGGGCGGCGAAGGGCGGCGAGGGGCGGCATTGACCCCGTCCCTTAATATTTCAACCTCATCCGCGTCCATAAGCCCGGAGCCCGATGGCCCAACCGCACATGGTTCCAGCAGCCCACGACACCGCGCTGATTGCAGCGTGGCAAGCGGGCGACGAACAGGCGGCGGCCGAGCTCGTCCGGCGCCACGCCCGGCCGTTGGCGCGCTTTCTCGCCAGCGCCGGGGCGCCCGACTCGGATGTGGACGATCTGGTGCAGGAAACGTTCATCCGCGCGTTTCGCAGCGTGGACCGGTTCCGCGGGCAATGCCAGTTTCGCACGTGGCTGCTCACGATCGGCGGCAATGTGCTGAAGGATTTCGGACGCCGCGCGGCGCGGCGCAAAGTGCTGCCGTTGGATGAGGCCGTGCGCGATGTCACCGGTGACCCGCACGAGCATGCCGAGGCGAGGGAAGCGGAGGCGATGCTCGCGGCCGGATTGCAGCAGTTGCCGCGGCTTCAGCGCGAAGTGTTTCTGCTCAGAGCACAGCAGGGACTGGAATACGCAGAGATCGCCACGGCATTGGCGACGACGCCGGGAGCCGCGCGCGTGCACTACCATCATGCAGTGCGGAGACTCAAGGAGATTGTGAAGTGAACGACAGGCTCGAGAATCTCGCGAAGCAGCTCGGCACCGATGCGGCGAATCGACTCGACGTCGAGGCGACGGCGCGGAAGGTCGTCGAGCGGCTGCGCGAGCAGCCGGTACGCCGGATCGCGTGGGTGCAGCGGACGTGGCTGCGGATCGCCGCGGCGCTCGTCCTCGTGCTCGGAGGTGCCGTGGTCGCGTCTCGGCTAACCCCGGGGCGGCGCCCCGGGGTCAGCGCACACCCGGCGCATCTCGTCGCCGACGACCTGGGCGATCTGTCGACCGACGAGCTGCGCGACGTGCTCGCGACGTTCGATGAATTGATCAGTCCCGACAGTGTGGCCGTACCGGAAGGCAGCACGGACTTGCATGAACTCGACGCGCAGCAGCTGCGTGCGGTACTGCGCTCTTTGGAGGGATAAACATGAGGAAGTACATCCTACTCAGCCTTGCCGTTCTGCTGGCGCCGTCGCTCGCTGCGCAACAGCGAGACACCGCGCGCGCGCAGGGCGACACCGCCGAGGCGGGACGTCTCCGCTGGGAGATCGAGCAACGGTTCAGTAATCACGTCCAGCAGGAGTTGAATTTGACACCTGACCAGACGTCGAAACTCCGCGCGACGCAGGAGCGATTCGGCACGCGCCGGCGCGCGCTGATGCAGCAACAGATGGAACGGCGCCGCGCGATCGAGGGTCAGATGCGGCCCGGGGTGCCGGCCAACTCCGACAGCCTCCGGAAGTTGATGGATGGGGTCCAGACCGGCCGGGCCGACATGCTCAAGATCGACCAGGATGAGAATCGCGAGATGGCGGGCTATCTCTCGCCGGTGCAGCAGGCGCGCTTCCAGCAAATGCGCGAGCAGTTCATCCGGCGCGTTGGCGAGCTCCGTATGGAGCGGCGGGAAGGGCGGGGATTTGATCGAGGGCAGGGCATGGTACCCAGGCGTCCAGCAATTCGGGGAGGAGCTCGCCGCCGCGGCATCTAACCGACGAGCACATCTAACCCACGAGCACATCTAACCGACGAGCAGCGGAACAGAACGGGGCTGTGAAAGGTGTGGTAGGGGCGCAGCATGCTGCGCCCCTACATTTTTCCAGCTCCTCCTCCGAGTAATCGCGTGGCTAGCTGAGCGCCTTACTCAACTGCACGCAGCGGCCCAGCAGGGTCGGATCATCCAGCCTGGCCCCACTGCCATCG